>Ga0272446_1003800_pt1 | contig 18630 bp, 7 predicted proteins | sample YNPCB0061_FD_194587 | JGI IMG/M metagenome (GOLD analysis project Ga0272446, IMG submission 194587) | Hot spring microbial mat communities from Yellowstone National Park, WY, United States - YNP-CB-006-1 | ecosystem: Environmental > Aquatic > Thermal springs > Hot (42-90C) > Sediment | place... | reverse complement strand
GGGTGCACCCTCATGTAGGACGCTACTCAGATAAAGGGCTTGGCCGCGTAGCTCTTGCTGGCGGAGTGCTACATCCGCACTAGCAAGTACATCATCCAAGTGTTGCGGGTTCCATTTGAGGTCATCATTGAGGTCATCAAATTTTCGGTCATAGGTTATGTTCTTGTCGCGCAATTTACGCAACGCAGCGCGGACAGCTTGGATGGTATCAACGGCCGAATCTTGGCCGAGAATGGATCGGACATCATCGTAGCCCGATTTCAGGGCTTCCCTCGAAGCGGTTATCATCTTGACAAAGCCCTGTTGAAAGACCTCGTAGATGTGAACAGCGATTTCCCAATCAGCATCCCCTTTTTGGGGGATATAGCTGATGTGCGGTAAATGCCATTGAGCAGAGTCAAATTCCCGCAGGATGCTGAGCAGAACAGGGGCATTAATATAGAGTACCTTTGTACTTCCCCCTTGTGGCCGGTTTAAAAGCTGTAAAAATGCTTCGCAGCATATGGCAACGGCGTTCTCTTTCCTCGCAACATCCCGGGAAAGCCGTTGCCATGGTTCGGGCAAGTGTGCCATTGTGGAGATGTAATCCGGCCAGCGCTTTTCACTGGCGCAGAAGGCAATCACCTTGTGGTACTGATCGGTGAGGGTATCTGTTGGGGAAAGTTCACCTGCTAAGCATGCCAACAATACCGCATTCCGGGCCAGAATGCCCAGCAAATAGTCTTGTGGTGGTTTCAGACCGCTGGGTTCGCGCACAAATTCGACGATGCGCGGAGTCTGGTCACGCATCCAGTGGCTAAGGCGGGCCAAATACTCCCCGTACTGATCAGAGGCGATGGCGTCCCGGTTCGCGTTGAGGTTGATAAGGGCATATAAGACATCGGGTAGATCACGGTCTGCACGGGTAAATTGTATAACGTGGTTGTATTGAGGGCTGGCCGATTGGCCTTCAAACTGAATACGCCCCTGCGTGATGTACCTATTGACCTGTTTGAGCGAAATACCGTGCGCTTGCCAATCAATAAAGGTGCTGATGAAATCTGCCAACCACGTTCCGAATCGGTCATAGCGGTTCAGCCGCCCCCCATTGATCCATACCTCTACGGCCTGCATGAGTTTTTCCGCTTCGTCGGATATTGCCTTCGTAGGCGCGGTAACGGGTATTGAAGTGGCCGGATCGGCGCTGGTGGCAGCAGTGACGGCAAGCTGAGCCGTTACCGCCGCTTGTGTTTCTGGCTCAGTAGGTACGCCTTCGATCATGGGTAGCCCGAAAGCCGCAAAGACCGCCGCAGGCAGCCCGCCAAGCGTTTCTCCGCGCCGCTGAACCGTGCGATCTCCCCAGAACAAAAGCAAGGTGATTAGATGGGCGGCAGACGGTTCGCCCTGATCTTCGACAATGCGGCGGTACGTGTGTTTCGTAAATGAGGGCGGCTGTATGCGTGTAACGAGTTCCTCCATACGGGGCGGGAATTCACCCGTCTCGATTTTCTCAGTATGGCTGAGCAAAATATAGGCTAGCAGGCTATCAAGGAAGGTACGCGGTGTCTTATCGTCAAGGCCGTTGTATAACCGATCCAAGACCGTCGAATTGAAGGGGTAGAGGCCAACAGCTTGCCTGTTATCAGCGGTTCCCAAGTCCACACTGCCAAAACTAGCGTGACATACCTGCTGGAATGGGCAGGTGTCACACGCAATTGGCATGGATTCTGTATCGCCCCCAAAGTCGGCCCATTGCCTGAATTCAGGGCGTTCTTTGCGGATGGCATTGAGGTAACGTGCCGCCAATTCCGCACGGGACTTGGGATCGGCCATGAGCAATGAGATGTTTTGAGCGCTGCCTAGGGCAATCCGGTAGGTCGCCCGTGCTTGAATGTTGGAGGGGACATGGTCGCTATAGTAGGCGTCGGTCACCCCCACAACAGAGGTAAGACGGCACAGGGCACTGTTCTCCGAATCGCCGTGATGTTGGGCGATCAGGACGTTGAGCAGCCCTTCGTGAATCCCCGTCAGGCCCGTAATGTCTTCGATAAAGATCGCCAACGCTTTGCCCTGCCGCCGGAGGAAACGCCGAAGGTCGCTGAACATATCTTGCAGGTCTTGAGAGGTCAACCCCATCACACGGCTAATCGCGTAGCTTCGCAACAAACTGTTCAAGTAGTCCGCCAGTTGCGCCCGCAGCTCCCCCTGATTTAGGGCCAAGCTCAAATTGTAGATTTCCGGGTAAGGTAACTTGTTAAGTACCTCATTGAGTTCTTTGCTAAACCGGAAATCATCGGCGGTGAAGCCGGGAACGTCATCACCGCCGCGATTATCGTTTCGGCCTGCCTTCATAAAATGTTTAACGCGCTCTATTGGCCCTTGGGGGGCTTTTAAGAATGCACGTATCGATTGCTCCAATAACCCATGTGCGATTTGCTCACGATCAAGACCTTCTGGCGGCACTTTGTCGGGCAGTTCCTTTGTAGCAAGCTGTAACGCATTGAGCAGTGCGTCCCCTAAGCCTTCATCGGAAATGCTAGTCACGGCCTGTTCAAGCCGTTGCAGAGATTTGGGGAGTTGGGTCTGCTCAAAGATGCCCGAATCAATAATGTTTTGGAGTGTCCCCTTAAGGCTGGTGTTGGAGCGCTCGACCAGCAGTACCACGTCGTCAGGCCGTTCAGCCGCGTAGCGTTCTTTCAACCACCGAATCAGGTGAGATTTGCCTGTGCCGGGCGCCCCTTTGATGATGATAAACGTATGTTGGTCGGCATGGGCGCGGGAGAGTAATTCGCTGAGCAAGCCTTCTTCGCTACGGTCTGTAATGGCACGTTCTTCTTTTTCGTAGGTCAGTTGGCGCATGGGAACATGGGTCGCAAAGAAGGCATCTTTTGCGACGGAGAGCGCTTCTTTATTGATCACTTCACTGATACGGTCTGATTTCCAGCATACAAAACGGGAAAAAGGCTTTGTCATAGCAGTTAACCTCTACGAATGTGGGTAATCTGATTGTGATAGGTCTGCGCGGGGAATAAAGTCCAAGTCTCGGTGGCATCGGCCCGTTTTTCAAGGACGATGTGGCCTTGTTCATGCAATACACGGAGCGCCGTCGAAAGCATCAGGCTAAGCCGATTGCCTCGCCGTTCATGGGGAAAGGCCGCCATTAGGCACTGCTTAAATAAAAGCCCTCCATCAAGTTCGGGGCAACGGTCCGCAAGCCGCTTCGCAAACACGCCATAGGGAATGAAAGAGTCCTCCGGTAGCAAGGCCGAAATTAGCGGGCGAAGGCGGAGGGTGCAATCCGGCACAAGCCGGGTTTGTTGCGTTCCAAATTTGATAGGCCACCCCCAGCCCAAAAAGTCTGCCCACGCAATCCATGTAGTGATTCCCGGATGTTCATTAATAACTCGTTCACGTTCATGGGGATAGAGGTGGTCATTAAATTTGACTTCCCAATCTGCTTTGTTGGTCTCCACGACCCACTGATCATTCACCGCATACCATGCCGTAAATTGGTTCAGAATAAAGTGATTCTGGCTTTCTTCCGTCACCCCCAAAAGCGTACTCTGCATATGTGCCCGGAACGCCTCAAAATCGGTGGCAACTTTCGGATCGACGGCTAAGGTTGTGCGCTTCTCTGACCCCTCAGAAACTTGGATTAGCCCGCACAACTGGCATTTGAGAAAGGTATTCTTCGATGTTTCCTGATTTTCAGCGGTAGGCTGGACGAGATTCAGTAAATCTTCCCGCTTAATTCTAGGAAATTGGTTTACAACACCAATCATGGCAAATAGCCGGTGTGGCAAAATGTGGTTATTATCAATCAACTCACTCATGATTAGCTCCTATTCGTCAAAGGGCGGTAAGCCTTGTAACTGAGAAAAGAAACGGCTAGTTGTCTCGTTTAGGCCGTTCACCGTATCGCAGAATACTTTGCCCGTCGGCCCTAGTCGCAATTGATCATGCACTACATAGATGCAGGCGGGTAACTTAGCGGCCACAACAGCCTTGTGAACTCGTTCTGCTTCCCGATCTTCGGGCGGGTATAAGACTACGCTTGGCAGGGGAAGTAAGGGAGTGCGGTATTCGTTCAATACCCACGAGAGGGGAATCACGCGGTGGGGATATAACACCAAACGTTCATCAACCTGTGCAAGAGCACGCACCAAACGCTCCCCAACAGACCGATCCGTATACAGTCCATCTGGCAGGACGAACTGTTGAAAACCGTTTTTTGCCAACAATGGCAACAGGTCAACAGCCGCTTGCAATCCGGCGGGGGTGCGCGGCCCGCCCCATGTCACAATCAGGGCTTTGTAGCCGCCGAGTTTCCGCCGCAAATCCGGGTGAATGGGTGCCGCAACGACCTGATTCGATAATACACGCGGGTAGAATACCCGAAAGTTTAACGACTCCCCCCCGTAGGCGGGGCGCCCCGCTGCACGGCAGGCCGCGCACCCCCCACACGTTATCTGGACATCGCGGTAAAGGGTGGCAAGGCGTGCCCCCAAACATTGGCTGGGAGGGCGGGATTTATTCCCATAATCGTTTACGATATCGATCAGCACTTTGGTTGCATCGGTACTGAGTTCTTTTTCCCGTATGGTTTCCAAAACTGCCGCGAAATGGGCGTAATCATCTCGTAGGTTGAAATCGAGGAACCGCACCTTAATCAACGGCGGCGATTCGATCCCTGTTTCTTCGTCGCGGTTGGGATTGACCAGCCCTTCAAGGCGGATAACCCCCGCCCGTTGCAACAAGAGCAAGAGGTGATCGTTCCAATCCCGATCCTTTTCGACGGGGTCGTTATAGTTCCCTTGTGGTTTGCTATCCCGGTTCAGCAAGTTCGTATCACCGACATCGGTGGGGCGGGCGGTATCGATCATTGTCCGCCAGCGCGGGTAGGCTTTTTCAACCGTGATTCGTTTCGGGCTAAGCCCATAAGCCAGATCAATATCTTCGTAGGTCATGCACAGTAAGGCTGTCGCACTGTACCCATCACGCCCGGCCCGCCCCACCTCTTGGTAGTAGCGATCCGCGTTTTCGGGCAGGGTGGCATGGATGACCGTCCGGACGTCGCTTTTATCTACCCCTAGCCCAAAGGCAGACGTCCCAACCATGATATCGATCAGGTTTTTGCCCCATCTTTCGAGGAGGTCTTGTCGGTCGGTACTGGTTGTTTCGCCCGTGAAGGCCTCCACGCGCTGATAGCCCTCTTCGCGTAGTACGTGTAACCACCATTGCGCCTGATCGGGGCGGGTAACGTACAAAATCGCGGGGCGCGGCAAATGGCGCAACGCCTCCAAGACTCGCTCTTGACGGTCCCGTTCAGTCGTCTTGCTAAACCAGTAATTCATCTCCGGGCGGAGCCGGTTGGCCTGCACAGTGATCAGGTTGCCGTGCGGAGCGAATAATTCAACGAGGTGTTGGTAGCCGTTTTCCGATACCGTCGCTGAAAGGAGCAACGTCCGCAAGGCCCCGTTCGATGCTTGCAGCATTTCTTTCTGAAACGCCGCCAACAACTGAAATTCTGTGCGGAAGGTAGCTCCCCACGTCTCGCTGAGGTGCGCTTCATCGATCACAAAACGGGTAATGAGGCCGTGTCTTACCGCCTCTAGGCAGGTTTCTTTTAGCATCGTGCCAAGCAAAGATTCCGGGGAGGTATACAGTACCGGGAGGCTACCGTTTTCCAGTTGGTACAAGATTTCGTGCCGTTCACGGGCGGTATTTTGCCCGGTGCGGCTGAGCGGTTTCATCTTGCCGCCGAAGAACTTTACGGCCTGTTGTTCTTGATCCAGCGCGAGCGCTACTGTGGGAACCACAACTAAAGTTGTGCCGTTATTTTCCCGCCCCCCGCGTGACTCCAGCCACGCCGGAAGCAAGATGCACAGGCTTTTCCCCCCGCCCGTCGGAAGCGTGACTAGAGTGGTGGAGCCAGCCGGGGCGAACAGCCACGCATCGACGGCGGCCTTTTGCGCCTCTGAACGGTAGTGAGTCCAATCAGGGCGCATGGCATTTAGAATTCCGTCGGCAAGGCTAGGCGGATGCGTGCTTCGGGGGAGCAAGGCGTCTGTCCCTTCTGACGCGCCAAGCCAGTAGGGCTGCCAAGCCTCCGCGCTCACGATCACCCGCCCACCGTCGGGGGTAGCTTGTAAGCCGAAGGCCTCTGCTTTGGGGGAAATGTCCGCCCACAACGCGGCAAATACGGTCAATTCCCCCGTTAACCGGATCAGTTGCCGCAAATGGGGGAGCGCGTCTGTATAGTGGCGCAGGTGAAGGCAATGCGCTAGCCGTTCGATGATGGCAGTAATGAGCGGATCGGAGTCGGGTTTATGGTTACGGGTATAGGTTGCAGCCTGCCGGAGGGTCACCCATTGCGGGGCAGAAGTTAGAAGCGCGTCTTTGAGTTGGGTTAAGAGTTCCATGTTAAAGCGATGAGATTACTGCAAAAATACGATTGTTTTAGTCTAGCACGGCTTACAGCCCAGAAAACATTCATTTATCTCTTTATTTACATAAACGACCCTTATACAATCCTTTTTAAGGGCGACCGACGGGCAGCCTCATAGGAGAAGTTAGCGTGCGCTTTTAGGGCGGTAGGAAGCATTTTCGTGCGCTGATGTACAGGTTGGTACAAGAGGCGCGAAGCATGGACGAGCGCCCGTCAGAGCGTGAAGGCATATGCCTATGGTGTGCCAGTATCTCCGGATGTTTGGATCGCATTAGCAATAGCACAATCTTTACAAGTCCAGAGACCCGTGCTACAGTTGAGAAAATATGTTCTATGGGGAAGGGTTAACCCTTTGGTCGACCTCTACAATGGCCTTGAATTGTTCACCCACCTTGCTGTTGGCCTTGCCAACTACGAGCGTCAACCCGCAATGTACCCCTATCCGAAATCCCTACAGTACGCCATGAACCGCCTTGCGGTCATTGCAGCCCTTAATCAAAAACCCATCCCGAAGAGTATTTATGGCTTCCTCACTCAGGCGAGTGAACCCCTTCAAGCGTGGTGGCTCGGTGACCCCCAAACAACCTTACCAGACGAAATTTTCTTGTATGTGCCCCTCTGGGCCGATGGTGAACTGCACGTAGAGGCGCAGGACTATTTGTTACAGTCAGATATTGAGGCTGTTCAAGAAAAGATCGAACAAAAGCCGATCCGGGACATGCTCAAGTTCGCCCGCCAAGACCCGCCGCAATTTGGTGCAGATTATGCCAAAGTGCGGCGTTTTATCGTTGAGAATCCCGTTATCGATAATTGGACTTTCAATGCACTTGACCTGACACAGCCCTTTAAGAATGGGATCAAGGCTATCTATGTGCAGGCTTCCGATTTTAGCAGTATGACCACATACAACGGCCATTATTGGGCCTGCCCACACTGCGGGAGCCTCCTGACATGGCGCGGCGACACCCCGCGTTTAGCGGCCATGAGATTTGTGGCAAGCTGTACCCAACTTACGAAGGTCGCAGGCAAATTCCGGTAGTGCGCGGCAGCAGTCTATTACAGGTCAGGCCGAGTGTGGTACGCCGTGCAGTTGTGCCCGGCAAAGTGGAGATTGAACTTCACGATGCGCTGGTACAGGTTGTCGGGCAGGGTAATGTTGAACTTTACCCCGGCGGGGATATTTACGATTTGCGCGTGGCGTTTCCCGATGGCACTGCATGGGCGATTGATGTGAAAGATTATACAAGCCCTCGGAGATTGGCGGTCGAGCTACGCCAAGAATACGAAGCTCAGGCCTCGCGCCGTTCTGACCCAAGATTAGGTTGGACGGCGTTTTACTACGTCGTACCCAGCTACCGCGTGCAATGGGATGTGAACTACCTGAACGTCGTCAAGGCAAATTTCGTAGATGCACAAGTTTATGATTCGCAGACAATCCTTCAGCTCGCCAAGCGCAAGATCAACCGTTAGGGAGGCTCCATCCACATGTATAGCACTGAGTGGCGCGATAAGCTGGTAAAGTACTTGGGTTCTGAAGGGATTTTGGATGCCCTCTCTGAAGCGAAGTTTGACAAACAAGATTTTATCGACGTTGAACTCGCTTTATGCGGTTTGGAAGCACTAGGAATCGCCGATCAGCCGGTGATGACGATCTGGGTACTGGTCATGGCGCTCGATATTCCAGATGCAGCCTTAGAAGCAATTCAAGCCGACCCAAACCGGCGGCATATTCTTGCCAATTTGCGGGTGATGCTCCGCCATACAGGGCGTGAATACTGGCGGGAAACCCTTAGTCGCTATCAGAACTTGCGGCCAGACGTGCGTAATTACACGTTCTCGTCTATCGAAGCCCCTCTAGAACGGCTCAATCGGTTTGCGCTACGCAACGCCGCGATGAAGGATTTGCTCAGCAACCACCTGTCCCATCGCCAGAGTGATCGCCACACGCTTACGCATCCAGCGAAGGTAACATTTTGGGCAAATAATACTGAGATTGCCGTCGACATTTCGGAGACATTGCTTGAGGCGGCGCGTGCTGTCTCTCGGCCACGTTTGCCAACCCCGCCGATAGCTCATGAAGCATGGATCGTTGAATGGGCACAGTTGGAAGAGGTCGCTCAGTACCTCGACAATAGAGAGTCTGAAGATGCGAAGGGGTGGCGCAACAATTGGGTCAACAGGCTCGGGAATGTCCGCTGTCGTTCAGTAAATGGTGTTGGATTAGGTGATGTTAATGCTGTGCCCATACGGATTGATGGGGTAACTCATCTAGCGGGGATGGTTGGATCGGGTAAATCTACGCTCATGCAATTGCTGGCCGTATTGGGGTGGAGAACACAACGGCGGGTTGGGTTAGTTGTCGCGGATTCGATGGAGGCGATTAAGCTAGCAGTGTACTTTAACCGCGTGCTTTCAACGCTAAATGGGCAAGTCGCTGCGGTAGCCATTTCAGGCCGTTCTCGGCGGGGAAAATACCTTCAGCAATTACACTTCTCAACCGCGAACGATGAACCGGACTCAAAGTGCAACCATGATGGCTTTCGATGGCTGGATTCGACATGCCTTGTCCAAGGATTAGTGCCTTTACAACTGCTTCCCACTCCGCTACCGAGTGGTCGCGAACCCTGCCGTAGCCTCAAGGTTGAGGGCAAAACGCACCTTTGCCCATTGTATACGATTTGCCCGTCTCAGCAGTTATTTCACGATTTACCGGGTGCGCTCATTTGGATTACGACCCCCGGTGCGATGGGGGCAGCAACCCTCCCGGAGCAGGTTGACCAGCGGCATCCAATTTTGGGCGAGGTGATGTATGAGCATTGCGACCTCATCGTCTTTGACGAGATCGAAACTATTCAAACATGGTTTGACCAAGTCTACGCCCCAGAACTGAAAATGATCGGCGCTCATAAGGAAGATGGGTACTTCAATATCGCCGACCGTGAAATCAGCGAGATAACTAGCTCCCGTCGTATTCAGCCGCCTGAAGACCTAAGATGGTTGGCGGCATCTCGTACAGGGTCAGCCCTGACAACCCGGTTCCTCAACATACTCCAGCAAGGCCATCCCAACGGGTTGGCAACTGAATTACGAGATCGTTACTTCACAGCCTCGCAACTTTTCCGTCTTCTCGCGGAGAAAACAGTGCATTGGGAGACGCTTTCTGAACAGGACCCTGACTACCCAGTGGCTAAGAAACAGGTGGATCGGCTAATGGGCATATTCAATATGCTTCACGAGGCCGCGCTGGATCAAGGGAAATCTTCAGCGGATGTGAAATCCTTGGATGATGTTGCGCTGGCCATTTTATCGGAGGACATGAATCGTGATGCACGATCACAAGACCGTTGCCGTGCATGGTTGATTGCCAATGCCTTTGACGGCGATACAGAACGGTTTGCTAATTTTTATGCATCTGCCCAAAAAGCCTACGTTGGGAAGTCTGGCTTTTTGGGTAAACCGTATCGGCCAGAGCAGTTGGTCGAGTTGTTAGACGCAGCGCTGACGGTATACCTGCTCGAGCAAAAAATGCGGATCGTCTTCAACCAATGGTATAGTTCACCGGACAACCTTCCCCCCTTGCTGCAGTATTTTCTGATGAGCAAAGTTCCTCAGCATTTACGGGGCCTAATGCCCTTACCCGCCACAGGCCGTCTGTTTGGATTTCGGTATCAAGAGGCTGAAGGCGATTCTAACCCCACCTTTTCAACATTTGAGTATGCCCATATCGGACGGCACTATCCTTTAGCTTTTAGCAAGCTCCGGGAAGCAGTAGAGGGCCGTTCAGGGGCGCATGTGTTGGCGCTTTCTGGAACATCCTACTTGCCGGGATCCACCGAATTCCATGTGGATATTCCACCAAGTGCGGTGCTTGTGCCGAACCCGAAAAGTAGCGCAGCAATCGCTGAAAGCCATTTTGAGTTTTTGCCACAGAAGGACTCTCAAGGGAAAGCGATAAAGGTATCGGGGGCCGGAAGCGAGATGCTCATGAATCTTCGCAATATTGTGAAACGGCTTTCCGAACGCAGAACAGCAACATCTCCCAATCGGCTCGATCAGATGCTTGGCAAAATCCGCGAGAAGGCCCAGCACGAGGTTAGCGAAGGCATTCCAGATTCAGACAGAGTATGGCAAGATCGGGAACGTCTCCTCATCTTTGTCAATTCGTACGCGCAGGCGAAACAGGTCGCAGCTGATATCCTCAAATCAAGGTCATACGACGAAAAAGAGGTGAAAGCGCTTACCCGAAACGACGAAGCGGATGATGAAGAATCGAATGGGGTATTGCGATCCGAAGCGGAACAGTTTCGGGAAACGGGTGCAAAAATTCTTGTTGCACCGTTGGCGGCACTCGGTCGCGCCTATAACGTGCTTAATAAGCACAACAAAGCTGCTTTTGGCGCGGTGTATTTCCTCACACGCCCAATGCCAATGCCCTTTGACCTCATGCGGTTGGTGCAAACCTCGAATGCCTATACACGGACAGCCTGTGCTGATCCGACTAACGAGGTTTGGGCCGCGACAACGCTCTATGAAAAAGGGAAAAAGTTGAGGTCGGAAATGAGTCATCGTTGGCGTGCAATGGAATGGCAACAAGGGCACTTTGAGGCTTTGGATGAGGAAGAACGGCGCAACCTTGCAGCACGTACAGCCGGGCTGATGATTCAGGCGTGTGGTCGGCTTGTGCGGGGCGACGTGCCCTTCTATGGCGTGCTAGTCGATGCGGCGTGGCTACCCAAAACTGCGAACAGTGAGCCGAGTCGTCTCATGGACACGCCCCAAACAAGCCTTTTCCTCGCAATGCTTGATTATCTTGCAGCGTGCATCGCTGATTCTTCCATTGGGGAGGCCTTGTATACAAGCATCTATGGGGCATTTCGCAACATCCACTTCAACGGCCAAAAGCTTATTCAAGGGAACTAACCATGAAAAATCAGAAAAAGCAACCAATATACATTCTGCCTATGCGCTTCCACTTTGACCCGGCCAAATTCCGCGATTTTCCAGTCTATACGCTGCCTTTCCCAGCAGTGGCTTATGAGATTTGCCGTGAGCTAAAGGTGTCACACAAGGATAACTTGCCAACTCGACAATTGGGGCGAATGCTGCGTATTTTGTACCCGGCGCTAATTGGCACATTCCATAAGAAGGACAATCCGACAATTGCCATTCAGCGTACAGGGTATCCCCCACTCCCTCCGATTGAACGGTTACGGCATGTGGTTTTGGAATGGTTCGGCCTCTGGTTGGAATCAATCCGGCCAAGCAACCAACCCTTGAGCACGCAACGCCAACTAGATTTAAAAAACCGACTGGCACAATCGCTCCACAACTGGGATTGGCAACCACAAGAAAACTACTTGAACGATTCGCTTGTCTATCGCGTGTTGCCGAGCCTACTTTCCGTTTTGCTGGCGGAAAGGTCTGACGACTGGCAGGGCAATTTTGATGGGCAGTCAGGCTTAGCGTGGAATCTTGCTCAGTTCTCGCTTGACTGTGGGCTTGGTCTTGTGAGTGCAGTTTGCACCGGCCCACGCGAAAGCGCTTATGCTTACCGAGTAGAGTTCGCCGCGGCAACCTACTCCGGCCAATCGGAACCCAACACGGTCAATCTCTATCTTCAATGCCAGCGCTATGCGTCCGCTACAGAAAATTCCCCTGTGAGGTTGAATCATCGCCGTGCTGCAACCGTGTTGTTTAGGTTGGGTGAAGCATCGAAGCCAGAGTATGAGGAATACCTCACCAGCGCGATGATCCCTCTTAGCCTAGCATGGCGTGCAGGAAAATTTGAATGGCAGGACAAACTACCGGAAATTTTGGCGAAGCTCCACTTGCGCCAAATCGTCAGTGCAGATGACATCGTTAAGTCGCCACAAGTGCATCTTTCGATGCGTAATGGGGACGAATATCGCCTCCTGTATGCGGAGGGGATGCGTCCAAATCACGGCATGGAAACTGGGCTGAGCATGGGGGCACGGCGGGACGCTATGCAAATGGTCGCAACCCTATTGGATGATTACTTGACGCCCAATAAAGCGATACAGGAAATTTCCCAATTTATTGGGGCGCAATTGCCCAAAGTGTTGCGCCGTGACCCAACAGACACCGACAAAAGCCGGATGCGGCATAATCAAGCCTTGCGCTACGCGCTCGATCTCAAGGAAAATGAGTTCGCCCATGTGCTCATTTGTTACCGCAACGAGGTTACTCGCCAACTATTGCGGGCCGAACTTTCAGAGACATTTGGGTACGATAACGCAAACATACAGCCACAGGCATTGAAAGTCTATGATTGCCAAATCCTCGATCTGGGCCTGCACGAAGCTATTCCCGATCCCACCCACAAACCTACAGTGACCCAACGTCGTCAGGCGTGGCGCAAATGGCTAGAAAACCAACTCAGCGCGTTTAGGCTTACGCCCCGCGAACAACCCGTTTTTGCGCTCATCGAAAACCTTACGGAGGAGAATGGGGGAAATCGGCTTCAGCCTGCCGTTGAACCCCTCAAGGGGATCATTCGTGCGGCTTGCTACGACCTCGACATCGCCTCGCAGATTGTTTTACAACCATCTATTGATGCAACATGGAAGGGTGAAAACGGGAAACGCACTTCTGATGGAAACCGTGCCAAGAGCGCTGTTGCAGACCTCTTGTTTCGGCAGAGTGGGCTAACGTTCAGCACTGACGAGAGGCCCGGTGCACTCTACGGCAAGATTTTATCTGAAGCGGAGCAGGCCAAAAGCCAAGCAATGTTCGTAGCAGAAAATCTCCGTGTGATTGGGATTGCGCGCTGTTGTAAGCGTAACCCGAATGTCGATGTGCCAATGGCGGTGTGTCTAGAACCAGACGGGCGTGTGACGGCCCGACTGATCGGCACTTCGGAATGGAAGCCCTACTTCCGAACTGTGCTGGAATTGGGAAAGCAGCTTGTGCGGCATAGCGCACGCCGAGAAGGTTCACAGTCGCGTTCAGACGAACTTTTGCAATTCCTGAGCGAGATCGTCGACAGCAGCGAAAGCGACCAGCACCACACATTGATCCTTGTCAGTAAAGTCAATTGGCGCAATGTATGGAAGCAGTTGCAAAGCGGTAACATGCGAAAGGATTTGCTAGAAATCGGTGACTCATCAATAACCCCTCATCACTCAAAAAAACTACGTGTTGTCAGCCTTCGGCCCCGCGTGTCGAATTGCGAAACCCCCCTATATATTGGGTTAGCCTCCGCCGACTGGAGACATGGTGATATTTCGGAGGAAATTGAAATTGAAGAGGCTGACACAGAACTCCTGCTTGAAAGTGCCCCAGACGCATCGGATGCCGCAGATGGCCTAGTCCTCATGCCGCGCCGAAAAGTACCTACCATCTTCCTCGATGATGTGGCCTCAGCACAAGGATTTCCGACCTATGGGGGCATTGCACGTGTTCCCCCGACAGCCTCACAAGAAATGCAGAAGTCTTCTAGCCTGACCGAGCCTCAGGCTGGGCGTGGCGGGCAGATCGCCTTCAAACATCAGACCATCGTCTATGCCGAGCCGTTTTTTCTCCAAGCATGGCAGGGGGACAAGCCAGAAGATTGGGCGTTTCTCACCCACATTTTAAGAAGCCTACCCAGTTGGACGGAAGATGCGCATCTCCTGATGCCGTTTCCGCTGCATCTTGCTGAGGTAGCCTTTGAAGACGCCTATAATGCGTTACAGGCATTCAATGAACTTTCTTCTGACGGTGATGAGGAAGAGGACTAGGTCAGCAGAAATAGTTCACCCGGCTACGTTGTAACTTCTTTTAGAGGGCATATGATCGCGCCGGAGGCGGTTCGTGTGACAAGCATGTTTTTTCTTGCGATGCACACCGTAGCAACGGAAAGACGTTCAATTACACGAGCGCAGAGTGCATTTGAACCCAGTGTGCATTGTGCGGATTCATCTCTCACCCAATAATAGATATAGATGTTGAGACGCTACCAGAGAAAGTGGCCTTTATCCGAAAAAACTTAGACCTGAATTCCACAGCGTCCAAGCAAATCACATAGCTCGGTACAAATGACTTCAGCTTTTCTACGGGCTGTTTCTGTAACAACGGCATCGCGGCTATGGGCGTAAGGGTTGCGGATTTCGCGCAAATGCTCCAGTTGCTTCCGAACAGCGTCTTGCTGAGTTCGGCCACCAAAGACCGTGCTAAAGGCATCCCATTCAGCGAAGATAAAATCGGAAATGTCGCCGGGGTTCATGTAGTCGAAAATGTGGCCCGCCCGCTGAAAAAGTTTGCGTTCTCGCTCCTGTTGATCTTTATATTGGCGGTATCTTTCGTACAACCTTGAATGGAATTGCTCAAGGTATGCGGGAAGTTGTGAGCCTCTACGACGCGCTAAATCATCGTAAGTGCGTTCGACCAATAGGCGAAGGCCGCGTTCGGTTCTCGTCCATAACGGCCACAGGTCGGTTTGGCGGGCATAGTAGCTTAGGTAGGTATGGTAAGCGTTGCTGAAAGGGCTGTAGCATCCTCGATTTTCCACTGCCACAATATGCCCCAACTGAATCAACCGGCTCAGTTCAAGTTGCGAGACATGAATGGCAGGGCCGTGCGTGACCCCTAACAGGGTCTTGAACCGATCCTCAGACATTCGGGTGCGGAAGTTATCGAACTTCTCAAACACCTCTGGAAGTACATCCTCAAGCGCCCTATCAATGGTAGCGGGCGGCAGGTCACGCCCATCATGTGCTTGCTTCACATCCCATAAACTATTGGCAGCGACTTCTAAGAAAAACGGGTGGTTGCCCGTAAACCGCAATAAGCGTTCCCGTTCATTTTTGGTAAAGCCAAAGGGACTGTTAGCAAGGCGTGCCACGAGCAATGCATTGATCTCATCATCGCTCATGAGGCCCAGATTAATGTCTTGGAAGATGCCTGCTAATGTTGAAATCAGAGATTGCGTCTCGATGTTGCCAATGGTGATGCGCGATGTCGTAACAAGGGCGATTCCATAACGGGGATCGTACCCCAGTTGACGGAGGAATTGAAAAGCGGCGACATTCTCCCTGAAAACACTCTCAATGCTATCAAATTCATCAAGGACGAAAATCGTGCGGTAGCCGTTGGTTTTGAGTTCCTCAAAATAGGTCAAGATCGATTCGCGGTCACGCGTTGCCTCATCCGCAAAGAGTTTCATCACTTCCGCATCGGAAGGTGAAACACGCCGTAAGGCCATTTGGGTCCTTTTCACGAATTGTTGAAACAGATCATCAGGGCTGGCGAGGTTCAACGCACCGATGTTGAACTCTGAAATAAGCCCCTTCACTGCGATTACATCTGGGTTAGTGGGGGAAAATACTTTGTGGGCAAGGGACGTTTTGCCGATGCGGGCCTCACCGACAATGGCCACTGACGCACACGTATTCGGTGCTAAGACCCGTTGCCGCAATTGCCGAATTTGCCGCTCCCGGCCAATAAAACGATCCGCATCGACGATTCTGCCATACCCTGCAAATGGGTTGAATGCATCGGCAACGCTCATCGCAGGGCCTCCTCATAGGGCAAGCTACGGTTAAGCCATTCTTTGAACAACCCTACAACGAATGCATACTGCTGGGCATTTTCGCGTTTTTGGATCACTTCACGGTTGACCAGCAGTTGCAGAATACGCTTGACGAGATCGTGATCCGCTTGCTCAAATTGCCGCAAGATCGACTCTTCACTGCCGTAGGTTTCGGTACGGGTCAGGCGGGCCAATACGCGCACGACCTTTCCTTCGATCTGCTCCTCCCGAGACTGGTTCTGACCATGTTTGTAGCGGGTCAAATTATCGAAGCTCTGGTTGAAGTTGAGGGCATATTCACCAAAGGTGAGTTGCCGCGCAACGGCGTTAATATCGGCTTCCGTGACATATCCTGTGTGCTGTTCATTTAGGTAATCGACCAAGCGATTATTGAAAATTTGAATGTAAAAGGCGCTATTTCCGGTCAACTCCTTCAGACGGGCGAGGGCGCGTTCTTGGAAGCGGCTCCGATCCGCCTCGTGATCCCAGATCGGCTTCTGGATCAAGTCCCGTGCGGAATCATCGTCAAGGTAACTGACCCGTTTCAACTGGGCCACAGCAAAATCGTTCGGGAATTGCTGGATAAACTCCGGCATTTCGTCAACGCCGGATAAGAGGAAATTGAACATACGCTTTTCTGAGAGGGCCTTCCATGCCTTCATGAAGTTGGCATTAAGGTGGCCTTCTAGAATCGCCTTGTAGATGTACGTGAATTCGTCGATCCAAACCAGAGGGTTAAATTGCTCAAAGCCCTGCTTTTCCCGCGCCAAGCCAAGCAGTTTTTCGGAGAAGTCCACAAATTGGCCGAACGGATCCTCTTGGAAATCGTTCCGTTGTGGTGCCGCGATGGGTAAATCGGCGCTATCGAAAATCACGCGCCGGAATTTTCGATACATCTCTTGGGCGAGTTTGTGGAAGAAAGTTTGCACGCTGAAATCCATGATGATGTCGCCCATGCTAAACCCAAAAGCAACGACAGGGATGGCCGGACGGCTCTGTAATTGTTCGTCGAGCCGCCGCGTCACATGGTAAAGAATGGACGATTTCCCCGCCCGCTTTTGCCCGTAAATTACTATCATCTTCCGTTGGCGTGGGACACTGAAAAGCGCTACCAATTCGTCGATCAATGCATCCCGACCAAAGAACATGTTGGGATCGGTGACTTGGTTTGAATTTGCCCATGTCGTGTAAGGGTTGTATATCTCCTGAAACTGCTCACGGCTTAGGCGGACAGGGACAGTCGCCAGCGACGTGAGAATCTCTTTTCCCTGCCGGTTGCTATAGGCAAGTTGGTAATTCAGGGTGAAGGCAGGCTGGTCAGTCAAACATTCGACGTAGGCCGTGACGGTGGTTTCCTGCCCACTGGAGAGCGTTAGCCCAATATTGACCTCTTGTTCAAACGCCCGGTACTCCTCTGACGGGGAAGGCAAGATAAGTAGTTTGATCCCCGACGCTGCACTCTTGCCGGTCTGGTTGGAGAGGACAAGATGCATCTCTACCGCCCCATTTTGCCCGTAAGCGGCCTTCACGACTTCGGTGAGTTGTAAGTCTGGCTGAGAGACGCTGGCCACCTGCTCGAAATACGTTTCAACGCAGTTTCGCCATTTGATGGCAAGTGGCCGGATAAAGCACCGCCCGTAGTATGTCGGCCAGTCGTCAATATCCCTGACGAGCGTGTCAATTTCACTTAAGATATAAGCACGCAGGCTATCTTTTTCCTCAAAGATCGTCTCACTGTAAAATTTAGCGTATCGTCCGATAATGCCTTTCAGATAGTCAATTCGTTTTGCATCTGTCCCATCAAAATCAGTAGCGGTACCAATAAGATCAGGACTCCAGTTGATAAACTGGGCATGGTTATCGAAGAGCAGCTGGCTACTCTCGCTGATCTCCATAAAATAGCTGAAACGACCCTCTAGGGCATCTTGCGCTTCGCGGATACGCTTTTGGCCTGTTTCAATGAGCCTCGAAAGATCGATCTCTGCACCTACTTTAGGGGTAGCCAAACCGAGAAATTCGTGCAAAGCGCCTGTGAAGTAGTGCTTCGCTTGGGCCGCCTCACGGAAAGACCCATCCAGCTTTCTCAAAATATCTTCGTTGACCAGCGAGACATTTAGAATGCCGAGAATCGCGTAGAGGCGGATTTTCTGATCAGCATGGCTGAGCGTCTTGACCAGAATTTGCGGAGGGGTGTAAGGGACTTCTGGGCGTAGAAATTCGTCACGGTCTGAGACGAGTGTCATCAGGAATTGGATAAACTTTGTGCCGAGTTGGGTGGTAATAACGTCTTCCAACCGGAACGATTCCAGATAATACGTCCGGGCCACATCACGGTTTTTGATGTTGAAGTAGTCTGCGCGTGCTGCACAATACCGCCGTAGGCTTTCGCTAAATTGATCATCATCACGTTCATCAAGCCTGGCAAGCACTTTGGCCGCGGACAGGAAGTACGGCGCGACCGTTTCCGGTTTCCGCGCAGCGCTGATACGCCCACCGAAGCCCAAAAGGTACTTTACATCTTGTTGGCTAAAATCGCCCTTCTCAATCCGCACGCGGTCAAGTTCTTTAATCTGGTGGATTTCAAGTTCAGCTTCCAAAAACGGGCCAATGCCAATGGTTCGGCCGCCAACAACGTGGCCTGACGGCGTGATATTCCCTTTCTTATCGTAGTCAA
>Ga0272446_1003799_pt1 | contig 18630 bp, 12 predicted proteins | sample YNPCB0061_FD_194587 | JGI IMG/M metagenome (GOLD analysis project Ga0272446, IMG submission 194587) | Hot spring microbial mat communities from Yellowstone National Park, WY, United States - YNP-CB-006-1 | ecosystem: Environmental > Aquatic > Thermal springs > Hot (42-90C) > Sediment | place... | reverse complement strand
TCATTGTCGGTAATGTGTTAGCGTTGAAAAAAGTATCTTCGGCGATGAAAGGTTGCAGAACTTAACAATTTTTAATAATTCCAACCCACAGGCTTGATACGATGAAAACGACACTCCGCTTGGCTCATAGAATTGGCGCGCTGACTGTTTGTCTTGTCCTACTTACAACGCTTTCGGTGAATGTGCTGGCACCGTCAATAAATGAGAAGCGATAAAACAATAATCAACGACGCCATAAAATTGAAAGCCCATCAATACTGATGGGCTTTTTTGTTTGAAGTAGGCGGCAGCAACATTTCTCTTTGAAAATTCTCTGCCAGTCAGACTACTTAGCTAAAATTAACTTCTGCGTCTGCACCACACTTGGCGTTTGAAGTCTTATGAAATAAACCCCTGATGCCAATCCATTAGCGTAAAACTGACGCTGATACTCACCTGAGGGCAATGTTTCATTGACCAATTGAGCCACTTCTTGTCCAAGCGTATTGAATACGGAGATTTTCACAGGCGATGTCTCATGAAGCCTGAACGTAATAGATGTTGTTGGATTAAACGGGTTCGGATAGCTTGAAAGCAGTTCTGTTTGCTCTGGCTTATCGGAAAGTGCAGATGCTGGTTCATCACCCGCTTTAACGACTGCCGCTGGATAAGCACTTGTGCTCACATTTCGTGGTGCAGTATAAGTTGCTCTTACCCATACTTTTTCAAGCGGAGCTGAAGACGATGACGAATGTCGAGCGCGAATCGTGTAGAAGCCTGTCGCAGAAGGCGTATGGGTGAGGGTTAAAGTTCCTGAACCTGATTGCGTTGCGACAATCGAACCAGAACTGTTATAGAGGTTGAGTGTGTGCGAACGTGTTGTTACAGACGGATAAAGATTAACTGTAATAGTTCTTCCTGATTCAGCAAAAATTTTTCCTGCTGTTCGTAATGCCGTAGAACTCGTAGGCAGTGCGCCGCCTTGTTGAAGAGAAGAACTGTGGCTATCGCCCAAATCTTGTGCAAGTTCCCACTCTTGCGTTGTCGGGCGTTGCGGTGGATTGAATGTGTTGCCATCATAGCCGACAGGACCGATAATGCAATACCCGCCGTAAGAACTATTTGAAGGAGGAACATTCACATAAACGCGACGGTCTGCTGGTACTGTGTAAGTCCAACTTCCATTTGCCCCTGAATAATCTTTAAGCACTGTACCTGGCGCAAAATCAGTATCAATCCAACAATTCATCCAACTCGAGCCGTTGTCATTAATACCAATAATCGCTCGCCCACTACGTTCAATTACTAAAAGATCTGGTGCTTGCCAACGCACTCGGTAGGCACCTGCTTTGAAACTCAAAGTTTGATGACACCAAATAATGTTGGCAATTTTAGAACGGACGGGCAGGTCGGTTGTGCTTGTCGGCAAGTGTGTCCATCGCTTTCCTGTACCACCAATATCAAACAAGTCTTCAAAGAACACTTGTGGCGAACCATCAACCGCCATCATAAGTGCATATGCGGCGGGCAGGCGAACATTAAACGGGTCAATGTGCGGTGCCAGTTCACTTCCCGTATTCCAACCAACGTAGTTACCAGTAGAAGAAAGTTGTGGTCGGAATGTATCGTGATTATTCACAAAAGGCACTGTTCGCAAGCGACGGGATTGTTGTCGACTTGGAATTGACCCAATATCAAAGAACCCATTTCCAGCAACCATGTCATAAATGGCTGATCGAAGTGAAAAATCAAACGTGCCACAAAGTTCTTCTGAACCACCGTTGCTATATTGAACGTTGTGAATCCAAGTATCTAACTCTGATGCTCCACCTACATATTCTCCAACAGCGAACATTTGAGAGCCGCCATTTGCCCATCCTGCATTATACTTCACGTTCCAAAGCACATCTTGCGTAATGTAATGCGGGAAATGCTTGACAGCATCTAAACGAAATCCATCAACACCTGTTTGCTTTTTGAGCCAAATCATCCACTGACGGGCTTGGTCGCGCATATAGGTTGAATTTTGCGTCGGATTGTAAGTTGCATTGGAACTTAGTCCTGAACAATTCGGATAGAAGGCGTTGTCTGGACCGAACAGTTCGTTGTTCCATTCAGCATCAGTATTGTAGCCATTACCAGGGCTGGGATTAAAGTTTTGCCAATTTTTGAACCATCGTCCTTTCCTCGCCAAGTAGTTCGAGGCACTCTCGTTCAGGGCAGGTGTTTCGTAGCAGACGTAACGAAAGTTTTTATACTTATTGCCCGCCGCCGCAGGGTCAATTCCTCCTTCGCCTGTAGCTGAACCCGCGCCGTTCGTGTGATTGAGCACTACATCTTGAATTACATCGATTCCATTTGCATGCATAATTGCAACCATACGCAGATATTCGTCTTTGTTGCCTAAGCGCGTTTTCGTTGTTCCCTTTTGATACTTATCGCCTAAATCATAGTGGTCAAAAATTCCGTAGCCATTGTCACCTGTACCGTTTCCGCCTTTGCTTGTCGGCGGAATCCATACTGCATCAATACCTAACGCTCTCAAACGCGGTGCTAAATCTGACAGATAGTTATACCATCCATTTGGATAGTTATTGTTCCAATAGTCCCACCAAAATGCTTGCAGAACGACTTTACCGTTCCAAGGATTTTGAGCATGCGATGAGGCAAAAGAAAATGACAACGTGAGGAAGAGAAGGAGAAAAAACAAACGTCTTCTTAATTGTAAAAGCATGGCTTTCAGTTGCTCCTTTTTTTGTTGATGAATGCAACAGAGCAATCAAGAAGGCTTTTTTGACAAGGCGTGAGGCTAAAACGGGAGAGGGGCAACAGTGCGCTTCTCTCTTGTCTGTTAATTGGTGTTTTGCTTAAAAAGCGACGCAAACATGACGAGAAAGAAAAAATTCTACAATAGAAAAAACACTTAAACGATTTAATTTTTGAGTTAAAATTGACCCTAAAAGCACCCTTTTAGCCTTAAAAAATCTTGTTTTTCCGTTTATTTAATCGCTTAACTTTATTTAAGAAACAAAACAAGGCATTACGCAACACTTCTTTTTCTTTTGCAAGAGAATTTTATTTTTTTCAAAAACAAAATTCCAAACCTAAAACCGCAAATGATGAAGTTCGCTCCCCAAACAATGCTTCTTGCATTGCTAATGACGGTTTCGCTTTTGTATGCGCAAGAAGCCGATGACGATGTCCCCACACAAACCCTCGACCGCCTCTTAGACCTCTCCGATGAACAAAGCGGCAACAGCGAACTCTTGGAACAATTCAATTTCTTGCGTCGACAAAAAGTAAACCTCAACACGGCAGATTTTTCTCGACTGCTTTCAATCCCATTTCTTTCGGCAAAAGATGCACAGCGCATTTTAGCCTATCGCAAAGACGTGCAACTCATTCCAAGCGTTGAAGCCCTGCGCGAAATTCTCGATGAAGAAACTTACCGACTGATTGAAAATTTTGTAACCGTCGGTGACCCGCGCCTGTATCGTAATCCCTTTGAGCCGGCATTCATCAGCGACTACAAAAACGGCATGCTCCAAGACCAACTGCGGCTTGATTACATTGCGCGTAGCAGTCTGGAATCGCCCGTCCGACAAGGCATTCTGAACGGACGCTATCAAGGTAGTGCGCCAAAATTTTACAACCGAGTTCAAGCCTTCCTTTCAGAAAACTTTGCTCTTTCCGCGCTCACCGAAAAAGATGTTGGCGAACCGACTTTCACCGACTTCTATTCCGCAAGTTTTCAAGTGCGAGATATCTACAACTTGAAAACACTTGTCATCGGCGACTACAACCTTTCATTCGGACAAGGGCTTGCGATTAATAGCGGACGCGCCTTTTTCAAAAGTGCCGAAGCCGTTACCACTGCAAGAGTTTCTCGAAATCCCGTCAGGCTTTACACCTCAACCGTTGAACAAAACTTTTTTCGCGGCGTTGCCACTGAACTCAAATTCGGCGACCTTTCCACGACGCTCTTCTACTCCAACAATCGCCTCTCGGCAACCACCAACGACAGTGCTTTCACCAGCATTGATTTTTCAGGCTTGCATCGCACGCAAACCGAACTCAACCGCAAAAACAGCGTCGCACAAACCACCTACGGCGGACACCTCGCCTACGGCTTCGGCACGGCGCAAACCTTTTTCAAACTTGGCGCAACGCTCTTCGAGTCGGAGTTTTCATTGCCGTTTCAGCCTTCACCAACTCTCGCAAACTCTTTTCGCTTCAACGGCTCGCGCATCAGGGTTGCCTCAACAAATTGGGACATCACGCTGTATGATTTCACCGTGTTTGGCGAAGTAGCACGGTCGTTCCAACAAGACGCTCACTCACTCATCGTGGGCATTGAAGGCAAATTTCAAAAGCGATTAAAGACCGTTTTACTTGCGCGCAAATACTCACAAGCCTTTTATTCGCCTTACGCCAACGCCTTTGCCGATCGCGGCTCACAGGCAAGAAATGAAGAAGGGATTTACTTTGGGGTGCAGATGAAATTAAGCGATGAGGTCTCGGTGCGCGGCTACTACGACATCTTCCGCATTCCCTTCATCAACGCCAGCACCGTGCTGCCGTGGTCGGGCGACGATTTGCTCTTTCAACTTTCTTACAAGCCGACGCGCCAATTTTTGATTGAGCCGCTTGTTCAATTCAAATACTCGGAAGACGCGCTTACGCAGGTTGATAATTTCAATCGTGAGTATCGAATCGCCGTTCCGGTCTCGCTTTCCCGAGTGCGCACGGATTTCGTTTATCAAGTCTCGGCGCAGTTGCGCTTGCGCACGCGCGTGGAATACAAACAAGTCGAGAAAACCTTTGTGAGCGGAAAAGAAGCCTTCAACGGTTGGCTGGTGTATCAAGAAGCAAACATTGATGCGTTTCAAAATAAACTCTCGCTTGATGCGCGTGTGGCGTTCTTCCAAGTCGATGCGTTTGATGCGGCGATTTACGCCTACGAATACGACCTTCCGCTTTTAGCCACAACATATGCGCACTTCGGCACCGGGCGAAGGCTCCTGCTCAACATGCGATACCGACCGTTCCGACACCTTGAACTTGCCGCACGCTTTGCAAACCTATATCGCGATGGCGTGCAAACCGTTGGTTCAGACAACGACCAGTTCAACACCAATTCGCCAAGCCTGTTTTCGTTTGGAGTCAGAGCCACATTTTAGGTTCATTCAAAGCGCAAGGCTTCGATGGGGTCAAGTGAAGCGGCTTTGTAGGCAGGGTAGAAGCCGAAGCCAATTCCAATCGCGGAGCAAACGAGCAAGCCAATCATCGCCCAATCAAATGGAAAGACAAACGGCGCGCTCATCGAGGCGGCGACTAAATTCCCAATCACCACGCCGACGAAGATGCCGAGCAATCCTCCTGAAACTGAAAGCACTGTTGCTTCAATCAAAAATTGCGATAAGATGTTGGCTTTCTTCGCGCCCACCGATTTGCGAATGCCGATTTCCTTCGTGCGCTCCGTAACGCTCACAAGCATAATGTTCATAATGCCGATGCCTGCGGTAATCAGCGCAATAAAACTAATAACAAACGCACCAATGCGAATCACACTCGCAAACTCTTGAAACTGTTTGACAAGCGACTCATTGGCATAGATTTCAAAATCGTTGATGTCCTCGGGTTTGAGTTTTCGTGCAATGCGCATTGCGCCGATGGCTTTATCCATGACGCTTTGATAAGTGGCTTGTGAAGGGGCTTGAACCGTGATGTTAATGCTTCGGCGCAAGCGTCCATAGTTGGTGAGAAATCGCGTGATGGGAATGATGGCGAAGTTATCTTGTCCTTGTCCAAACGCACTGCCTTTAAGTTCCAGCACACCGATAATAGTGTAGTTTCTTCCGTCCAATTTCAGTTCTCTGCCGATGGGATTTTCAGATTCAAAGAGCATTTTTTGAATGCCGTCGCCGATGACCACGACGTTGCGGGCATAAAGCACATCTTCATCGCTGATGTTTCTGCCGTAGGCGAGGGTGTAGCTGTTGTTAGCGATGTAGTTCGCATCGCCGCCCGCGATACCAAGATTCGGATTCGTTTTTTTGCCTTGATAGACGGCTTGTTTCGCGCCCGTCCACAGTTCGAGTCCGATTTTCGCATCATTTCCCATCAAGCGTTTGAAGGTGAGCGCGTCGTCGTAGTCGATGTTGCGGCGATTGTTGTATTTGTTCCAATCAACGCCGCCGAACAGCGTTGCGGGATACTTTTGAATTTGAAAGGTGTTCGTGCCGAGTTCGGAAAGTCCTGTTTCAATCGTTGTTTGCAATGCGCCGAGAATGGTCATCACGCCGATGATGGAAAACACGCCGACCGTAATGCCAAGCATCGTTAAGCCTGACCGTAACTTGTTGGTTTGAAGCGAACTGAACGCCATTAGCGCGATTTCCTTGTATTCCATTGTGAAATCAATTAGAGTTATTCATACCGCAAGGCGACCACAGGGTCTAACTTTGAAGCCGAATACGCTGGTGCAAAGCCTGAAACGACACCCGTGAGAATTGATGCCAGCATTGCACTCATTACGAGTGAGAGCGAAAACTCAGCGGGAAAGTTTGCGGCTTGCAAGGCGAAACTCAATCCAAACGCAAGCATCACGCCGACCACGCCGCCAATCAAACAAATCGCAACGGCTTCAATGAGAAACTGCATAAGAATCGTGCGGCGGCGTGCGCCAAGTGCTTTGCGTGTGCCGATTTCTCGCGTGCGCTCTTTAACGCTCACAAAGGTAATGTTCATAATTCCGATTGCGCCAACGAAGAGCGATAAGCCCGTGATGAATAGCCCTGCCAATGCAATTCCGCTTTTGATTGGGTCTATGGTGCTTTTGAAGGCTTGTTGTTCGTTGATGGCGAAGTTGTCGTCTTCTTCGGGGGAAAGTTGCCTGACGCGCCGCATGATGCCGGTGAGTTCATCTTTGGCTTCGACAAGACGATTTTTGTCTTTGATTTTAACCACAACGCGGCTGTCGCGTGAATTGCCGAAGTATTTTTTCAAGACAGGAAGCGGAATAATCACTTGTGAGTCAAAACTAAACAATCCTAAAAATTTGCCCTGCTTTTCGATAACGCCAATCACGACGCATTGGAAGTTGGCGATTTGAATGGTTTTGCCAATGGGCGATTCATTGGGGAAGAGTCCATCGGCAATGTCGTAGCCGATGATGCAGACTTGGCGTGCGCCGCGCTCTTCGGTGCTGTTGAAGAAGCGTCCTTCTTTGAGGTCAACCGTTGACACCTGCGGATACTCTTCGGTTGTGCCCATGATAAAGACCGAGTTCACTTGTCGCTCGCCTCGCTTGACAGCGGCAAACTTGACACCTTGCGGAACTGCCGTAACCAGTTCAGTGCGAGGCGAATTTTCGATAATGCGGTTGATTTGTTCGGCATAATCGGTTTTGATGTCGGGGCGATTGCGATAAATCCACCATGTTCGGCTGTTATCTGCCCAAGGCCATTTTTGAACATAAAGCACATCGTAGCCAATCATCGAGAGGCTATTCTCGAAGCCTCTGTCGATGCCGTTGATAGCCGTGCCCATGAGCGTAACGGCGAGAATGCCAATCACCACGCCAAGTGCGGTGAGGAAGGAGCGTACTTTATTTGCCATAATTTGCGCGTAAGCAATTTGGCAACTTTCGCTAAACTCATAAAAGAATCGGCGCATCGTGATTCGGAAATTAAACTTTGGCAAACTCCATTTCAGAAATCAATCGGTCGCTTTCGATAAGTCCATCACGAAGTCGCACAATGCGTCGTGCGTGCCGAGCGATTTCTTCTTCGTGAGTAACCACGATAATCGTGTTGCCTTGCTCATAAAGCGTCTCAAAGATGTTCATAATCTCGATGCTGGTTTTGGTGTCGAGATTGCCGGTTGGCTCATCGGCGAGAATGATAGAGGGATTATTGACGAGGGCGCGCGCAATCGCAACGCGCTGACGCTGTCCGCCTGAAAGTTCATTCGGCTTGTGATGAGCGCGGTCGCCAAGTCCCACGCTTTGAAGCGCGGCTAAGGCTTTCTCTCGACGCGCTTCGCCTGAGATGCCCGCATACACCAGCGGCAGTTCGACATTCTGCAAGGCAGTGGAGCGCGGAAGCAAATTGAAGTTTTGAAACACGAAGCCGATTTCTTTGTTGCGAATTTCGGCGAGTTCATCGTCCTCCATTGTCGCCACATTTTTGCCGTTAAATTCATACTTGCCTGATGTGGGCGTGTCTAAACAGCCGAGCAAGTTCATCATGGTTGTTTTACCGCTTCCCGACGGTCCCATAATCGCGACATATTCATTGCGATAAATCGATAAATCAACGCCTCGCAAGGCGCGGACAATTTCTTCGCCCATTTTGTATTCTTTTGTAACACCCTCGATGTGAATCACAAGATTCCCTTTGGGTTTAAGCGTGCGCGATTCCATAAACATTATTTTTTCATCATTTGAATTTCCACTGAAACTTTCGTGCTGTCTTTGAGGTCGCGGCTGATGGCGCGATAAGGTCCTGACACCACTTCTTCGCCTTCTTTGACACCTGATTTAATGTGCATATAGGCATTATCGGCGATGCCTGTCTCGACTTTTCGCATTCGCACGATGTCGCCTTCTTTGATGAAGACGACGCGCGAGAGTTTTTCTCTATCGGCGCGTGCTTGCAAGGCTTGACTTTTCGCGGAAGACGAGGTGTTATCGCCCGATTGCATATCTTTCATTTCGCGCTGTTCGGCAATTTCTTGCGCGCTCAATCCTTCATCAATGTTTCTAACGGTTACGCTTTGAATTGGAACGGTCAGCACGTTCGTTGCGGTCTCGGTTTCGATGTCGGCGTTTGCGCTCATGCCGGGGCGCAATTTGCCTTGATGGTCAATGATAAGAATTTTGACCTCGAAGTTTGTAACCTGTTCCTGCGTGCCTGCGCCGGTGGTTTTCGCCGTGTTGGCGATTTCATAGACAATGCCGGTGAACTTTTGATTCGGATACGCATCGACGGTGATGCGAGCCGTGTCGCCCTTTTTGACGCTGACAATATCATTTTCATTAACATCGATGCGCACTTCCATTTTCGTTAAATCGGCAACGCGCATGACTTCTGTTCCGGTCATCATGCTTGTGCCGACCACGCGCTCGCCGAGTTTTGAGGTGAGAAGCGTAACGTGTCCATTCATGGGTGAATAGACCGTTGTGCGCGAGAGGTTTTCACGCTGTTGGCGCAGTTGGCTTTCCAATCGCTGGATATCGAAGAGCGAGGCTTCGTAAGTGGCTTTGGCGACTTCGGCATTGGTGGTGGCAGTGATGTAGTCCGATTCAGAAATGAGTTTTTGTTTGTAAAGCTCTTTGGCGCGCCGCAGTTCATCTTCGCGAAGCAAGAGTTGGGCTTTGGCTTGCAGGTTTTGCGCTTTTGCGGCGGCAAGCGAGGCGGCGGCTTGCTCGACTTGTGCTTTTGAGACTTCGGGATTGATGCGAAAGAGCAGTTGCCCTTTCTTGACCGCATCGCCTTCTTTGACCGGCAGTTCCACAATCTCACCTGAAACTTCGGGCGCGAGTTTGACTTCGGTCTGCGGATAAATTTTTCCCGTTGCAGAAACCAGTTGCGTAATCGTGCGCACCGTTACTTTTTCGGTGCTGACGAATACCGGCGGCGTTTTCTTACTGCTGAACACAGCAATGATAATCAATAGCAACACCGCACCGCCAATACCTACAAAAAGCCATTTTCGCTTCTGTTGTTTCTTCTTGCCGCCGGGTTTTATAGGCGATTCTGCCGCCATCTTTGATGCCTTTGACTCAGTGATTGTCTCTGTTTCTGCCAACATAGTCGTAGATGGAAAATAGTTGAAAGTAACCTTAAAAATTTTGGTTGAAATTATCAGCGTTGTGCGCCGACTTCATACTTTCTTAAATCAATTGTGCCGAGATAGTATTCGAGAATTTTCTTCTGAAAGGTAAAGTTGAACAGGGCTTGGGCGCGGTTGGATTGCGCTTGCACGAGTGCCGCTTGTTGCGTGATGAGTTCAACGAAATTTGCCGAACCGACTTCATAGCGTTTTGCGACGGTCTCGTAGGCTTGTTTCGCCGAAATGAGTCCTTTCTCGCTTGAAGCCAGTTGAAGCACGGCGGCGTTGTAATCGCCGAGCGACTGTTTGACTTCGCCAATGATTTGAAGTTTGAGCTCCTCAAACGCCAGTTGCGCGTTTTTCTCGTTGATTTTGGCTTGTTGGAGTTGAAGTTCGCGTGTGAATCGGTCAAAGATGTTCCAACTTAAAACGAGGGAGAGGTTGTAGCTGGTTTGTTCGCGCAGTTGGCGCGAAAAATTCGGCAGAACAGCGGGCGGGCGCGGCTGTCCGTCAATCGTGAGCCTATCTTGCGTGAACGCATTTGCGCCATAACTAAAACTGAGGTTGAGGCTTGGAAGGTAATTGCCTTCGGCGGCGCGAACCGACCACAGAGCCGCTTCGATGCTCTTTTCACGGGCTTTAAGGTCGGCACGCGTGGCAAGCGCAGATTGAATCATCATGGCGGAATTTTTGACATCAAGATTCAACAGTATGGTATCGCTTGGTGGAACGGCGAAGGCGTATTCTTTTTCAAGGTCGGCGCGGATTTGTCGCAAGAGTAAAATCTTGCTGTTACGAAGCGTGTTTTCGCGCTGAATGACGGTGAGTTCATCATTTGCCGCTTGCGCTTCTTGTTGATACAAATCCGCAATCGCTCGTGAGCCGACGCGCGTCTGCTCTTGAAACTGACGCAAGCGTTCTTGTGATGATTTTAAGTTCTCTTTGGCGATTCGCAAGAGTTCTTCATTCAACAGTACTTGCAAGTAACTTTGCGCCACATTAAATGCAATGTCTTGCTTTGCGCGTGTGAGTGAGTAGGTATCTGCATCTTTTTGCTTCATCGCGCGGCGCAGACTGGCAATGTCCGAGAATCCGTTGAAGAGATTGAGCGAGGAACTGATGTTGTAGTTCGCGCTCTTGCCTTCCGAGCCACGCAAGTTGAAAAAGAGTGTGCTGTCAAAGGGATTCAACTGTCCTTGCAAGCTGTTGTTGACCGTGATAGGCGTGAAGCCTGCACTGACGCGCAAGTCGGGCAGAAATCGTCCATATGCTTGAATGAGCGACGCGCCCGTGAGGTCGAGCGTATTCTGCGCGCGAAGCACGGCGAATGAATTTTCTATGGCGAGTTGGATACACCGTTCAAGCGTGAGTGTATCGGAAGGAATTGCAGGTTGAGACGATTGTGCTGGTGCAGGCGTTGCACACCAAAGCAGTGCGCAAAGCCCGAAGAGCGTCGTGTGTTTAGCCATTGATGAAAGAAAGCATTAGCAGTTTTTTCAAACCGACCCGATGTGGTTTGGATTGATAATGACGTATTAGAAATAACACGCGGTAATGACACGAACATAACGACAAACACGGGTGTGGTGTTTCAGCGCGCTTCAAAACAGATGTAATTTTTTGTGAAAGGGAAAGTGACTCGAGTTTTCATCTTGAAGCGTTCATCTTCTCGCGCAATCCACTAATGAGGATTTCATAGAGCGATGCGTTTTCGGGTTCACGCTCAGCGAGCATTTCATAGACCTTGATGGCTTTGGCGTAAGCCCCTTGCGACTGAAAAATTTTAGCAAGTTGGCGGGTTGGCATTTTGATTTCTTCATCGTCGGAAAAGGGTTGTCGCTGTTCGGCGATGGGTGTCGGGTCGTTGGTTTCCACGACTTTTGGCAGTTGCGCACTCATTATCTCACGGGCGAGTGCGTCAATGTCGTATTCTTCCTTCAAAAGAGACGATGAGGAAGGCTGTTTTGAAGCCGCCTCCTCTTTGTGTTGCGCGGTATCTTTGTTTGCAATAAATGCGTCAATATCTCCGCCTTGCATTTGCATTGCCATCAGTTCTTCTTCAAAAGAAAGTGTATGGCTTGAATTCGTGGATTCCAACGGTGGCGGTTCTGGTATGCGACTTGGACTTGTGGAGGCGGGCATCGGAAAAGGCATCTCGTCGTCTGCCTCATCCGCCCGATTTGTATTTGGCATAATCCCTTTGGCTTTGTAGATGCCGGAGAGTGCCTCTGTGAGTTTATTGCGGTCGATTTTAACGATGGAATTGCCATTTTCGTCGAGCGGCATTGATTTTGGTTCGGCAGACACTGGTGGCGGTGCCGATGCGGGTGTTTGCGGCGCGTCTTGCTGACTTGTTGTTGAAGTGGATTCTTTCTGTTGGTCTGAACCGCCGATTCCCAGCATCTGTTGTGCGATGGCATCAATATCCGCTTCGCTCTCCATGTGTGATTGAGAAGGTGCGGCGATTTTCGGCTGTGGGGCTGGTGATTGCACCGATGATTTCTCTGATAAATCGTTCTGAACAGCGTTGATCGGTTCATTCGGCAAAAAGGCGTTGCCCATCATTTCACGGGCAAGCGCGTCAATATCGGGATCTTGTTCTAACAGATTATCTGTCTTACGGAATGCTTCCACCACCGAAGGCGAAGCAGAGGGCACGCTTGTGTCAGGTTTTTGAATTTCAGCCGGCGGGGCACCGCTCTTCTCTGCACTGCCAATTACGCCGCCTAATACTTTTGAGAGTTTGTCTCTATCGAGTTTGAACGTGGTTGGGATTTCCAGTTCGGGCATCTCTTGGGTCGGCGGAGAAGCGGCTTGAACTCCCTGTTGTTTTACGTCTTCCTGTTTCGCTACTTGGGGTGCAGGTTTCGGTATGGATTGAGGAAACGCTGTTAAGGCAATTAATTCTCGTATAGCGACTTCATTTTGCGGGGCAATCTGACAGGCTTTTTCATAGTGCTGTTTTGCAAGTTCTATCTCACCGGCATCACGGAAGGCGCGCGCTAAAACGAGATTAAATCGATACATGTTGCCGTAAAACTCTGCGACACTGCGAAGGCGTGTGATGGCTTCGCTGTAATGCCCTTGCTCGCAGAGCACTTCGGCAACACCGATGATGGCAGGAGATTTCGGTTGGTCGGCAAGGCGCGTCAAAAGGGTTTTAGAACGCACGCCGCCATCGTTGAGTGCTGATAGCATCGTTGTAACTCGGAAGACTTTACCGTGTAATTGCTTGTTTGAAAAGAAAATAACATCTCTTTGTAATTTGGCAAACTAACTTGCCTTGCAAAAGGATTTTAATAAATTCATGGCTTAACTAATTCAACGAACTATGCTCACACTTGCGCTCATTGCGCTTTGCTCCTACCTACTTGGTGCGATTCCAACCAGCATTATTATCAGCAAACTTGTCAAAGGCATTGACATTCGCCATTACGGAAGCGGGAACGCAGGCGGAACAAATGTCTTTAGGGTGTTAGGTTGGCAGGCGGGAGTGTTCGTAACACTCTTCGATATGTTTAAAGGCATTGCGTCTGTTACTTTAATTGTTGGATATTTTACAGAAAATCCGATTGATGCCTTGCCGAATGTGCCGTTCATTGTCTATCAACTCATTGCAGGCGTTGCGGCGATGCTTGGGCATATCTACACCGTATTTGCTGGCTTTAAAGGCGGAAAGGGTGTCAGCACCGGCGCAGGCGTGGTGATTGGAATTGCACCGATAACGATGGTATTTGTCTTTGCGGTCTTTTTCATCACCCTGCTCTTGACGCGCTATGTGTCGGTTTCATCAATGACAGGTGCGGTGAGCATTCCGGTGGTTATGGCGATTCGCCGTTTCCTCTTTGGAGGCGACCTTGACGGACAATTTCCCATTTCTTTCTTCGGCAACGAGTTCGTGCTGCACGATAGCCTCGATACCATCACGATTGTTACGAGCGTGGTCATCGCCTTCGTCATTATTTACACCCATCGCACAAACATTGAGCGACTTCGCAACGGAACGGAAAATCGAGTGTTTGCAAAAAAATCAACACGCCTTTCTCAATGAACATCACCGTTTTAGGCGCGGGCAGTTGGGGAACAACCTTAGCCATTTTACTTGCAGAAAAAGGCTACGCGGTTACGCTGTGGTCGCATAATCCGGAAAAAGCCGCTCGGCTTGCCGCTGACCGCGAAAACAAAGACTATTTGCCCAACGCACCGTTTCCGGAATCCCTTTCTATCTCTTCCGATATTCTCGACGCATCGGGCGGAAAAGAGATTATCGTAGTTGCGACGCCTGCACAAAAAGTGCGCGAAACTTTGAACAAACTCTCTTCGCTCCCTCTCTCTGAAACCATCATTGTCAATGTCTCCAAAGGCATTGAGATTTCAACGGGCTATCGAATGTCGGAGGTGACCAAAGATGCGCTGCCGCAGTTGAGTCATCGCCAAATTGCCGCGCTCTACGGACCGAGCCACGCCGAAGAAGTGGTTGAAAAACACCCGACTGCCGTTGTGGCTTCAAGCCTCGATGAGCAAACGGCTGAAAAAGTTCAAGAAGCCTTCTCTACGCCGATGTTTCGCGTGTATGTGAATACAGATTTAATCGGCGTGGAAGTCGCAGGGTCGGTGAAAAACATCATGGCACTTGCCGCAGGTGCCGTCGACGGTATCGGCTACGGCGACAACGCCAAAGCCGCACTCATCACCAGAGGCTTGGCAGAACTGTCAAGGCTCGGCATCAAACTCGGCGCAAATCCGATGACCTTTGCAGGACTTGCTGGCATTGGCGATTTGGTCGTAACCTGCAACAGTCGCCACAGCAGAAATCGTTATGTCGGCGAGCAAATTGGCAAAGGCAGAACGCTCGACGATGTGCTTCAAGAAGTCAAAATGGTTACCGAAGGTGTCTATACCACTAAAGCCGTCGTTGAACTCGCTCGTAAACTCAATGTAGAAATGCCGATTACGCAAGGCATTTATGATGTGCTCTTCAATCATAAGTCTCCAAAGGAAGCCGTGATGGAGTTAATGACGCGAATCCCGAAATATGAAAATCGATAACTGCTTTCACCGCACGCCTGCGCAAGCACACAGTTGAAATTCTCTGCTGAAAAAGATGGCTTCTAACTCACGGCGGAATCTTGGTAAGTCGGCTCAAATATCATAACTTATTCTAAATTTAAGTATTACGAACTATCCCTAATTCGTTTGACTATGCAACAATCGTATTCAGAGAATTCCGTAACTCGCTTGCGAACCTTGGTAGGACATTCTTTGCGCGTTAATTCAATGGTGTTTAGTGCCGATGGCGAACGCTTCGCCTCTGCCAGTTGGAAAATTTTAGTGCATAATCCGCACAACGGCGAGGAAATTCAGATGCTCATGAGCGGTTCAGCACGAACCTATGTCTATTCCGTTGCATTCAGCCCTGACAAATCCTTACTCGTATCGGCAAGTAGCGACAAAATGGTTCGCATTTGGGACGTGAAAAATGGAAAACTTCTGTTCTCAATTAAAGCTCACAAGCAAGCCGTCAACCACGCCGAGTTCAGTCCCAACGGTAAAACCATTATTTCTGCCAGCAGCGACAAAACCGTCAAACTGTGGAATGTAACCGATGGCAAACGAATCGGCGCATTTCCAGGACATAGCGACGGTGTCAACTGGGCAACTTTTAGTCCTGACGGCAAACTGGTTGCTACGGCTTGTCAAGACAAACTCATCTATCTCTTCGATGCCGCCACACAAAAGAAACTCAAACAACTCACGGGACATACGCACAACGTAACCGTTGTCAAATTCAGTCCCGACGGCTCGAAACTTGCCTCTACAAGTTGGGATAGAACTATCAAAATCTGGGACATTGCCACAGGCACCTGTATCACTTCGCTTGATGGACACAAAAACGGCGTAGAATTTTTAGAGTGGATGCCCAGTGGAAACGCTGTCGTTTCAGCCAGCTACAGCCGCGTTGAAAATGAAGGCACGGTCAAACTTTGGGACGCGCTCACGGGCAGATTGATGGATAGTGTTTCAGGCGAATTCTACGGCATTGCTTTTAGCCCAAGTGCAAACCTGCTTGCTGTGTCGCGTAAAAATCGAGCGATTGAACTATGGGGACAGCCTATCATCGTTACCGATAAAGATGGCAATATCCTTAAAGGCATTGTGAAAGACCGTCGCACAAACCCAGACCGCCGCAAAAGTGAACCTCCTGCGGAAATCCTCGACCGTCGCACCGAAGAGCGACGCGGAAGTTTTTTCAGAGAAGATTAAAAGATGAATTCACCGCTCACTCATCTCCGCTACGAGAATCAATTTTCAAGGCGAAGCGAGTGAGTTTCGCTTCATTTATTTTCTTCCGCTCTTTCTTCTCATTTGATTTCACTTACTTCTTCTTGATGGCGATGGATTGAATCACATCGCCTTGTTCAATCTTATCGACCACCGACATTCCACGCAAGACTTTGCCGAAGAGTGTATAACGCCCATCTAAATGCGGTTGGTGCGAGTGCATCACAAACCACTGCGAACTTTCCGTGTCCTTTCCTGCCGATGCCATACCAAGCATGCCACGCTCAAAACTTCGGGGTGAAAATTCAGAGCGGATTGTTTGCTCTGCGCCACCTGTGCCATCGCCTTTCGGGTCGCCGCCCTGCACCACGAAGTTCGACACAACCCGATGAAACGAAAGCCCATCAAAAAACTTGCGCTCGGCAAGTGCAATAAAATTCAGCACCGTGAATGGCGTTTCGTTCAAAAAGAGTTCGACTTCAATCTCGCCGTATTGTGTGGTTACAATCGCAATCGGATTTTTCTTCAAACGAATAGCGGCTTTCACATCGTCGCGCGGTTTGGGTGAAGGGTTTCGCGAAACTTGTGGCTGTATGCCCGTCAAGGTTTCAATCACTTGTGCGGCTTTCACTCGCACGGCGTTGTTTTCATCGTTCAAATACGCATCGAGTTTCGGCGCAAGTGACGGCTCTTTGCTGGCTTTGAGCGCGTCAATTAAGGCGATCACGGTTTCTGCATTATCCGATGAGTTGAAGTGAGTGAGTGCCTCTAAAAATGCTTGTGTGTATTGTGGTTTGAAAAAGAGCGTATCGGAAAGCCCTGATGCAATCGCTTGAACGGCGGAACTGTTTGCCAAGTCGCTATGAATTTTTAACGCTGAAAGTAGTGCTGACTCAAAGCGCGTGTCGCTTGGCGCAAGTTTCCAAATTTTGAGGAGCGATTCCGTTGATGCAGTCGCTCGTTTTGAATGAGTGTTTGCGAGGTTTTCAAACAAGAAGGCTAACAAGTCTTCGCGAATGACACGCTCTCTTTCGGCAATCAATCCGATGGCTTCTAAAAAAGCAAGCGAGGTGTCGCCACGCGCTTTCAGGTCGTAGAGGTAAGAGAGTGCAGTTGATGGAAAGGCTTGGGCAAGCGAACGCATGGCAGTAGCGCGAAGGTCAGAGGAAGGGGCGCGTAAGAGCGTAGCGATTATCGGTGCAATGCGCCTCTCAGCATCAGCGGAGTTGAAATATCGTATGCGAGCGAGCGTTTCCAACGCAGTGCGAGTAGTGTGGTAGTTCGGTGATGAAAGAAGCGAGAGCAACTCTGTGATGATTTTCTCTTGTGCCATTGCATCAATCGCCGCAAAGCCTTGCAACGCGCGAATGGCATTGACCGAGACGCGCCAGTCTTCATCGCGCAGTCGAGCCAGAATTGCCGAAAAACTTTCAGGCGTGCGCACACGGCTCAACGCGGTTACAGCGAACATTCGCTCATCGGCATTCAATGACTCTGCCGCACGGCGCAAGAGCGCACCTTGTTCTAAAAGCCATGTGCCATCAGGAATGCGGGCGAGCGCGTAAATGCTCCAATTCATTCCGCGAGATTTCGGCTTGTAAAGCCTGCTTAGCGTTTGAACCGCTTCTGAAGAAACAATTTGCCGAATAGCAAAGCGCGCAATCGCTTCGGCTTGGGCTTCTTGGAGTTGGTGTTCTGTGAAAGCGAATCGCGCCACTTCGTCAAGTGCTGTGCGCGCTCCAAACGTGCCGAGCGAGACTATCAACGCCGACTTCACACGCAGTTTCTTTTCTTTCTCTATGTGTTCAATCACAAGGCGTTCAAAGCGAGCGGCTTTCGGAGAATCGCGCAAGGTTTGTCCTAATGCAAAGCAGGCGGCGAGGCGGACTTTCTCCGATGTGGCGGTCAGTTTTTCCGCAATCAATTCCGCTACTCCATCATCTTGAACACTGCCTAACGAGAGCAAAATCGCTTCGTCCATTGCGTCGCTTTTGCCAAAGGCTTGAACGAGGGCTTGGGCGTTGCGCTCATCGGCAAGGCGTGTTATCTCAAAGAGTTCTGACGAAGTTTGAGCGAAAAGAGGGGAAGCGAAAAGCCAAAGGAGCACGATAAAAAAGTGCTTCATAAGCAATGATTTTTGAGTGTGGATAAGTCTATCGGTTGAAGTTACGCAGTCATCAAGTATAGATTTCAATTCCGCCCAACACAGCCGTTGCGTTGATGTGGAGTATTGGCGCATCGGGCAGGTTGCTATCAGTTATCACTCTGTTTTCTATGCCGCCGAGAACAGGCGTGCCTGACACTTCGACTTGCCAGTGGTTTGGAACGCGCACTTCAACGCCGCCCATCACTGCCGTAACTTCAATCGTTGCCGGTGAAAGCAAGACCGCATCACGCAAATCAAGTTCAACGCCGCCCATCACTGCCGTAACACTTCCGCCCTGAAAATTGCTCGAAGAAATGCGGTGGGTTGAGCCGCCCAACACAGCAAAGTGATTGAGCCTGTCTGTTGAAATCGTTGCGGTCTGCTTT
>Ga0272446_1003798_pt1 | contig 18632 bp, 15 predicted proteins | sample YNPCB0061_FD_194587 | JGI IMG/M metagenome (GOLD analysis project Ga0272446, IMG submission 194587) | Hot spring microbial mat communities from Yellowstone National Park, WY, United States - YNP-CB-006-1 | ecosystem: Environmental > Aquatic > Thermal springs > Hot (42-90C) > Sediment | place... | reverse complement strand
ACGGGCATCAGCTTCAGCCGAATCGGCACCTACACCTTGCGGTTTAATGTCGATGGTGTGGTACGCGACATCGTGATCACGGTGCGAGGCGGCGGCCGCTTCTAAGCTCCCCTCGGCTTGTCGCAGTTGAAACCCCTGGGTGCCGGCCGGTGAGCCGGCTCCTGGGGGTTGATCGATTTGGAGGGTTTAGTCTTCATCGCCCGTCTGTTAAGCCGACCGCTCGACGATTAGAATAATGGCATCGTACCTGGCAGAGCAAACAACCACAGAGGGTCGCTAGGATGCTATCACGACGCCGATTGTTACAGGTTGGTACACTGGGCTTGACCGGGTTTGGTCTGCCACACTTGCTTCAGGCTGCCGGACACAGCCACCCCAAGGCGCGGGTCCGCTCGGTGATCTTCCTGCATCAGTGGGGCGGCCCGAGCCATCATGACACGGTGGATCTGAAACCCGATGCCCCGGCGGAGGTGCGCGGCAAATATAAGCCGATCTCCAGCTCCTTGCCGGGCGTACCGGTGTGTGAGAAACTGCCCCACTTGGCCCAGGTCCTCGATCGCATCTGTCAGATTCGCACGCTACGGCACACGATGAAGAACCACAACTCCGCTGGCTATTACAGCTTGACCGGCTACGCGCCGCCCAGCGACGACCAACGCCTACGCGACACCCAGGATCTGTTTCCGGCCTATGGCAGTGTGGTGGATCGACTAGCGCCTGCGAGCAAGGGGATCCCGACGTTTGTGGCGTTTCCACATGTGATCTCCGATGGATCGGTGACACCGGGCCAGCATGCCAGTTTTCTGGGCAAAGCCCATGATCCATTGCTGATCACCGAAGATCCCAACCAGCCTGCTTTTCGTCTGCCGGAATTGTCGTTACCGGCCCATTTATCGCTGGAACGGCTGCAGGCTCGGCGTGAAATGCTCAAGCTGATCGACCAGCAGGCCCGGCTGCTTGAGTTCTCGGCCTATGCGCGTGGCATCGAGGCTCATCAGCAGCGCGCCGTGGACATGCTCACGTCGCCGGCTGTCAAGGCGGCCTTTGATTTGTCGCGGGAACCGCAAGCGGTCCGGGAACGTTATGGCCGCACCACCTATGGGCAGAGTTGTTTGCTGGCCCGGCGGCTGGTCGAGGCCGGGGCCAAATTTATCAATGTGTATTTTTCGCGGAGCATCGGCGGCGATCAAGGCGGTTGGGACACACACGGCTTCAACAACAAACCGATGTACCCGATCTTGGATCATTACCTGCTGCCGGTACTCGATCAAACGCTGCCCACGCTCATCGAAGATTTGGAAGTGCGGGGGCTACTCGAGACGACCCTGGTCGTTTGGGTCGGGGAGTTCGGCCGCACTCCGCGCATCAACAAGCTGGCCGGCCGTGACCACTGGCCGCAATGCTACCCGGCGTTGTTGTGTGGGGCAGGAGTGAAAAGGGGGTTTGTCTACGGGGCATCGGACAAGCTAGGAGCGTATCCCGTGCGCGATCCGCAACGGCCCGAGGATCTGTCGGCGACGTTGTTCCATCTGCTGGGCATCTCGCCGGAGACCGAGATACGCGACGCGCTGGATCGCCCCTTGCCTATCAGTTCGGGAACGGTGATCGAAGGGATATTAGCCTGAGTATGCGAGCGTACAAAACCAATCTCCGCTGCGAGGCCTGTGTCGCCCAGCTTCAGCCCCTGCTCGATGCCCGGATCGGGCCAGGCCGCTGGCGCGTCGATCTGAACTCGCCCGACAAAATCCTGTACGCCGAAGCGGAAGCTGCGGTGGTGGAGGCGATCCTTCGCCAGGCGGGCTACACCTTGTTAGGCGAACTTCCATTGGCCGCGCTAGGGCCACCCCCCTCCAGCCCCGGCGACCAACCTCCTTCCTATTATCCTCTGCTGCTGGTGTTGGCCTTTATCGCGGGCGGGACACTACTATTGCAGTGGCGTTTGCCTCAGGCCGATGCCATGCGGGCCATGAGCGATTTTATGGGGCTGTTCTTCGTGGGGTTTGCCTTTTTCAAATTGCTCGAAGTACCCGCCTTTGCCCGAGCCTACGCCGGATATGACTGGATCGCGCAACGCTGGTACGTCTGGGGATTCATTTACCCATTTATCGAGCTAACTCTCGGCCTTTTCTACCTCCTGCATCTTTTTCCCCTGATCATTCACACGCTCACGCTGGGCCTGATGAGTGTCGGCAGCCTGGGCGTCGCCCAGGCGCTGTGGCAGCGTCGCGCCATTCGCTGCGCTTGCTTGGGCAGTATCTTTAATCTCCCGATGTCCTTCGTCTCCCTCGCCGAGGATCTCAGTATGGCCGTGATGGCGGCGGGGATGCTAGTGCTGGAAGGGATGGCTTATTTTCGCACTTGATCGCGGGTAAGCTTCAAGAGCGTGTACGGAGCGATGGTCTTGATCCACACCGTACCCTCGCGTGTTTGACAAATCCCCATGGGTTGCCAAGGCGAACGCGTACCGTCCTTGGTCACGGGCATGGTATGGTGCCACGGCTTGGGTTGTCCTTTGTCATCCACGAAAGAAGTAAAATCGGGATTGGCCACGCCCACGCGACCGAGATCGCGCGGTTGCTTGTCAACCTTCGGATCGAAACGCACCAAATGCAGCCGCGGGCCATCGACCACTCCATGCACGGTCACCGCCGCCCACACCGTCCCCTCGGGACCGACACACAGGCAGCGGCAATCGGTGCGGCCTTTGGCCCCAGGAACCAACAGCGGGCCGACCGTCACCCCAGCGGGGGGATCGCTGGTGAGGTCAAAGCGATACAACGCATTGGTGGTCATTTCGACGGCCCAGAGGGTTTTCCGATCCGGGCTGGTGTCCCAGTTGAGAATGCAGCCCTCTTTGCTAAAAGGCAGGCCGGCCGGCTTGCCGTCTACCGTCGGACGAAGTTGGACGAGTTTTTGGGTCCGCGGGTCGTAGCGTGCCATGCGGCCGCCTCGCACCGGATGATAAGCCCGGCCCAGGTGATCGAGAACGATGAACGCATAAGCCTGTTCCATATCGCCCAGGTCGACATATTTTTTGGTTTTTAAATCAAGCACCATGAAATGCGTATGATCAATCGGGCGATCATCCGAACAAGTAGAAATATAAGCTACCCCTCGCTCCTCGTCGGGCATCACACTGATAATGCCGTGCTGCGCCTTGGCAATGCCGAAGGTTTCGTTCTGGCCGGTCTTGGGATCGTGCGTGAGAACGAAGCCCCCCGGATACAAACAACGCTCTTCGCCCTTCTCCGGGTAGCCCTGCTTGCTGCCCACATAGATCTTGCCCGAGGCTCCGACATGGTTGCGGGTGTGAATCTTGGCTTGGGCAGCAAAGCCCCGGCCGCTGAGCTTGGTCACCTCGTTGACGTCTAGCACCATGCGGACCTTGTTGGTCCGGGGGTCAAACTCCAACAAATAAGCGTTCTCCCCATATTTGGCCGTGCCAATGTACAGCCGATCATTCAAACCCGCCACGAGCGCAAAATAGCCCGATTCCTGATTGGTGTACTGCGAAGGCAGTTTGAACGCTTCGGCGAGCAGCCACGGCGGAGCGGGATCAGCGGACAGGGCCAAGAGCGTAAGCAACGCCTGGAGCATGGTAACAATCTCGTGGAGAGTCTTGGGCGATTGATCTTTTGATCGCTCAGGTAAAGATAACCCTAGACAGCAATTCGCCAGTGACAAGCCCTGCTCCGCCCCCTCTCGCCAAGCAGCTGCTGGCCGGGATGCGGCTAACGAATGGGCAGGAGCAAGAGCAGCAAACTCAGCACGACGAGCAGGCCGAGGACCAAGCCCCATTTGAGGGCGGCGAGTCGGCGTTGAAAAGCAGGCTCGACGCTGGGGTCGAGCATCAGACGTAGCAGAAATTGTATGCGACGGGAAATCGTGGAATGCTGCCAACTCTGAAAGAAGCCCGGACGCTCGCGATCGATACCATTGAGCAGCGCTACCCGATCCAACGCTCGGGTGAATAGGCGTATGCCCGTCGGGCACAGCGGACCCTCTGCCGAATAGGTCGTGTCAGGACCATGGCCCACGCAATTAGGATCTCCGCACGACACCGCTCGACAGCCGAAGATGTCTGCTTGTCGTTCGCACCGCCGCGACAGGAAACCGAACAGAACATACACATACACCAGCAGCACCCCCAGCACGACCACCAAGGCCAGGCTGCCGCGGGGGTCCAGCCACTGGGCCAGGTCGGCCGGCAGCCACTCCGGAAACAGCACCGCCAGCCAGCCACTGCTCCACGCCAGGGCCGGTAGCAGCAGCACATCGCACAGCGAGCCTAGCACGGCCATACTGAGCGTGAGAAAGGCTAGGTAAAAAAACATGTGCTGATGTTTGAGATGCCCTAGCTCATGGCCGAACACCGCCTGCACCTCCTCGGGGCTGAACTCCTGCAGCAAGCGATCGGTAAACACGACATAACGAAACCACGGCACTAGGCCGACGATCATCGCGTTGGCCATGCCGTTGCGTGTGTTCCAAACGAGAATCTCACGGAGGCGAAAGCCCAAGCGCTGGGCCGTCTGTTCGAGTTGGCTACGCAGAGGGCCTGGTGGCAAGGGTTGCAACCCCAGCACCAGCCGAATCAGCCAGGGCATGCCGATGAGCATGGCCAGCACGCCCAAAGCGGTCAGGACATAACCTCCCCAGCTGCCCTCCACCCAATCACTCGGGAGCAGCCGAACAATTTCCTGTCGTGCTACCCACAGCAACAGTGGAATAAACACCAGGGCCAACTTCTGCCGCAACTGAAACAACACATAAGCCCATCGGCCGGCAAACGGGACCGCGGCTGCAGGGGGAGCTTGCAAGGCATGGGTGAACGGCGCGCCTTCTAGGCAGGGATAGGTCATGCTGTGCACGGCGCGATCGGCATCATAAAATGCGAGCCAGGACACCATCTGAGCCAGAAAAAACGGGGCCAGCAACAACAACTCCGTGCCCGTGCCGCCGCCCAGATCACGCACCCAGTGCCCCCAGCCGAACACCGCCAGGGTCAGTAAGTACACCGTCAAACTCAGGCTGCCGTGGACCACTCGGGCGCGATCATAGCGAGCCAAATGCCGATCGAGAATGCCCGGCTCGCGGCGCAACTGGCGACGCAACCGCCACGAGACCAGCGCGGCATGCAAGGCCACTAAGCCGACGCCCAGGCCGGCCCATAGGGGCGCTTGCCAGGCCGGACCTCCCCACCACACCGCTGGGTAGTTCTCAAACACGCAGACGCCGGCCAAAAACACCAACAAAAGGAAGGTCATGCCCATCCTCGCGCCTTAGGGGGATGTAGCTCTATTTTAAGCCACAGCCGCCCCCGGAGCAAAGCCCGCTCAAAAAGCTAGCCACAGGCTCAACTCGCCGCTCTTGGTCGTCAACACCACCGCTTGCCCGGCCGCATCGGTAACAAAAGCGGTAATCGGAGCATCGCAGTTCAGGTACTGTTTGCTGCCCGTGCAACGCTCCAAACGCTCCAGCCTCTGTGCTTGCAGGTCGAGAGTGACCAGCACCTCTGCGGTGTAGCAAGCCACCAGAGCGCGGCAAGGTGAGCAACCGGGCAGAATCGACGAACCGGGCCGATCGCGACGACGCAGCCGTACCCCATCGCTGAAGCACGCGAGCAGGATCTCCTGACCGTTGCCCTGCACGGCCAGATTCCCCAGCAAACTCATCAGCCCTTCTTGCCAAAGAAGCATCCCCTGGCGATCGAAGCCACAGATCAGCCCCAGGTCCGCCGCTCCTACTAGTTCCATCGTCTCGGGAACCCAAGCCAGATGATGCAACGCCCGGGGTGTGGCACATTGCCAGAGCCGTTCGCCCCGTGGGGAGAGAACGCTCACGGCTTTATCGTCGGCCAGGGCGAGGCGTTGGCCCAAAGGAGCCAGCGCGAGGGCATGGATGGGTTCAGGCCAGGGCTGTTGCCAGAGCAGTTGAAAATCGGCATCCAGGGCACGCAAGCCATTTTGAGCATCGACGCTGACAAGCAGTTCGCCGGTATCGCTCAGAGCGACTAGACGCAGATCGGGGCAGCGATAATAGGCACCCGGGTCACCGCGACCATCCCACCAAGCCAGCGCCAAGCGATCTTGCACCAGCAGGTGCCAGGTTTCGCGAGCCATCAAGACACGCACCGCAGGCGTCGCTAGGCGGCGTGTCCACTCGAGCCGCACGCTTTAATCCATTACCATCGGTCCGGGCAGCGGGGCACCTGCGGCCATAGGAGCCATGAACGGCACACCGCTGCCCATGGGTTTGATCCGTTCCAGGAGTTGCCGTCGAGCCTCGTTGAGCAGCGCCTCGCCTTCGAGAGTGCTGGGGAGGTGCGGGACAATCCCCTTACCCGTGTAAGGCTGGTTGGTCGGCGAAAATAGTTTGGCCACCGTAATCCGCAGTGCCGTGGCCTTTTCGCCAGCTTTTTCCAGCGGAACGACACATTGAATCGACCCTTTGCCGTAGGTCGTCTGCCCCATGACCAGTGTCGAGAAACGCTCGCTACGCGTCTCCTTCAAGGCACCGGCTAGCACCTCAGCGGCACTGGCGGTGTCGCCGTCCACCAGAACGACCAACGGCACCTGAGTCACGTAGCCCGGATTGGTCGCCTTGAACGTGCGATCATACTTCTTGAAGGGGCTACGGCCGATGACGATGGTCCCCTCGTCGAGAAACAGCTCGGTGATGCGTATTGCTGACTCGAACAGACCGCCCGGGTTGCCGCGCAAGTCCAGTAACACCCCAGCCAGAACCTCGCCGGTCGAGGCAAGCGAGGCCAGGGCATCTTTGACTTCCTGTGGGGTACTCTCGGCAAAATAATGGATGCGCAGGCGCAGGATCACGGTGCCCTCGTACTCCTCGCGAGCGTACTCGACGCTGGGGAGATGCAGCGGCCGACGCACCAGCTTGACCGGTTCGCGGAGGCGTTCCACCTCGATCTCGACGGTAGAACCCGCCGGCCCACGCAGTTTCTCGGCAATCGCTTCGAGCGGCAGGTCGGACAGCTCCACGCCGTTGATCCGTTGCAAGCGGTCGCCGCTTACCAAGCCTGCTTCTGCGGCAGGACTTTTGGGATAAACATAAGTGATCTGCACTTGCTCGTCTCTTAGGCCAATCTCTAAGCCGGGTTGCGTGACACGGCCTTTGAGCATCGCCTGAGTGAACGCCAGATGTCCGGGGGTCAGAAACAAGCCATACTCATCAATGGCGTTGGTGGCACCGGCGGCAAATTCCAGGATCAGGGGCACCATCAGAGCAGGACGTGTGAGCAGTCCCTCTCGGGCCGCCGCACGAATCACCGCCAAAACCTGCTCGCGGACCTGGGTCTTGCTGGAGAAAGCCGGCACTGGCCAATTGATTAGTCGAATTTTGAAAGCGGACAGAGTACTTGGTTTGACCGAGGCCAGATGATGGCGGAGAAATTCGGGGTCGTCCAGAGCATGACGCACCTCGACCAAGCCATGGGTGAAGAGGGCTTCCAGGCTGACTCGCTCGCGATCGGGATGAGCCGTCGCCAGCACCCCGACCGTTTCCTCGAGCAAATCCAGGGCTTGCGTCACGCTCAACTTGGCTAGTGCTGCCCGGTAGGAAGGGTCGGCATGGCGTAGGCTCTGATACAACCGCCGCAGGCATCGCTGATAGCCTAGCCGGGCCACCGGGTGCGTCCGATCTTTGCGCAGCAACTCATCGTACAACCGGCATGCCTTGAGCCACTGACTTTCCCTCTCTGCCTCCACCGCCAACGCATACTTCCGATCGGTTAAGTCGGCTGCCATCCCCGCGGGGAGGAAGGCAACAGTCAGACCGAGCAGCAGAAGACGATGCAGGAGGTTCACAGCCAAGACACACCTCGGGTCCGTTCAAGGAAGGATCTACAGAAAGAGCCTCGGTCGGTAAACATTATGGACATTGTAATCGCGTGGGCGGGGGCGGGTCAAACAGCAAGCAACCCTGGGGATTTTTCGACTCCATTCACCATAACAGCTTCCTCCCCAGGCCGAAAGAGATTCTTCTCATGGTTTCGACGATTCAGCTCCGCCGCGCGATTGAGTGGCTTGAGTTTTTGGAGGAGGTTGAGTTATTGGCGGATTTCGTAAATCACAAACGTCCCGACGCGGGTCAGCGGCGTGAGCTGATGCAAACGCTGACGGGTTGCGACCACCGACGGCGTCAAGGGCGGGCCGTTCACCAGCGTGGCACTGACTGCGAGGTAGCGGCCGCGTAAGCGCTGGAAATGGGCCTCGAGGTCGCCCTCGTGCAGACGAACCAGCTCCAAGCGGTCGTCGCGAGCCAACGCCGGGTCCGTTCCGTAATACCACACCGCCAGGCGATCGATCGCCTGAGAAGCGGCCCATTGCTGTAACAGGGGGGCACCGTGTCCCCAGTCCAAATTACTTTCGCTGACGCAAAAAGAGGCCGGCCGCCAACGCGTGTACAGTTCGTTGACAAACGACAAACCATTCGGCCAAGCCAAGCCAGCCACTAGCAGCGACCACACGGCGCAGCTGCTTGCTAGCATTGTCGCCAACCGTGGCGCGTTTTGCCTAGCCCAGCACACCACCGCCCCACTCAGCCCGATCAGCAGCAGTGCCAACAACGGGAACATAAAGCGGATGCCGATTTGCACCCGGCAAAAAACACTAAACACCAGCAACCCCAGCACACCGGCCAACGCCGGGTTGAGCAAGTGACGCGGAGCCAACAAGCTCAGCACCAGCAGCAGCAGAAGGACCGGCACTGTAAGTTTGATGGTCAGCAGGACCGGGAAATACCACCACAACGCGCTGGGCGAAGTCACCCCCAGAAGGTATGCACCGTGTCCTCGGGCGTTGTGTCCCACTTGCCGCAAAAAACCATCCGCCGCATTGGGAAAAATTCGCACGACCGACACCACTCGTACAGCGAGGTCGCGAGCAGGCCCCGGGGGTTGGTTCTCGGCCCAACGCAGAGCGTCGGCCTGGGGCTGGCCATCGCTACGGCAATAGGCAAACAGGAGCAGCGTCCCCAGCAACACGATTTGCACTGCATCATGGAGAAACGTCGGCTGCTCCGGTGAAGGCCGGGCGGTAGCTTGTACGGGGTCCGCTTGCATCGTACCAAGTGGCATGGTGGTAGCTTTCACGGGGCGTGGCAGCAACCGGCGGAACCCCTCCAATGTCAACAGCAGCAGGACACCGAACACCGGCCCCGAGGCCTTGCACAACGCTGCCAGTCCGAACCACAGGGCCGGCAACCCCACACGCCAACCCCATGACCTCTCGCGCCCGATCCAGAAATGATAGGCCAACGCCACCAACGCTGCGGTGACGGACAAATCGGTGGTGGCTAATGCCGCATGGGCTAGCAGACTCGGTTCGCACGCCATCAGCAGCACGGCCAGACGACCGGCCCAGCTTCCGCCGAGATGTTGTGCCAAGCCAAACGCATACACGAGCAGCAGCCACCAGAAAACCAGATTCATGGCTCGGGCGACCGGCAGAAGCTGGGGCAGATCGGCCTGCGGATCAAACGCTTGGCCGCGTGCCAACTCCCACAGGTACAACGGAGCTGTCTGTACATCGACCGGCAGGGGCATCGTCCCCAGGCGGATCAGCGGCCCCAGCGTTCCTTCACGCCAACGCTGCAAGCCCCGTTCGATGTAGATCGGTTCATCAAACGTTACTCCCAACTGTCGGGTCGAGGCCACACAGGCCCAAGAGGAGAGAGCGGCGACCAAAAGGATCCAAACGAGATTCCAGCCGCGTTCACTCATGGACACCTCCCGCATCCTCCGCCGGCGGAAGTAACATGAGCGGCACGGGCGAATCAACCCAGAAAGGCTGATGGTTCGGGGAAAAAGGTGTAGGAGGCGGGCACCATTTGCTCGCCTGAGAGAGGGGCAACGGCACTCGACAGGTGCTTGCTACGCAATCGAAGGACCCCCCTTAGCGACGATCGAAAGGGGGGTGGAATCGCTCAGTGATCAAGACGGACAGGTGGCTTAGCCCTTAGTCCTTGGGTGCTTCGCCCTTTTTGCCGCCCTCTTCGCCTACGGCCAAGGTGGTCACGCGGATGGGGCCACCGGCCTCATTGAGGGCTTGGGTCATGGCCCCTTCTTCATTCAGAGCGCGGGTAGTGGGGCCACCTGCTTCGCCGCGTGCACGAGTGAGGCCCCCCTCCTCGCCGACTGCTTCGGTGCTGGCGGCTCCTTCTTCGTTAAGAGCACGCGTGGTCGGTTTACCGCCCGTCTCCTTGAGGGCTAGCGTGGAAGGTTTGGGGTTGGGTTCCGGCTCCGGTTCCGGGTTCGGATCACGTGGCAGACGCAACCGCGAGCCAGGCGGAGCGGCCGCTTGGCTCGCCTGTGCCCCTGCCACTACCCCCACCAGGGCCGCCATCCAGCCCAACCAAGTCCGCCGCGTCGTCGACGCCGGTATCTCAATGCCATCAAACGGATGCCGCATGACTTTTCCTCTACACTCCGAAACGATGATTCACACCAACCAAAACTAAGACGATCAAAGGCCAGCGAAGGATTGCCCCGAGTGCATCCTTCATGAAACTTTTATAGAACCCGCGAGCCTTACCTTAAACGGGAGAGGCTCCCACAGGGCGTAGTCGAGAAGCGTGACCCACGAGGCTACAAGAGATGCAAAAGAAAAAAAAGCCAAAAGGCGACGGTGCAACAGGCGAGGGGGGCAGAGAACGTACGCGGCGGCGCGAGGCCGATCGAGGGCAGACACCAGCCAAGGGAGGCAAGCGAATTTTTCCTCTCTTGCCCGGTCTGCCCTGGAACTCGGTCCGTGCGACGATAGGATAACGTCATGAAAGGCTTGCAAGGAGTGGCAGTGCGGACAGGTGCCCCGGTTGCGGAGCAGCAAGACGATCTCGTGACGAGCGCGGCGATCCCACCCGAGGTGGTTTATCAAGATCGCCAGCGACAACGGCAAGAAACGGCCCAGACCCTTAGTCGACGCGAGCAACTCGTCGGTTGGTCGCGTCTCATGACGGCGGGGGTGATCGTGTTGCTGTCGTATGGGTATTTGCGTGAAAGCCAGTTGCCCCCCTGGTGGAGCGTGGGGCTGGTGCTATTGTTCCTTGGGCAATTGGTGCTCCACGATCGCATCGTGCGTGCCATCTATCGGGCCCGTCGGGCGGCAGCCTATTACCAAGCCGGTCTGGATCGCCTCGCCCATCGCTGGAGGGGCAAAGGCCGAGCCGGCACGCGCTACTTCGATGAGAATCATCCTTACGCTGCTGACCTCGATCTTTTTGGGGTCGGCTCGTTGTTTGAGTTGCTTTGCACGGCCCAGACGCGCACCGGCGAAGATACGCTGGCTAGCTGGCTGAAGGCACCGGCTCCGCCAGCGGTTGTCCGCTTACGACAAGAGGCGGTCCGCGAGTTGCAACCGCTGCTCGACTTGCGTGAGGAGCTGGCCCTCATGGGGCCGGAAATGCAAGAAGGCGTGGATTATGATAGCGTCATCGCCTGGGGTGAGGACGAAATCCTCCTGCGGGCCCAATGGCCGCGTTGGTTGGCTTTGGGGTTGGGCAGCGTGAGTGTGGTCTGTTTCCTGGGCTGGATTTTACAGTTGATCGGCTCGTTGGATGCCAGCACCTCCTTCGGGGCTTTCTTCGCCCGCTATGGCCCTTTGCCGCTCCTGGGCATGCTGGCCATTCAAGGACTGTTTCTGTTGCCGTTGGTCGGACGAGTGCAGAGGGTATTGGCGGCGGTGGAGCGACGGGGTCGCGACCTGGGGATGCTGGCGCGGGTGTTAGGCCGGCTCGAAGCGGCCACGTTTCACTCAGTGCGTTTACAGGAGTTGCATCGCGAGCTGTTGGCGGGTGACGGCAAGGGGACGCCGGCCTCGCAACGCATCGCCCAGTTGGGACATCTCATCGACACGCTGCATTCGCGGCGAAATCAGTTGTTCGCTCCGTTTGCTTTTCTGCTCATGTGGGGGACACAGTATGCTCATGCGATTGAAAATTGGCGGTCGGCGGTCGGCCCGCGCATCCGGCGTTGGCTAGCCATCGTGGGCGAGTTTGAGGCGCTCTCGGCACTGGCGGCTTATGCCTATGAGAATCCCAGCGATCCGTTTCCCAGTCTGTGCGAGAGCGGCCCCGTATATGAAGCCACAGGGCTGGCGCATCCCCTGTTGCCGCGTGCCCAATGTGTGCCCAATGATCTGCATCTGGGCCAACCGGTTCGGGTCTTGATCGTGTCCGGCTCGAACATGTCGGGCAAAAGCACCTATCTACGCACGATCGGCATTAATGCGGTTTTGGCGCAGGCCGGGGCTCCCGTGCGGGCCAAGCAGATGCGGCTTTCCCCTTTGGCCCTGGGTGCGACTCTACGCATTCAAGATTCCCTCATGGCGGGCCGCTCGCGTTTCTACGCCGAGATTCTACGGGTCCGGCAAATTGTCGAATTGACGCGTGGGTCGATCCCGCTGCTGTTTTTGCTCGATGAAATTTTCAGTGGCACCAACTCGCACGATCGCAGCTTAGGGGCCGAGGCTGTGGTCCTTGGTCTCGTCCGGGCCGGTGCCATCGGCCTGATCACGACGCACGATCTGACCTTGACGCAAATGGCCGACAAGCTGGGTGAACAAGCGCGGAACGTGCATTTTGCGGATCATCTCGAAGATGGGGCGATGGTGTTCGACTATCGCTTACAAGAGGGAGTCGTGCGGCACAGCAATGCCTTGGCTCTGATGCGGGCTGTTGGCTTAGAAGTCTGAAGCCATTTGAGCAAGCAAGCCGGCTGCAAGCCAAACCGTGTTGCTCCCGGAAGCGATGCCTGCAACAATGAAATTACGATTCACAGAGCAACAAAGAAAATCCAGGCCCGTTCCTCGTCGCGTGAGGCGTCGTTCGGGTGGGTAACGGCAGTTGGTGTTGGGAGGAAAAAACGCGTGGCTACGGTGCCGGAATTTCCCGTGTCTGTCGCGCGTCCTGCGATAGTCAAGCTCGGTTCGCTCACGCTGCGTTCGCGTTACACTGTCGCGCCTCTGGCCGGATATACCAATCTGGCCTTCCGCTTGGCGGTGCGGTCGCTGGGGCCGTTAGGTCTGGCGACGACCGACCTCGTCAACGCACGAGCACTATTGGTGCGTAGCCCCAAGACCATGGACCTGATCCGCACCCGGCCCGAGGATCAACCGCTGTGCGTTCAGATCTATGGTTCCAACCCCGCTGAAATGGCCGATGCCGCCCGCTTCCTGCAAGACTACGGCGTAGCAGCGATCGACATCAACATGGGCTGCCCCGTGAATAAAGTGACCAAAGGGGGCGGCGGCAGTGCTATGATGTGCGATACCACTGGGACGACGTTGGCCGTCGTCCGTAGCGTGGTGGAAGCGGTCCGACTGCCGGTGACGGTCAAAATGCGTTTGGGCTGGGACAGTCAGCATCTAACCGCCCCCTCCTTCGCCCGCGAATTCGAGAAAATCGGCATCGCCGGCCTGACCATCCACGGTCGAACACGCGAGCAAGGCTTCAGCGGCCAAGTCAACCGCGAGGGCATCCGCCGAGTGGTCGAAGCGGTGCAGCGCATTCCCGTGTTGGGCAATGGCGACGTGCGGACCCTTGCCGATGCCGCGGCCATGCTGCGGGAAACGGGCTGTGCCGGCATTGCCATCGGTCGCGGGGCGTTGCTCAATCCATGGATATTTGCGCAACTGGACCGCTGGGAGCGTACCGGCGATCCGGGGCCGCCCGTCTCCTATGCCGAACGGCTGGCGTTCATGGGTCGCCATTTCCGCCAGCTGTTGGAGTTGGACGGCGAACGCTTTGCCTGCATCAGCTTTCGCAAGGTGGCCAACTGGTATTGCAAAGTGCTGAAACCCGGCCGAGAGATTCAACAACAATTGGTGATGATCGAGAGTTTGGCCCATTTTGAACGGTTGGAAGCGGAGATCGCCCAGATCATCGCCGAGCGGGGAGTCGATGCGCTGCCCGAGGCTGACTTGCCGCTACGCGTGCCTAGCGGACCGCAGGAGTACTGGTGAGGTGGGCAAACACGCCCGCAAGAAAGGAGTGCATGGATGCCTGTTGCCTACGAGACGGAACTCGGTCGGTGCTATCACGGCGATGCCCGGCAAGTGCTAGCGGAGTTGCCTGCCGAAAGTGTCGACCTGGTACTCACCTCTCCGCCTTATGCTCTGCGTCGCAAAAAGCGTTATGGCAATGCCGACGCCACAGATTACAAGGAGTGGTTTCTGCCGTTTGCCGCCCAGATTCACCGGGTGCTCAAGCCGACTGGCTCGTTTGTGTTTGAGATTGCTCCGCCCTGGGAACGCGGCACGGGCACACGCTCGCTGTTTCTCTATGAACTCATTCTCGAATTATGCCGAACCTTTCACCTGTGCCAGGAGTTCTACTGGTACAACCCGGCTCGCTTGCCCACCCCGGCTGAGTATGTCACCGTACGCCGCACCCGTGTGAAAGACGCCGTCCATGTGGTGTGGTGGCTGAGTAAAACTACCAACCCTCGCGCCGATAACCGCCGTGTATTAAGGCCCTACAGTAACTCGATGGCACGGCTGTTTCGAGAGGGGGTCCGGCCAGCGCTGCGGCCCTCGCGGCATCGGATCTCGGCGAGTTTTGAGCGCGACCACGGCGGGGCGATTCCGCCGAATCTGCTGGAGATTCCGAACACCACCTCCAATGATCCGTATTTGCATGCCTGCAAACAAGCTGGGCTAGAGCCTCACCCCGCCCGCTTTCCCGAGGCCCTGCCGGATTTTGTGATTCGTCTCTTAACCGAACCAGGCGATTACGTCTTGGATCCGTTTGCCGGCAGCAACGTCACAGGCTACGTGGCCGAACGGCTCCGGAGGCGTTGGCTGGCCTGCGAGCAAGAAATCGAATATATTAAGGGTTCGCGTTATCGTTTTGAGACGATAATGGAATCGACCGCAGGAAACATAGCTTTTGTCAACTAAGGCAGCAATCAAGGGAGAAAATCTGGTTTTACGCTTGATTCCTGTAATCGTTTTCTGCTACACTGAACCTGTTATTAGTCAAATTAAACTCCTACATGAAATCCCTTCAGCGAACGGTGTCTCATGGGCGATCCACGCCTGAACAGCTTGCATCTGGAACCCAATCGCCGAGAGCAATACCGCCGGGTCCGTCAAGAGGTGTTGCAAGCACGCGGCCTAGAGACACTCTACGCGGAACGCAAAATGCCTGACAACGCCGATCCCACCGTGATGCAGGCCGACCACAGTGATTCGAGTCTTCACGATAATCTGCTTGCCGATTTTTGGGTCAGCGATCGTGAGTTTGTCTTTCCGCTCAAGGTCGGCATCAACACCTTGGGCCGCTCATCCGAAAATGATGTCCCGGTCGATGATCTGTATGTCTCGCGTCGGCACTGCATTATCTTGGTGCATAGCAACGGCTCGTGTGAGATTTACGACACCGCCTCCAAGAACGGCACTTACCTCAACGGCAAGCGGGTCACTCAGCCGACCGCATTACGCTCTGGGGACGAGATTCGGATTTGCACCAAGCATTACATCTTCCACAGTCGGCATTCCGGGCAAGCGTCTCGTAATAACAATACCCAAACTCGCAAACCTTAAAGCACCTCTGTTAATCAGCAACCGAGAAAGCCACGCGAAATCCGTTGTAGTCATGGCGGGCGAAGACGTTGTTGTGACCCCGCAGAGCACTGCGACACAGGCGGCTCGGCGTACTCCAGCCTCCTCCTCGTAACACACGCCGCGAGCCATCTTTCGGCCCCGGTGGATCCACGCTGGGGGCATGGCTGTAATAATCCGCTTGGTACCAGTCGGCCACCCATTCCCAGACGTTGCCGTGCATGTCATACAGACCGAACAAATTCGGCCGATAGCTGCCCACGGGCATGGGGGATTCATTCTCGCGATCAAAGCGAGCATCGGTGGGGCGGAGGGTCCGGCCAAAGGTGTAGGGAGTGTGGCAGATGCCCGCGCGACAGGCATACTCCCATTCGGCTTCCGTGGGTAGACGATAAAGCCGGCCCGCTTGTTGCTCTTCCGGTCGGTTATTGAGTAAGGACAGAAAGCGTTGGATGTCGTTGTAGGAGACGCTCTCGACCGGCCAAGAACGCGTGTCGAGGTTGGCGACCCGAGTAGCGAAAACGCCCTTGGAGCTGAAGGCGCTGGGATTGCGTCGACGGATGGTCTGATATTGACCCTGCGTCACCGGATACATCCCCAGAAAAAACGGACGGGTCAACCGCACCAGCCGACGGGGTTGCTCGTCACTTTCGTTGCTCAGGCCACGCGGCGAACCCATCCAGAAGAAACCGGCCGGGATCAGAACGAAACGCATGCCGATGCTATTTTCCACCGTCGGCACACAAGGCAGCACACCGGCAGCGAGCAATTCGCGAACCCGGCGTTCGTGGCGGTGGCGAGCGGACCAAGAAATCTCCCCGCGGAGCAAAATCTGCAACCGCATCAATTCGGCCTGGGCTGGCAAACCTTCTTCTTCCAGGCAGTCGGCTAGGACATACCAGGTGTCCTCGGCAGTCGGCTCGGCTAGCAAGGCCGCCAAGAGTTTTTCCACCGCCGGCGGATAGGCGGACCTAGACATTCCCACGCCCTCCGAACAAGCCAGAGACTTTATCGTAACGTGGCGGGCGGGTTGGAGCTAGTCTTCAAGCCAAAATCGCCCGAATCACTTCGCCGTGGACGTCGGTCAGGCGCATGTCTCGGCCGCCGAACCGCACGGTAAGTTTTTTGTGGTCGATGCCTAGGGTGTGCAGCATCGTCGCGTGCAGATCGTGGATGTCGAGCTTGTTCTCGATCGCCTTGTAGCCCCACTCATCGGTCGCGCCGTAGCTCACGCCGCCTCGCACGCCGCCCCCTGCTAGCCACAGACTGAAGCCAAACGGGTTGTGGTCGCGGCCGTCGCTGCCCTGGGCAAACGGGGTGCGGCCAAACTCGCCGCTGAAAACCACTAAGGTCGAATCGAGCAAACCACGCGAAGCCAAGTCGCTTAAAAGCGCTGCGATGGGTTGATCGACGGCTCGAGCGTTGTCCTCGTGACCCTTCTTGAGGTTCGTGTGCTGGTCCCAGCGGTCGTGGCCGACGTGCGGGCAGGTCAGCTCGATGAAACGCACCCCGCGTTCCACCAGTCGCCGCGCGATCAAACATTGCCGGCCATACGTCCGTGTCGGACCATAGGGCGCATCCAGCCCATAGAGCTGCTGCGTCGCCTTGCTCTCGCCCCTGATGTCCATCAGTTCCGGCACCGCGCTTTGCATGCGAAACGCTGTCTCGTGATTGGCGATGGCCGACTCTATCGCCTCATCACGCAGCGGATGGAGTTGATCGAGTCGCCGTACCAACTCGAGTTTGCGTTGTTGGCTGGCCTCGTCTGGCTCGACTCGCCGGATGTTGGCCAGAGGATGATCCGACGCTTTGAAGACGCTACCCTGATGGGCAGCAGGCAAGAAACCGCTGTTGAAGTTATCCAGCCCGCCGGGCGGGATCAGCCCGCCGTTGAGTACCACAAAGCAAGGTAGATTCTTGTTGAGCGTTCCCAGGCCGTAGCTCAGCCAGGCTCCCATACTGGGCCGTCCTTGCAACCCCGAGCCGGTGTGCAGAAAATAATTCGCGCCGGTATGCTCGGGAAATTTTGAGGTCATCGACCGGATCACCGCCAGCTTGTCCGCATGGGCGGCCAGGTGCGGAAACAAACTGCTGATCGGCAAACCGCTCTCACCATGCTGGCTGAATTTCCAGGGCGAGGCGAGCAAGCGGCCGACGTTGTCGAACTGGGTCGGTTCGACCTTGAAGAGTTTGCGCGGCTCGCTGCCGTTGTATTTACTGAGCAGCGGCTTGGGGTCGAAGCTATCCACCTGACTAACGCCACCATCCATGTACAAGAAGATGATGCTGCGTGCCGTGGCGCGATGATGCAGACCGGCGCTGGTCCGCAAGCGGGGTGGGGCGGCCGCCTGAGTCTGTTGCTCGGCTAGCAGTGTCGTCAAGGCGACGGCCCCGAAGCCGGTGGCGCAGCGAGCGAGCATCTCGCGACGGCTGGCAAAACGACGGATCATGCTGGATCTCCCGCCTCGTTAGGGTAGATAAATAAACTCTTTGAGGTTGACCAGCGCGTGGGCCAACGCCTCCCAATCGTTCGCGGAGCCTCGGCCGACAAATTCACGGCAGGCGGCCAGCTCGTTAGGCAGGGGGGAGCGACCCAAAGCCCGGCGAAACATCCGCTCCAGGCGTTCGTCCAAACTGCCGCTCTCGGCTAATTCCCGTTTGGCCCACAGGCTGGCTTGTTGATGCACAAACGGATCATTCATCAAAATCAACGCCTGAGCCGGCACATTCGACACGTTTCGCCGCCCAACGGTCGAAAACGGCGCGGGCATGTCAAACGTCAGCAAAAACGCCGACAGAAAATTCCTGCGCACGCTCAGGTAGATGCTGCGTCGGCCATTGCCATCCACGGGGCCGTTGCTGGGGCGGCCGCGCCCTTCCTGAAACTCGTTGAGATGGACTGGCACACTCGGCCCCAAGCAGGTGCGGTCCAGTCGGCCGGACAGACTCAGCAGGGCATCGCGGATGGCCTCGCCGGTCAACCGCCGCTGTGGCATGCGGTGCCACAGCTTGTTCTCCGGGTCGGCGGCACTAGCAGCCGTCGCGGCACTC
>Ga0272446_1003797_pt1 | contig 18633 bp, 18 predicted proteins | sample YNPCB0061_FD_194587 | JGI IMG/M metagenome (GOLD analysis project Ga0272446, IMG submission 194587) | Hot spring microbial mat communities from Yellowstone National Park, WY, United States - YNP-CB-006-1 | ecosystem: Environmental > Aquatic > Thermal springs > Hot (42-90C) > Sediment | place... | reverse complement strand
GCTTGGCTTTCGATAAAGCCTAAGGCGCGCATCTCCGACCAATACAAGCCGTGCGCCGTTTCTTCCGTGATAAATCCTAAATGTCCACCTGATTTTGGCGTTTCAAGAAAAACGACATCGCTCGTTTTGACTTCATCAAAAGGAAAACACGACGGTGTAAGGAAGACATCGTTTTTTGCGTTGACGATTAAGGTTGGAATCGTGATACGTGAGATAAATTGTTTGGCACTGCATTTAGCGTAGTAATCGTCTGCGCTTTGAAAGCCGTGCAGGGGCGCGGTGTAATGCTCGTCGAAGTCGCGCAAGGTTTTGATGTGTTTTTTGAGATACGGTTCGAGCGAAATGTCGTTTGGAAACAGCGTTGCTTTTTGCTCGATTTTTTGTCGGAGTGAGTTCAGGAATCGGCGTTCATAAAGCCGATTGGAGACGCGCGAAATTTGCTTTGAACTGGCGGCAAGGTCGCACGGCACAGAAAACACAACGGCTTTTTTGACTTTGGGAGACAGGGCTTCGGATTGTTCGCCCAAGTATTTGAGCGTTAAATTTCCGCCAAGACTGAACCCGATGAGATAAATTTCATCATACTTTGTGGCGGCGTGTTCGAGGACGGTGTGCAAATCTTCGGTTGCGCCGCTATGATAAGCACGTGGAAGTTTATTCGGCTCACCTGAACAGCCACGAAAGTTCCACGCCAGCGCATCAAAGCCACAAAGCGAAGCGGCACGCGCCATGCCCACGACATTCGGGCGATGCGAATTGCTCTCCAAGCCGTGAGAGATGATAACCAATTTTTGCGAGGGAATCGATGATGTTGCGTAAAGCCAATCGCAGTCAAGAAAATCGCCGTCAGGTGTAGCAATGCGCTCGCGCGTGTATGGGCTTGAAGCGACTTTGCGAAACAATGCGGGAATAATGGTCTGCAAGTGTCCGCCTGAAACCCACCACGAAGGCGGCTGATAAGTAGAGTGTTCAAGAATTGGCATGGCGATTTTTTTAATACAGAACTCTAAAACTAATGAAAATCACTTACAATGCGCCTGTGGTGCTGACCTTCACGTTTCTTTCAATCGGCGTAATGAGCGTGAGCGCACTCACGGGCGGCTGGTTTGCAAAAAACTTTTGCGCCACGTTTCCCAATCAAAGTTGGCTTAATCCGCTGACTTACTTACGACTGTTTTCACATGTCTTAGGACACGCCGATTGGGCGCACCTTGTTTCCAACTTCTCCTTCATTTTGCTTTTGGGCGGATTGCTCGAAGAAAAATACGGTTCGCAAACGCTCCTTATTCAGATGCTCATTACGGCATTTGTGACCGCTGTTCTTAATAACCTCTTTTTTTCAACCGGCTTGATGGGCGCGAGTGGCATTGTGTTTATGATGATTTTGCTGTCGTCGTTTGTCAATTTCAAACAAGGTGAAATTCCGCTCACGTTTATTTTAGTGGTCTTGCTTTATGTCGGTCGCGAAATCATCAGCAGTTTTGAGCGCAATAATGTGTCGGAATTTGCGCACATTTTAGGCGGCGTTTGCGGCGCGGTGTTCGGTTTTTTCCGTCCGTTTCAAAACGTGTGAAACATAATTTGAGGGGTTGCGCTATACTTTGGCTATCGGAAAACTTCGCTCAATCGCAATCATCATTCACATGAAAAAAAAGTTATACCGCTCGTCTCGTGGAAAAGTCATCGCTGGGGTTTGCGCGGGTCTCGGCGAATACTTTGAAATTGACCCTGTGCTTGTTCGCGCGCTCTTCGTCATCGCACTTTTTTCAGGTGGCATCGGCGTAACGCTCTATTTTGTGCTTTGGATTATTATGCCGAGTGAAGAAACCGTTTTATCCTCACCCTCTCCAACCGACTCTTCCGAACTTTCTGAAACCGATGACAGCATTCTTTCCGAGAAGCATAAAGGCACCGTGCTTACAGGGTTAGTGCTGGTCGGGCTTGGTATGTTCTTTTTGATTCGCGAGTTCTTCCCGATGTTTAGTTTCAAGTTTATGTTTCCGATTGCCTTGATTGCGATTGGTGCCGTCATCGTCTTCACTGCCCTTCGTAAAAACTTGACTTCTTCCAAGCAATGAAAACCGGAAGCATTTTCTTCGGCTCATTTTTCATTGTGCTTGGTGGATTGTTTTTGGTTAAAAACTTCGGCGTTGAACCCACGAGCATCGACAATCTCACCAAACTGTGGCCGCTCATTCTTATCGCGCTTGGGGTGTCGTATCTCATCGGCAATGAAGTGATTGCGCGAGTGCTTGCGGCAGTTTCAGGCGTGTTGGGCGGCGTGATTGTGTGGACGATTCTTCAGCAATTCACCCCTTCAAAAATTTCTCTTTTTACATCAAGTCCCGCTTCTGCTGATTCGATTGCCAACGTGCAGAGCCTTGTCGCTCTCTACGATGGGAAAACTCCAAGAGCGCGGTGCAAACTTGAAGCCGGTGTTGGCGAGTTTATTTTGAAAGACACCACAAGCCACTTGCTTAAAGTCGATGCGAAATCCAGTTTTGGCATTTATGAACTGCGCCAAGTGCGTGAAGGCGATACAGAAGAAGTTGAAATAGAAATGCAAGATGCGGAAGTCACGTTAGGGCAAAAGATGACCAACACCTTCAACCTTGCCCTGAATCCAAATCCGATTTGGAACATTCAAACCGACATTGGTGCGGCGAAAGTTGACTTTGATTTATCTGCATTTCAAGTTCAGCATATCAACATTGAATCGGGTGCGGCATCGGTGAAACTAAAAATCGGCTCACGGTGCGATTCGGTGCGCGTTGATTTATCTACTGCCGCCTCTACTGTCAAACTGCTTGTGCCGAAAGACTCCGGCTGCCAAATTACCAGCGAAGACGATTTTTCCTCCAAAATCAATGCAAGCGGATTCACGAAATACGAGAAATCGGTTTTGCGCACCAAAGGCTTTGAAGAGGCTCCGAAGAAAATTTATATCGTCTTGGAAAGCGGTCTCTCCAACCTGAACATTGAGCGATACTGACCCCTCACAAGCTTGCATCTAAAAAACTTCGCACATTCAGCGGCACTTGGCTACTGCTTGGGTTGCGGAAGCCTGAAATGACGAGCGTGAAAACGCCTTGCGAGAAAAAGGTTTGTGGCACATCGAGCGTGGTGTTATCTGAAAATTGAATGGTGAAAGTTTGCTCTCCTGCATCAACGGTGAAGTAAGGTGAAACGCCGCGCCGCTCAAAGTTTTGAATTGAGACATTTTGACCGGTGATAGAAATCGCGCCCGCATCGCTTGAAGCGTGAATGAATCGCACAAAGGCTTTGCTGTCGCTCGGTGTCGCCAGCGTATCCTGCGCAATGAGTAAGAGCGTATCTGTGGTGTTGCCAGCGTCAATCGCGAATGCGGTGAACTTCTTGTTCGCTTCAAGTGTGGTCACTGTTCGCGCAATGTTCAGCGTGGTGCGTGAGGGCAACAGGCGAAACTCGCGCTCCCCTGTTTTGAAAAAGTCATAGCGATATTGCCGACCGTATCGTGTTTCGCGTTGCACATAGAGAAGCGTAGCCCCGACGGTGTTCATCACGGCAAAGTCCAATTCTTGTGCTGTTGAGGCAGTATGAATAAAGCGTACTTGCGCACTGGGCAATGCATCATTCGGCTCATTGATGTCAGGCGCGCAGGCGGAAATCATTAAGAGGGCAAGCAGTGAAACAACGGTTTCGATATGCAAATTCTTTTTCATGTGTGTCGTTAAGTTTTGGTTAAAATGATTTGTTCAAAAAATAAAACTCCTGAATGCTTCAAGCAACCCCGACGCCTTTCACTTTCTCGGTATCTTTCTTATCTTCTTAAAAATAAACCCTGACGACTGTGAGAAGTATTTTCCTTTTTGCGATGCTGTTCTCATCACTCACGGTTTCGGCACAACACACACCCGACCAAGACATTTTTGCCGTGCTTGATGCACAAGTGCGTGCGTGGAATCAAGGCGACATCGCCGCGTTCATGAGCGGCTATCTTAATTCCGACTCGACACGGTTCGTTTCCGCAAAAGGCGTTACCGAAGGCTATCAGAAAGTTCTCGAGCGATACCTTGTCGCCTATCCGACCAAAGAGAAGATGGGTGAACTCTCGTTCAGCGATTTGAACATCAAGCACCTCTCGTCAGAAATTGCCATTGTGATTGGACGATGGAACTTGAAACGACCCGAAGCCGACGGCGGAAACATCGGCGGCTATTTTACCTTGATTTTTCAAAGGACGGCAACCGGTTGGAAAATCATTCACGACCATACATCTTAAACGTCTATGCTCAAATTATCCGAAGAACATCTACGCGCGATGCCAAAAGTGCTCTTGCATGAGCATTTGGACGGCGGACTGCGACCGACAACGGTCATAGAACTCGCCAAAGAACAAGGCTACACCAAGTTGCCCACGACTGACCCGCACGATTTGGCACAGTGGTTTTTCAGAGGCGCAAATAAAGGCTCACTTGCCGAATACCTCGAAGGCTTCGCACACACTTGCGCCGTGATGCAAACGCCTGATGCCTTAGAGCGCGTCGCTTACGAGATGGTTGAAGACATGAAACATGACGGCGTGTGCTATGTGGAAATTCGCTTCGCGCCGGTCTTTCATACCGAGAAAGGCTTGCATTGGGAAGAAATCGTCCGAAGCGTGTTGCGCGGCTTAGAGCGTGGCGAAAGAGACTTCGGCGTGAAAGCACGTCTGATTATTTGCGCCATGCGGCACTTGGACGGACAACATTCGGAAGACATGGCGAACCTTGCCGTCGATTTTCGCGATAGAGGCGTTGTCGGCTTTGACCTTGCGGGAGAAGAAGGCGGCTATCCGCCCAAAAAACACATTGAGGCGTTTCACTTCTGCCAACGCGCAAACTTCAACATCACCATTCACGCAGGCGAAGGCTTCGGCAAAGAATCAATCTGGCAAGCGATTCAATGGTGCGGCGCGCATCGCATCGGACACGCCACGCGGCTTATCGACGACATGGCGGTGCTGAACGGCGAGGTTATCAAAATGAACTCGCTCTCGCAATATGTGCTGGATAAACGTATCCCGCTTGAAATCTGCCTCTCGTCCAACATTCACACCGGCGCGGCGAAATCGTTTGCCGAACACCCCTTCGGGATTTTTTACAAAAATAAATTCCGTGTTACGCTTAACACCGACAACCGATTGATGAGCAACACCTCAATGACACAGGAATACAAAATCGCTCATGAATTTTTTGGGCTTTCGATTGACGATTTAGAGCGCATTTCCATAAACTCCATGAAGAGCGCGTTCATCACATACAGCGAGCGCGTTGATGTGATTTACAATACGATTAAAACGCAATTTGCCGCGCTTAAAGAAGAATTACTACAACTGCAATGAAGACGATTGAGACACAACTGACTGCCGATGCCCTGCACGAAAAAACAACGCTTCTGAAGCGTCAACTCGACAAACCCATGAAAGCCGATGAGCGCATCGATACGCTCAATGCGCTCGCGTGGGAACTGCGTTTTGCCGATTCCAAAGAGTCGCTTCGCTATGCACAGCAAGCCTATCAACTGTGCGAGTTGGAGTTTGAAATCAATCCCAACAGCGGCACGCGCTATCAAATCGCCATTGCCCGAAGCCTGCTCATCATGGGCGTGTGCCGGTGGCAACTTTCCGACTACCACACCGCCATCGACGAACTGCTTGAAGCCTTGCGCCTTTACAATGTCATTCGCGAAACCGACCTCTCCAACGAATACCCTGAAGCCCTTGAAGGCATCGCCGATACGCTCAACACCATCGGCAACATTCACATCAACTTAGGCGACTATCCGAAAGCGTTGGATTACTATCAAAACGCGCTGAAAATTTTCGAGCAACTCTCCGACCACGAAGGGCTCTCGACCTCGTTCAACAACATCGGGCTGGTTCACTTCAAACTCGGTGATTACAAAAAAGCCCTCGATTACTACGAACAAAGTTTGCGATACCGCCAAAGCATTTCAGATGTTTATGCCGAAGTCATCACGCTTAACAATATCGGCGAAGTCTATTGCGTGATGAAAGACTATGAAAAAGCACTTTCTTACTTCAACCGGAGTTTGAAATTGCATAAAGAGTCAGGAAGCAAACATCGCACCGCCGTGCCGATGAATCATATTGGTATGCTCTACTTTGCCATGGGCGATTACGAAAAAGCACTGGCGTATTTGGGAGAAAGCTTGAACATTGAAAGCGAATACGGAAACCGATACAGTGAGGCAGAAGCACTTATCGCGCTTGGCTGTGTGTATGTGAAAATGGGCGATGTTCAAAATGCCTTCAATCACCTTTCTTCGGCACTTAAAATCGGTGAAGCCATCAGCGCAAAGCCTATCATCTGCAACGCTCATAAAACGCTCAGCGAAATCTACAAGCATCAAGGCGACTTCGACCGCGCGCTTTGGCACTTTGAGAAATTCCACTACACCAAAGAAGGCATTTTAGGTGACGAGCAAAGCAAACTGCTCCGAAGCCTACAAGTCATTCAAGAAACGGAGCAAGCCCGCAAAGAAGCCGAACTGCAACGCATCAAAAACATTGCGCTTGCCGCCGCCAACGAAGAGAAATCACGATTGCTTGAAAAGTTGCAAGAACAGGCAAGAATTTTGGAGTTTCAGGCAAAGAACGATATTCTCACTGGATTGTCAAATCGCCGCAGTTATGATGAACGCGCCGCACAAGAGTATGAGCGAAACCGCCGACACAAACACGGCTTTGCCGTCGCGATTGTCGATGTAGATTTGTTCAAGAAGGTCAATGATACTTTCTCGCACCAAATCGGCGATGAAGTCTTGAAGCGCGTTGCGATTTTGATGCAAATGAACTGCCGAAAGGAAGACATTGTCGCTCGCTACGGCGGCGAAGAGTTCGTGTTCTTATTTCCTGAAACCACAACTGAAAAAGCCGTCATCGCTTGCGAAAAAGTGAGAATGGCTGTTGAAAAATTTGACTGGTCTCAAATTCACCCCGACCTTAAAATCACCATCAGCGTTGGAGTCTGTGGCGACACCTCACAACCCAGTTTCGAGAAAATGCTCTCGATTGCCGACCAGCACCTCTATCGAGCCAAACAAAACGGGCGCAATCAAGTCTGCTATTAACTCTCAATGCATGCGCTTAATCATGATGTCCCAAAGCGACTGATTGAGCGGAAGCACTAAAAGCCAATGCTCGAGCCACGCAAGCACTGCCATCATTCCCGTGAGCATATATCCCACTTTCTTCCAAGTTTCCTTTTCCGAAACCGCTAATTGAATCAAGCGGTAGGAAAGAATCGTGCAAATGGTAATTGAAATGGGAAACAGCCAGTTGATATGCGCAATCGTCATGTAGGTGGTCATGTCGGAAACGGAGTCAGGTACAAATTCTTTGCCAGTGTTCATCACGCCGAGAAAGATGTTGAGTTTTGCTGATTGATGCATGAGCCAAAAGAGCAAAAAGGTGTAGAGACCGAATTTATTTTTCGCTTTCCAAAAGACGATGCCCATCACTAACGCAATGCCAAGCACCAACCCTTCGTGATACGCGCTTCGATGCACTGCCTTAAAAAAACTAATCCACGACGGACCGACGCTGAAAATCGGACGCACCGCAGGACCGACGATATAGCCCGTGTAAAAACTTACTTCCACAAACGCCCACACGAGTGAGGCGGCAGTAAAACTCAAATACGCACTCTGCACCGTTCCCACCTCTTTGAGCCGAAAGAGCATCGCGCCTGAACCTAACGCCAGCACCAGTGCCGACCAAAACACCACTCCATAAAATTGCGGCTGAAAGTTGAAGTAAATAATGATGCCTGTGGAAAGCCACCAAAACGCAAGTGAGTATAATGCTGGAATCCAAAGTTGCGGAGGCTTTATCTTGCTACCAGAAGGCTGTTCGACGGAGAGAGAAGACAACTCTTCGCGAGTTTGTCGTTCAAGTTCGATAATGTTCATACTGCTTCCTTTTTCAATTCCTTTTTCAAATCACTGAATCAATTTACGCTTTGCGTGTGCAATTCTCAAAACGCCTTCAAACAAAAAAGCCCCGCATGTGCAGGGCAAGACGCGCACCGTTACAGCCTTCACAGGGATTCACGAATGACGTGCGTTACCACGCCCAACACGCGAAAATTCATGTCAGGCTTAATCTCAATGCTTTGATAGTTTGGATTTGCAGGCACAAGGTAAATTTTGCCGTCGTGCTTGACGAGCCGCTTGACCGTTGTGCCATCGTCAATCGCGGCAATCACAATTCTGTTCTCGACATGGCGTTCAAGCGAATCGACAATCAACACATCGCCGGGTGAAATGCCTGCGTTAATCATTGAATCGCCGGAGACCTTGACACAGAAAACGCCATTGGCGCGTTTGACAAGCGAGGCATCGAGCGCAAAATAAGTGTCGATGTGTTCATCTGCCCAAGTCGCCGCGCCGGCTTGCACCATCGACGAAAAGAGCGGCACATGAACCACCTTTTCAGACACTTCACAAAAATCAATCATGCGATAAGTAGAAACCGCCGTTTTCATGTTTAGTGATGTTTGCGTTATGGAAAATTGGTAATACGGAAGCCGTGTCTTCAAATGGTGTGCCGCTGTGAATCTAACATCTTGATGGGATAACGACAAAATGCGTGGCAAGTCTTTCGAACTCACTCGCCACGCTCGATTTCAACAACTTACTTTTTCGCCAATGCCGCTTCAACCGCACGCGTCATGGTTTCGCTCATTGGCTTAACATTGCTTTTGAATCGCCCGACAATGTTCCCGTTTCGGTCAATCAAAAATTTTTCAAAGTTCCAATCCACTTTTCCCGGCGGCGTTGCGTTTTGCGTGAGGTATTGATAAAGCGGGTGTGACATCGAGATTTTGGCGAACATATCGAACTTCACACCAAATTGCGAGGTGCAGAAAGATTTAATTTCTTTTTCCGTCCCCGGCTCTTGTCCGCCGAAGTCATTGCAAGGGAATCCCAAAATTTCAAGCCCTTGTGCATGATAAGTGTCGTAGAGTTTTTGCAAGTCGCTGTATTGGCGCGTGTAGCCGCACTCCGACGCAACATTGACAATCAGCAAGACTTTACCTTTATACTCCGAGAGCGATTTTTCCGCACCATCAATCGTTTTCATTTTGAAATCATAAACCGATGTGCCGACTGATGCTGTTGCGAAAAAAGCCGTGAGAAAAGCAATCAAAAGCGTTTTCATTTGCGAAGTGAGTTTGAGTTGAAGATGATTGAACTGTGAATAACTTGACGACCGCCTAAACGACAGGCATTGCAAATTCATTTCAAGCGGAAATAAAAAACCACGTCGCCCTTCCCTCTTGCAAGTTCAGAGCGACGCAGACCGAGCGCGTGCGTGCTGGTGGTGCAAAAATATAACCGCGCCCGTGTTTGAAGTTTCTTTAGCTTAATTGTTGGATTCTTCCGAGAAATTGAACGGTGCTGTCACGGTTTGATTCGCATTGACTTTAATCGCCGAGAAGCGCATCTGCTTCATTCTCTTTGCCAATTCACGCTCAAAGGTTGCGTTGCTGAAAGATTTGCTGACGACTTCCGATTTGATGACCGCCCCATCAGGTGCGATAACAAACTGCACGGTGGCTTTGGCATTGCTGATGGCACTGCTGAACTGCGTGTAAAGTGCTTCCAACGCAGGCTGATACTTTTCCAAAACGCTGGCGATTTCAGCGGCGGGGCGCAAGTCTTCTTTCGTTACAAGCTTCTGTGCGCGGACAGCGATTCTCACGCCACTTCGGCTCAATCCTGTTGCACGTTCCGAACCTCCGCCGAGAGTTCCTTTTTTTGCGTCGCCTAAGCCGTCAGCGTTGTTGCTACCGGGTCCGAAGGTGTTGATGAAGTCGCTAAGTCCGAGACCTGACTGACTGCCGCCGATGTTCAATCCGACAAGTCCGCCCATCTTGCCTTCAAGCGAAGCCAGCATACCTTGATTTTTAGAGCCTTCGCGTGCTTCGGGCGGTCCGTCGCCGAAGGCTTTATCAATCGCATTTAACGCGTCGTTTAATCCGCTTTCAATCGCCATTGCCGCCGCCATTTTCACAGCATCTCTGGCAGTTTGATTGGTGAGGTCTTTGTCGCTTTTGATGTTCTCTATGATTCCTGCCGCAACCTCCTTCGTGCTGACCGTTTCAACAGGCTTTGAGTCTTGACGCACATCGGGCGGCGTTGGCGGCACGATTTCTTGCGGGTTGATGACTATCGGCTTGCGCGTCGGCGCAATCGGCACAATCTCTTGCTGATTTTGACTGATGAAATATGCGATAAGAGCGATGGCGTAAAGCGCGATGGCAATAGCCAATCCAATCGTAACGCGCTTGCCCAAGTCTTCGCGTGTTGCAAAAGCGTGCGGCTGTTTCGCATACCAGCTTGTTGCGGATTGATTGCCGAGTGAAAGCGTTGCGGTTTTCATGATTCTGCTCCTATAAGTTTGATTGTGAGTTGAAATGATTGTGATAAACTTTACAGGTGCAATGTTCGCGGAAAGGGCGTGAGCAGTTGTCAAGGCGGGGTCAAAGAGTTGTCAAATGTTTGTCAAATTGAAATGCGTATTTTTGCCGTTGCCTTTTGGCAGTGCGCGTAACTTTTGAAAAGCAGGTTACGAAAGCCTCTGCAACTTCAACCAAACTCATCTATGCGAAGCCTATTCTCGTTTCTCTTACCGATAATTTTCTTTTTGACAAGTTGCGCCTCGTTGAAGGCGCAGTTGCCTGAATCGCGCGAGGTGGTATTTGTGGAGACCTTTTCTTCGTCGGAAGTTTCGCTGAAAGCCAAAGGCATTGGCAAAGAAGTGGAAGATGCGGAAAATGATGCGCGCAAAGCCGCTGTCTATTTCGTGCTTTATGGCGGCACTGACCCACTGCTTCAAACCGAAGAAGAAAAGCGCAACTTTCAGAAAATCGAGGGCGACTTTTTCAACCTTGCCAACATCAACTCCTACATCACATTTTTTGGAAATGAAATGCTTTCGCGTGTGCGCTTGCGAGACGGCGTGAAGGTTGAAAAATTTGTGCGCGTAAATAAAGAAAAACTCGCGCAAGACCTTGCCAAACGCGGCATCATTGCCTCGCGTGCCGACCTCGCCGAAGCCATCGGCAATCCTGTCATTATGGTTCTGCCCGAAGTGCCACGAGGACAAAGCCCGATTGAAGCCTTACAGACCGACTCCGAACTCAAAAAGGGCGCGGAAGTCATTGAATCCTACCTCACCGCTCGCAAATACACGGTCGAAGTGCCTGAACAGCGACAAGTCATTTCCGAACTCGCCGAAGCGCAAGCCAACCTGAAAAGCATGGAGACCGATATTGCGTATCAACTTGCGCTTACGATTGGTGCAGATATTTACATCACCTACAATGTTCAAATTGAGAAAGGCACATTCGGCAACAAAGCGAGCGTTGGCTGTCGCGCGTTTGAAACCACAACAGGACGATTACTCGGGACAGAAACCGGCTTCAGCCCTGAACGCCCTTCCACGGCAACCGCCGCGCTCATCGAAGAAGCCATGAACTCCGCGATTGATAAAACGCTCTCGCGCATTGATGCCTATTGGAAACAAGATCTTGAACGAGGTCAGCAATACAAACTTATCTTCCGCATTGTCGGCGATTACAAAGACCTCTTCGAGATTTCCGACGAAATGGAAGACGTGCTGAAAAAATTTTCTGCCAACACGCGTCAAATCGCCGTAACCGATAGAACACTCGACTATGTGATTTGGCAAAAAGATTACGACACACCAACGAAACTCTTTCGTGCGTTGGAAAAAGCCGTCAACTCAAATCCAACGATTCGCAAAAACTTTGCGAAACTCAAACGCGTGAGCGTGAACCGTAAATTGCTTTTGCTCGCGATTGATAACACACAAGAATAAATCCAACGATGAACCGCATTTTCATTCTCGTTTTACTCGCAACGCTTTCTGCTTGCACTTCCAAGAGCCTCACGGCGCAAACGCCCGAATGGGTTGAGCGCAATCAAGACAAGCGATTTCCGCCCGAACAGTTTTGGATTGGCATTTCCAGTGCCGTTGGACCAAACGCCGAAGAGAAAGCCAAAGAATCTGCCATCAAGCAAATTGCCGCACAGTTCAAAACGACCGTCAAAGCCAAAACCACATTCACCAAACGCGAAGAAACCGAAGGCGCAACTTCAACCTTCACGCAGAGCCTCGATGAAAAAATTGATAACTTGATTGAAAATGTCGAACTCACCGGCGCGCGCATTGTTGAAACGCACAAGCAAGGGATTCGCGTCTTTGCGCTTGCCGTCTTGGATAAAGCCGATTTTCTCCGACCGCTCCGCCGCGAACTTCAAGCCTATCAAACCTCACTCGTTGAGCGATTAAACACGGCGGAATCGTTTGCAGGCAAAGACCTTGCAACTGCTATCAACGCCTACCTCGAAGTCATGAACACGCTCGACGAAGCCGAACCCAAGCGCGAATTTTACAGCCGCATTTCGGGTGAAGTCTTTGAGTTTCCGAAAGCCGTTCAGCCTTCGGCGGTGGAATCTGCCATGCGCAATGCGCTTGCTGAGGTGCGCTTAACAATGGTTTCGGGAAACAATCAAAAAGGCGAGTTAGGACAAGCCTTTGCACAGCCGCTTGTCGTGAAAGCCGCAACCAAAAGCGGCACCGCATTGCGCGGACTGCCGATAGTCTTCACAGCGGGCGAAACAGAACTGGGGAAGGTTGTTACCGATAACGACGGTGTGGCATCGTTCAGTGCGATGGCACAAGCCGATGGCGTGCAAGGCGGAAAAGGCAAAATCGTTGCCTCGCTTGAACTCAAACAACTCTCGCCACGCATGCGCAGTGAAGTGCGCCAAAACACGTCGGTAGCCTTTGACTTCACGCTGAACATGAAGGCGTTTGTGTGCGAATTGGATTTAAGTGAGATTGATGATGACGGCGCGCGGCGTATGCTCGAGCAAAAACTTTCTGACGCACTTTCCAAAAACGGCGTAACGCTCAAAAGTGGCGCACCTGTGATTGCCAAAGCCATTGTTTCCGCTCGCGAAGCCGCATCAGTGCAAGGCATGAGCGGCGAACTGATTGTGAAAGATGTAACGCTTACGCTTCAATTTCAGCGACGCGGCGGCGGCGTAGTCAGTTCAACCTCGTTCACAGCGAAAGGCTTGGGCAAAGATGCCGAAAGTGCCGTTGCCAAAGCATTAAGCGAGATTCGCATTTCGCCCGCTCGCCTTGCTGAACCGATTGCCAAAGCCCAAAGCGCGCAAGAGTAATAAGGATTGTGTCCTAAATCACAACGTCGCTATTGCTTTTAACGTCCTTTTTTCATTCGCGCCCTAAATCTTTATTTTATGCAATCGTAACTCAAATCGCCAGCACCTAACACGGCAAGTTCATAAACAGACTTCGTTTGTTTAGTGCATTGCTGATTTGGCTTAATCACTAACATTCGGAATGAAACGGCAAACAAAACAATTTACGCCTGTGCTTGTGTCGAAGTCGGCTCAAAAAAACATATCGGTTGACGAGCGTAAAGACGGAATGGACACTGACGAACATAAAGCACACATGTATTTGAACAGTTTTTGGAACTTGATGGGATTGGCGATTTGTGCCGTTGATAAAAAGTTTAGAATCATTGAGCGCAACGATGGGTTCTTGGATTGGACAAAGTCTGTGCTTCACAAAAGCCCTAAGCCCGGCTCGCTGTTGTTTGAAATCTTCCCTTCAAAAGCCGGCAAAGTCCTCAAACAACTCTTCAAACAAGCCTTGAACGGCGAGCATCATTTAGCCGATATTCAGTTAGATTTGAAAGCAGAAGCGAAGTGGATTTTCGTGCGCGTCTGTCCGCTCTTTGAGTCGAGTGGCGAAGTTAAAGGCGTTTTAATGACCTTGCGCGACCTCACCGAGCAAAAGCGTATCGAGATGGAGAATGCCTACAACCGACAACTTTACCTCACGCTTGCGCGACATATCCCCGACAGCAATATGTTTTTACTTGACCGTGACGGTTGCTTTCTGATTGCCGAAGGCACCGAGATGCGCAAAGAAGGCATTTCACCTGAATCATTGACGGGCAAGCGAGTTAGCGACCTCAATGGCAAAGTGTTTAACACCCTGAGTTCACTTTTGAAGCGCGTTTTTTTAGGAAAAACTGCCGTAGCCGAAATTGAGGTCGACGAAAAAGTCTATGCCATTCAACTCGTGCCGGTGCGTAATGAATCTCAAAAAATTTATGCGGCAATGGGCTTAATGCGCAACATCACCGAAACAAAGCAAATTGAAAGAAGACTGACGGAATCGCTCAAAGAAAAAGAACGCGCCCTCCAAGACCTCGCCGAAGCCAATGAAGTCAAAACGAAATTGCTCGCCGAACTTCGTTCGCAAACCGAATTTTTAGAAAAGCAAACGCGCGAAGACGCGCTCACGGGCTTATACAATCGCCGGTTTCTCAATATGCAGTTAGAGCAAGAGTTCAAACGCGCTAAACGCTACGGCAATCCGCTCTCGGTGGTGATGTGCGACATCGACCACTTCAAAAAAATCAACGATACCTTCTCGCACCAAGTCGGCGATGAAGTCTTAAAAACGCTTGGTCGCATTTTCAAAGCGTATTCGCGCTCGGTGGATACGGTAGCGCGGTTCGGCGGCGAAGAGTTCGTCTTAGTGCTTCCTGAAACACCGAAAGAAAAAGCGGCTGTACTTTGCGAAAAACTACGTTCTGCCGTTGAGCATTACACTTGGTCGGAAATTCACCCGCAACTGCGCGTTACGATTAGTTTCGGAATATCGGATAATGTGCGCTTGGGCAACTACGAAAAACTGCTTGCCGAAGCCGATGAAAAACTTTACGAAGCCAAAAACAGCGGTCGTAATCGCGTTGTGTATTGAACGCTGTTTTGCGCACGCATTTTGCTTTTCGTATCTTCCGCTAAATTCAAACTCTATCAACTTAACCTGAACGGAGTAACTCCAATGCAAAAAGAGCGTTTCAGCATCGGCATTGAAGAGGAGTATCAAATTGTTGACCCTCAAACGCGTGAGCTTAAAAGTCAGATTCAACAAATTTTGGCGGAAGATGGCTCAAAAATTTTGAAAGAGCGCGTCAAGCCTGAAATGCACCAATCGGTGGTCGAAGTCGGCACAGGCGTTTGTGCCAACATTCAAGAAGCGCGTGAAGATTTGGTCGGGCTACGCACTGACCTTGCCAAACTCGCGATTCGCAAAGGCTTCCGAATTGTCGCCGCTTCAACGCACCCCTTTTCAGATTGGAAACTTCAAGACATCACCGACCACGATCGCTATCACGGTTTGGTCAATGACCTGCAAGACATCGCTCGCGCCAATCTCATTTTCGGATTGCACGTTCACATCGGCATTGCCGATAAAGAAGCGCAAATCGAAGTGATGAACCAAATGCGCTATCTCTTGCCGCACATTCTCGCACTTACCACGAGTTCGCCATTTTGGCTCGGCAGACCGACGGGACTTTTTTCGTGGCGCACCCAAGTCTTCAAAAGTTTTCCGCGCACCGGCATTCCTGACCTCTTTCACTCCGCTTCCGATTTTGAAGACTATGTCAAACTGCTCATCAAAACAGGGTGCATTGACAATGGTAAAAAAATTTGGTGGGATATTCGTCCGCACCCCTTCTTCGATACGATTGAAATTCGCATCTGCGACATTCCGACGCGCGTCGATGAATCGATTGCCGTTGCCGCGCTCATTCAAGCCACTGCGAAAACGCTCTACGACCTCTATCGCCGAAATATGCAGTTCAAAGGATACAGCCGCGCACTCATTGAAGAAAATAAGTTTTTAGCCGCGCGCTACGGCTTGACCGGTCAACTCATTGATTTTAGCAAAAAGCAAAAAATCAGCACGCCCGATTTGATTTTGGAAATGCTTCGCTTCGTCGATAATGCCGTTGAGGAATTAGGCTCGCGTCATGAAATCAACACCATCTACAAAATTTTGGAACACGGCACGAGTGCGCGCAAACAGCTCGAAGTCTATCAAAAAACCGGCGACATCAAAGCCGTCGTCGATTTTCTTATCCGAGAAACTTTGCACGGCTTGCCCGTTCAACTGCCCGAAGACGCAAAGCCCGAACCTGCAAAAGCATAGTTAATGAGTAATGAATAATGAGTAGTGAAGATTCTTTTCATTCTTCATTACTCACTATTCACTTCTCATTATTGATTACCAGCCTGATAGCACTTCATTGACGAGCAAATCTGTGAGTTGATTGCTTGCCGCTTGAATTGCCGCGTTGCGCCCTTGCAAACTACCGACATCGTAGTCCTCAAATCCGCTTAATGTTTTTTGAAACAGTTTTTTGCCTTTGACCAAGTCGCGATAAATCACTTGAATGTTGATGGTGAGCCGATTGCGTGTGGCGCGTTCATTTGTGCCGCTCACGACGCTGGGCGCGTCAGTTACGGACGTGATGACGGCTTCAATGACCGAATTTGCCGCCGCCCGATTTTGCTCAATGATGAGCGGCGTTTGCGCTTGGATTTTCTCGGCAGTTGCTTGCGTTAAATTTTCCCGAAGCAATGGAATCCCACTCCGCGATTCATCGCTGAAAATCGGAATCGCAATCGTCTTGACATGCGGCGGCAAGGCATTGCCCGAAAAGGAATAACAGCCCGAAAACATTAGCGCAACTGCTATCAATCCAATCAGCGATTTACAACGATATGAAGTCATGCGTTTGATGATGAGTGTTAATAATCTGTGCGGTCAATTTTACCAAAGAATTTTCGGAAGGGATAGGACAAAAGCAACCACTGCGAGCGCGGACGACTTAACGCCGAAAGAAATACCTTCGTTTTGCCATCACTCCAACTTGAAGCCAGTTTAACGGCAAGCCCTGCGGCGACACTCGGCGGCTGTCCGAAAATGTCGATGATTTTCTCGAAGGTTTGCATACGTTTTTGCAGTTCGGGTGGCGGCGCGTGCAAGCCTAAAATTTCCGTGCGCACCATGCCCGGATTGAGAAGCATAATCTCAACGCCTGTGCCTTTGTATTCTTCCGAGAGCGACATCGTGAGCCGATAAATCGCCGCTTTTGACGAGCCGTAGCCGCTAATGTAAGGCGTATTGAATCGCCCCGTGCCTGCGCCTGCCATGTTGATGATTTTGCCTTTGCCTCGCTTCAAAAAATATGGGAGCACCGCACGACAGCCGTGATACGTGCCTTTTAAGTTCGTTTCAATCGGCGCATACCACGCTTCCAACGGCGCATTGATGATACGCTCAAACGGCTCTGCTACGCCCGCATTATTGACCAAAATATCCAACGCACCAAACCGCTCAATCGCAAATTCAATGAGCGATTCGACCTCGCGATATCGGCTCACATCGCACGCTTTGCCTGCCACATTCGGCGAGTTTATTTCGGCAAGAGCTTTTTCAAGGTTGGCTTCACTGCGCGATGAAATCACAACCTTCGCACCCTCTTCTAAAAATCGTTTCGCAATCGCTTTTCCAATGCCTTTCGTTGAGCCAGTGATGATGGCAATTTTTCCGTCAAGTTGTTTCATTGTTTTGCAAGCGAATCAGGTTTGAACATCTCATCGAGCGATTTGCCCATCGTTGCCAGTTCAAGCCGTGCCGACGGCACTAACTCACTTTCAGGATACTTATTCAAAAACTGCTCGAAGGCTTGTCGTGCGTTGAGCGTATCGCCCAGCGCGTTGCTGTATGCAAATCCAACAAGAAAACTCGCTTGCGCCGCTTCGGGGCATTGGGGGAATCGCTGAACGACTTGTCGGTAACAGTCAATCGCAGTAGCCGTCAAGCGATTGGCATCGTAAAGTTGTGCCGATTTCAGCAAAGCTTTTGGCGCGTTTGGCGATGACGCAAACTCTTGGCTGAACTTCAAATACTTGTCGGCAAGTTTGAGCGACGCTTCGCCTTGAATGTGGTGTTTATCGATTGATTCTTGTTCAAGCCTTGCCCAAGTCTCTTGCTCCGATGAGGCGTTTTGACAGCCCACTTGACCGAGCAACAGCACGAACAAAATTTTGTAACGCATAACGATTCGGCGTAATTTGTTTGCATTGGTTTTTAACTCATTCAACCATAATCATACAAAATATGCTTGAACTTAACGATACCGTTTTAGTGGTGATTGATGTGCAAGGCAAACTCGCCACCTTGATGCACGAGCGCGAGATGCTCTTCAAAAATCTTTCCCGACTGATTGAAGGCGCGCAAGTGCTGGGCGTTCCGATTCTGCTGACCGAACAATATCCCAAAGGCTTGGGCGAAACCGCACCCAAACTCAAAGCCTTGATGCCAAACATTAAGCCGATTGAAAAACTTTCGTTCAGCTGCATGGGCGAAGAAGCATTCGTTGATGCCCTCGATGACCTTGAACGCGAACAAGTGTTAGTCGCTGGTATTGAATCGCACATCTGCGTTTATCAAACCGTCAGCGATATGCTTGCTGAAGGCTTCGAGGTGCATTGTGTCGCCGATGCCATTTCTTCTCGAACCAAAGAAAACCGCGAGATTGGACTGGCACGTATGAAAGAAGACGGCGCGATTCTCACCTCAACGGAAATGTGTCTCTTTGAACTCTTGAAAGTTGCAGGCACATCAACATTCAAAACCATCTCCGCACTCGTCAAATA
>Ga0272446_1003796_pt1 | contig 18638 bp, 15 predicted proteins | sample YNPCB0061_FD_194587 | JGI IMG/M metagenome (GOLD analysis project Ga0272446, IMG submission 194587) | Hot spring microbial mat communities from Yellowstone National Park, WY, United States - YNP-CB-006-1 | ecosystem: Environmental > Aquatic > Thermal springs > Hot (42-90C) > Sediment | place... | reverse complement strand
AAAGCCGGAAAGAAGAATATTAAATTGCCAAAAGATCGCGAGCCATCATCACTTACTTTTGAAGAGTGTGTTGCGCTTGCAAACAATACAGAAGAAACAAAAGAGAAGAAAAAAGGAAGAAAGAAAAGTAAGGGATAGTTAAGCGGTTGTAATTTTTTGGTAAACGAACTATTTTTGTTCAGGTTTTTTAACCACCCCTTCGACTTCGGTCAAGGGCGCGGAGTCACTTCGGTGACTCCTGCTTTTTTTAAATTATTTTTTTGCTGATTGAGAACAATAATTTATATAGATGGATTTAACTTTTATTACAGAGCCGTTAAGAATACAAAATACAAATGGCTTGACTTTAAATCTCTGTTTCTAAAATTATTATCTTCAAAGAACCAAATTATTCAGATAAAATATTTCACTGCTCTTGTATCGGGGAAGCATAATCCTAATAAACCTGTTAAACAGCAAACTTATATTCGTGCTCTTCAATCTTTTATTCCCGAGATAAAAGTTTATTATGGTCATTTTTTAAGTCACGAAGTATATTTACCAACTGCAGAACAGTCGAATATGAATAAAAAAGTGAAAGTTGTTAAAACAGAAGAAAAAGGTTCAGATGTAAATTTAGCAGTACATCTTCTTAATGATGCTTGGTTAAATAAGTACGATTGTGCAATTATTGTTTCAAATGATAGTGATTTAGCTGAAGCTATGAATTTAGTTCGAAAACATCATCCGGATAAAATTTTAGGTTTAGTAATGCCTGGAGCGGGTCATCCGTCAAAAGAGTTGATGAAATACGCTAACTTTGTTAAAAGAATCAGAGAAGGAGTTCTTAGAAATTCGCAACTGCCTGATCCAATTCCGGGAACCAACATTAAAAAACCTATTGATTGGTAGACTTTTTTCTTACATTATAAAATATAAAAATAGAAATTACGGTATTATATGATTATCAGTTCTATCTGGTGGGAAGTTAGTCCCGAAATTCTGAAACTCGGTCCATTTTCATTAAGATGGTATGGACTGCTGTTTGCGCTCGCATTTGTATTTGGTTATATAATTCTAAGCAAAGTTTATAAGAAAGAAAAGAAGTCTCTTGAAGATCTTGAAAAGCTTTCTATCTATGTAATTCTCGGAACTGTAATTGGTGCAAGATTAGGTCATTGCCTTTTTTATGATCCCGCTTATTATTTAACCAATCCGATTGAAATACTTAAAGTATGGCAAGGAGGATTAGCTTCACACGGTGCAGCAATTGGTATTCTTACTGCACTTTACTTATTCTCTAAAAAGAAAAAAGACCAGAACATAATCTGGATATTAGACAGACTGGTTATTGTTGTTGCACTTGGCGGTGCATTGATACGGCTTGGTAATCTTTTTAATTCTGAAATTATAGGCAAAGCAGCTGATGTTCCCTGGGCTTTTATATTTGTTCGCGTTGATGATATACCTCGTCATCCAACTCAACTTTACGAATCATTGTTTTACTTTCTTTCATTTATAATTCTTTACTTCATCTACCAGAAAAAATCTGTTTCATTAAAACCCGGATATTTATTCGGACTTTTTCTAATACTGATTTTTGGATTCAGATTCTTTATTGAATTTCTTAAAGAGAATCAATCAGCTTTTGAATCTGCTTTACCAATAAATATGGGACAGATATTAAGCATTCCGTTTGTGCTGTTGGGCTTGTATTTTATTTTTCGGAAGAAGCAGTTAACTGCATCAGCAAAGAAATGAAACTCATTAAATTATTTTTAGTTCTGATTATCCTCGCAATATTCAGCAGTTGCACTAAGGATAAATCAGATAAACACAATATCGTTGTTACAATTTATCCATTCAAAGCAATCATTCAGGAAATTGTTGGCAGCGATATAAAGATTGATGTTCTGCTTCCTGCCGGAGCTGATCCACACACTTATGAGATGTCGCCATCTGATTTTAAAAAAATTCAGGAAGCAAAAATATTTTTTTACGGAGCAGAATCTTTAGATGGCTGGGCCGCAAAGGTTGAATCTGAAAATAAAATTGAATTGCTTAAACTAATTCCAAAGGAATATTTGATTGATATTAAAATGAGTGATGAGCATTCACATCAGCAAGAAGCTGAAACTCATTATCATTACGGAGTTGATCCTCATTTCTGGTCAGATCCTTTAACAGTTAACTCTATGTTGAAAACACTTACTGAAAAATTATCTTCATTCTATCCTGAGAAGAAAGAAATCTTCAACAGAAATGCAGATAGATTTTCAGAAAGATTAATTGAACTGGATAAAAAAATTAAAGAGCAGGCTAAATCAATAGAACACAGTAAAATTTTTTCAGCACATCCTTTTTACAATTATTTTTTTAACAGATACGGAATTGAGGTTGTTGGCTCACTTGAAATTTCTCCCGGTCAGCAGGTTACACCGAAATATCTGAAAAAAATTTCTGAAGAAATCCGCAGCAAAAATGTAAAAGCAATTTTTATTAACAAGCAGCACATCAGTAAGCCCGCTAAAATACTTGCAGAGTCTGTTAATGTTAAGGTTACGGAATTAGATCCAATGGGTGGAGTTGGTAATCTGATGACTTATGAAGATATAATTAAACATAATTTTGATTTAATTTTTAAAGCACTGCAATGAATACCGTTGAAGTAAGAAATCTCTCGCTCAGTTATGGTGATATTAAAGTTCTTGAGAATTTGAATTTTGAAATTCCCGAAAATTCATTTGTATCAGTAGTTGGACCGAATGGCGCCGGCAAAACTACTTTAATGAAAATTCTTCTTGGACTAATTAAAAATTACAACGGTGATGTAAAAATTTTTGGAAAAGATCCTGATGAAGTTGAGCCGCAATTGATTGGATATGTTCCGCAGATAAAAACAATGGACAGAAACTTTCCTGCACTTTCAATTGAACTTGTTGCATCAGGATTGATGAGAAGATGGCCTTGGTCAGTAAAAGGAAGTGACAGAGAAAAATCTCTTAAAGCATTATCAATGGTTAAAGCAGAACATCTTGCTCTTCGTTCAATTACCGAGCTTTCCGGCGGCGAACTTCAGCGTATATGCCTTGCCAGAAGTATTGTTCGCAATCCAAAACTTGTTGTGCTCGATGAACCAGCAACAGGCATTGATGCAATTGGTGAAGCAGATCTTTACAATCTGCTCGAAGTTTATCAGAAAAATTCCGGCGCAACAATTCTGATGATTACGCACGATTGGCATGTGGCTCATCATCATTCTGATTATGTTCTGCTTCTTAACAGAAAGCAAGTAAGCTTCGGACATCCGGAAGAAGCATTGAGCGAAAATAATCTCAGAACAGCTTTTGGTCATATTGGCCACGAACATAAAATAAGAAATTATTAGTTCCATGTTTGAATTTATTTTACTACCATTTATGCAGCGCGCTTTAATTGCAGGAATACTTGTCGGTTTTCTGGCAAGTTATTATGGCGTTTTTGTTGTTCAGCGCGGATTGGGATTTTTAGGCAGCGGACTTGCTCACGCAGCATTTGGCGGTGTTGCTCTGGGAATTTTACTTGATCAGGAACCACTTTTAATTGCTGTTCCTTTTACAGTGGTTGTCGCAATCGGAATTACTTATGTTAAGAACAAAACTAATCTTGCAGGCGATACAACAATCGGAATTTTCTTTTCTGTTTCAATGGCGTTGGGAATTATTTTCATTTTTATGAAAAGACAATACACAAGCGATGCGTTTAATTATTTATTTGGTTCTATTCTCGCTGTGTCTTTAACTGATGTAATTGCGCCGGCAATTCTTATTCTTATCACACTTATCTTTTCACCTTTCTGGAAAAGATGGGCTTATACTTCTTTTGACAGAGAACTTGCTCAGGCAGACAGAGTTCCGGTTCAGTTTGATGATTATATACTTAGTGTTTTAATTGCCGTTACTATTGTAGTTTCAATTAAAGTTGTTGGAATAGTTCTGATTGCCGCATTTCTTGTAATTCCGCCGGCTGCATCGCGACTGGTTAACAAATCATTCAGCAGAATGACTATCTTCTCAATTATATTCGGAATCTCAACTGCAATTCTTGGCTTATGGATATCTTACTATCTTGATGTACCAAGTGGTGCAACAATTATTTTGCTTCAGGCCTTCTTATTCTTTTTGGTAATGACTCTTAAAAAAGTTTATTCATAAAAATTCTTTAATCTCACCAGCATAAGCTTAAGAGCTTTTAATTATTCTCGTATCAATCATACCCAATTATGGAATTACAGGCATTTATTATCTAAATTTGTTTTGAATTTATTTTCAAATTCCAATCACAGGAGTATTTATGTTTGAAAGACAAATTTATATCAACAGAAGAGAAGAGCTAAAGAAAAAATTTAAATCCGGCTTATTGTTGTTTTTAGGAAATGATGAAGCTCCGATCAACTATGCAGGAAACACATATAACTTCAGACAGGATAGTTCTTTTCTTTATTACTTCGGTTTACCTATTCCCAATCTTGTTGGATTAATTGATGTTGATGAAAACAAAGAATATTTATTTGGTTATGAGTTCACACTAGAAGATATTGTTTGGATGGGACCTCAGCCTAAACTTAAAGAACTTGCTGAAAGAGTTGGTGTTGCAACCTCAGATTCAATAAGCAATTTAAAAAAATTTCTTAAAGGGAAAATCAGTAAAGGTGTTAAAATTCATTTTCTGCCGTTGTACAGAGCTGAACATAACTTAAAGCTTGCCTCTTTGTTGGATGATGATCCTTTTAAGATAAATAAAAAAGCTTCAAAGAAATTAATTGAAGCAGTAGTTGAACAAAGATCTGTTAAATCTTCTGAAGAAATTGCTGAAATAGAATATGCTCTTGAGATTGCATATCAGATGCATACAACAGCAATGAGAATGGCAAAACCCGGAATAACAGAAAACGATATTTATGCAGCGCTTAACGGTATTGCTTTATCGCTCGGCAACGGAGTTTCTTTTCATCCGATTATTTCTGTTAATGGTCAAACATTGCACAATCATTTTCACGGCAATCAACTTAAAGAAGGGCAGCTTCTTGTCTGCGATGCAGGAGCTGAATCTATGGAATTTTATTCAAGTGATATTACGCGAACAATTCCGGTGGGAGGAAAATTTTCTCAAAGACAAAAAGATATTTATGAAATTGTTCTTACTGCACAAAAGAATGCAATCAATATGATTAAACCCGGAGTAAAACATGTTGATGTTCATTTAACTGCGGCTAAAATTATTGCAGCAGGACTTATTCAACTTGGAATTATGAAAGGAAATCCCGGCGAAGCAGTTAAAGCTGGTGCGCACGCATTGTTCTTTCCACACGGTCTTGGTCATATGATGGGACTTGATGTTCATGATATGGAAGGACTTGGTGAACAATATGTTGGTTATGATGATAAAACTAAAAGAAGCGATCAGTTTGGACTTGCTTATCTGAGACTTGCTAAAGAACTTAAACCCGGATTTGTTTTTACCTGCGAACCCGGAATTTATTTTATTCCCGAACTAATTGATCAATGGAAAGCTAAAAAGAAATTGAAAAACTTTATCAACTACGACAAAGTTGAGGAGTATAGAAATTTTGGTGGGATAAGAATAGAGGACAATATACTCGTTACTGAAAATGGTTATAAGGTTCTTGGCAGATTAATTCCAAAAGAAGTCGCCGATGTTGAAGCAGCAGTAAATAGTCAGGGATAAATCAAATCATCTGAAGTTAAAATTGGAATAAGGAAGTCAGAAATTTATTGAAATACTTTTGCGGCAGTTTCTGACTTCCTTAAAATTTATTTTATCATTTCTTTTTGTGAACAACTGAATTATAAACAAACATCATAAGTGCGGCCGCAATACCAACTGAACCAATTATAAGAAAAACCATTTCCGGTTTTTGAGCTTTTGTAGCAAAAGTATTATAAACCCAACCACCGAAAGTTCCACCGAGCAGCCAGGCAATCGCAATAGGAAGAAATGCGAACCCCTGAAATAATGCAGCTTGTCCTTTTGGTGCGAGGTCTGCAAGATATTCATAGAATCTTGGAGCTTGTGTTTGCTCTCCGACAGAGAAGATGAAAATTGTTGCAATTATAAATCCAAGACCAACAACGGTTCCGGCGAGTGTAACGAAGTAAAGTAAGAACCAGCTAAGAGCTGCGAAAACAAATCCAATCATAATGGCAGTTGGCGTAGGAATATTTTTAGTTAATCTGTTAATCGGAATTTGAAGAAGGATTATAGTCCACGCACCAGTTGATAAAACTAATTCAATAGGAGCTTCCGGTGAAATGTAATCTGAAATGTAAAAAGGAATAACAATAAAAAATTCCCAGAAAACAATCCAATAAAGAGAAAAGATTAAAAGAAAAATCATAAACTTGAAATTCTTTACAACCGTCCAGAGATTTTTAATTACCTGAAGTAGTGATTCTCTTTCCTCTTTCAATTTTGCTTCCGGTTCTTTGAAAATAAAAATGGTAACGAGAAACATTAAAGCACAGCTAAGCGAAGAGACAAGATAAACGAATTCAATTCCAAATGAATCACGAACGAGATAAGCCAGAAAAGGACCGATAGCAGCACCCATATTAACAAGCCAATAATAAATTGCATAACCAAGAGATTTTGTTTCGGGTGTTGTGGTTAATGCAACTGTTCCGAGCACACTTGGTTTAATGAATGAACCACCTATTGCAGTAAAGATTAAGATGACTGAAAGGATCGGAAAGAGATTTTTGTTTTCATACCAGGATGAAAAAGCTGCCATGCCAGTTGAACCAATAAGAAAATAACCAATAGCAAGAACAAAGAAAGCAAATGAAAAAGCTTTTTTGAATCCAAACTTATCTGCAAGTGCGCCGGCAAAAATCGGAAGGAAGTAAATCAATCCGCCGAATATAGAAGAAAGTTGTCCCGCCTGAACTTCATCAAATTTCAGATGGTCGCGAAGGAAAACGCTTAGTATAGTTGCTTGTCCATAGTAGGCAAGTCGTTCGAAAAGCTCCATTCCATTTGCAACCCAGAATGAATGTTGAAAACCACTTTTCAGTTGTTCAAATGTTTTTGCCACAGATTTTCCCTTTCAAAAAATAGTGGGCGAAATTTAAGGAGTGCGTGTTTTAGTAACAACAATTGTAGAAAATGAATTACATTTTTATGAATAGGGAATAAATATTCTTTCTTCGTTCGAAATAGAATAATGGTTCTTGTATTGAATGACTCGAATAGAATTTATTCACTTTCATCTCAATTAAACTGACTACATTTGTTAATCAAATTGTATAACAATAAATTCAAAAAAACTATAAAAACAGTTAACTGAATGTTTAATCAAGTAATTTAGCTGGCATAATGTGTGAGTGAGATTGTTGTTGTAAATCAAAGTATAATAAAATCAATTTGAAAAAGGTTATCAAATAAATAAATTTAACCAACTAAAAAATCATTTAAGGAAAGTAGCAGTAACTATGAAAAACATAATTTTAATCTTCGCTTTGTTGATAGCATTATCTTTTCAAACAATAGCACAAAAAAAAGGCGATATAATTGCAGAAGTTAAAGACAATGAAGTTGTTATTAAACTTCATAAGCTAATTGAATTTGGCGGTGCAAAAGAAGGCAACAAATTTTTAGTTGCTGAAATAACAATCGAAAACATTTCTGACAAAAGCATAAATATGGGTGCTGAATATACTATGAGTATTGAATTGAAAGATTCTAAGGGCAACGAATACAGATCAGGTTTAAGAGGTGCCGGAATTGTTTCCTCATATCTTGCTGCAAATACAAATGTTAAACAAGACCAGAAAGCTTATAACCTAAGCTTCAGCGACAATTTCCCTGCTAAAACAAAAGCTCGTTCTTATTTATGTGGATATGAAGTTCCCAAAGATGCTCAGATAGTCGCTTTTGGTGTAAAGAAGAAAAATCTTTGGAGCGAAATAAAATAATTGTTTAGACAGACTATAAAGTAGATTTTCTTTGAGTCTTGGTATCCTTGTGGCAAATAAAATATCACATAACAACTGAATTTAAGCATCGCCCCAAAAGTTACAAGTTCAAGAAGGTGTATAAAGAAATTTTTATTCAGTCCTTTAGCAATTAAAGACTGAATAAAATAGAGCTCAAACTTATTCTGAAATTATTTCCATCTCTGTAATTTAACTTCCAGGCAAACTCGACAGATAGTGGCAGCAATCCTTGTCCAATTCCAAATCCAATTTCATAAAACGGATGCTTAAAAGTTTTTATCGGGTTAACAAGTATCTGCTCTGATTTTGGACTAATATCTCCATAAGCTGCATTGAAAAATACAGTAAGCAGCAATTCAAGTTTTTTAATTACAGGAATATTCAGAAGTCTGAATAACTCATCACGGAAATTATACTCAGCATTAAGTGTAACAACTCTATCACCAAGTATCTGATTGAGATTTAATGTTCTGAATGTAAGTGAAGTTGAAAATAAACTTATGTTTCCCGGAACAGCATATAAATCCTGATAGGCAATCGTACCTTTTGAGTATGTTCCATAAAGTTTAACCGTTGCAGAAGTTGTTTTGAATGAGCGGATAAATGTTCTTGATGAAAACTCATACTTGATAAAATCCAGGTCACTTTTAAATAATTTGTTGTTTGAGATTGTTACATCAGTCGAGAAAAGTGTGTATGATTTACCCAGCGATGTTCTTCTGCGGAAATAACCATCTTCGATGTAATCCCTGAAATCAATATCAAATCCAAGCTTTATCGAATTTATCTTGCTTTCATAAACCGGAAGATTGGTGCGGTAAGTTTTATCTTTATTGAAGAAAGAAAAATCTGAATTGTTAAACGCTGATTTATCAGTTTTATTTCTGAATGAAACTCTTCCTTTCAGAATCGGAAAAATTTCACTTTCAGCAGAAAGAGAAAATCCTTTTGAATAGTAATAATCTCTGAAATCATCTTTATAGAGCAAAGTAGAAAGAGTTCCTAAAAATTCTCCATAGTTATCTGATTCATCAAAAAGAACTTTTGTCTTGTTGAAAGCAGATAATCCTAACCGAAAAGTTCTGTAATCACCTAATAAGTAAGAAGCAGAAAAATCCTGTTTGAATTTTTTGTCAGAAAATCCGTAAGAAAAATTTAGTGAAGAGTTTAATCTTCTTTCAAAAGCATCATCTACAAAAAGTCCAAAGTCAATTGAGTGACCTTCAACGCGATTAAAGTGATACATTGCAAGCGGCGCACTGACAGATATATTTCTACTTAGCTGAATTCGTGAATTAAGGAATGAAAAATCATCCAGAAAATTTTTGGGAGCGGCTTCAAGACTATCAATTCTTTTGTAAGCCAATTCTTCTTCCTCAGTGTTCGGAATTGTTTGTGTTGATAGCCAATAAGTAGAATCCTTTTTATCTGCATCCGGCAAAACAGTAATGATTGCTTTGTTAAACAAAGCGTCATCAATCTGAGTATTCACTTTGTAATTGAAAAGGATTGTATTTAGTTCAAAGCCAAACCTTGCAAGTCCGAGAAAATTAGCGGTGACAAAAAGCCGATAATCAACCGGCATTACAATACCGTTATAATAATCAAATTGTTGAATTACATTAACTGTATCGAATATGCCGCCAATGTTTGCCGCACGATTAAGAATCAAATCAACTTTAATTAAATCATAAGAGCTGTCTGTAATAAAAATATCGCCCACAAATCCAGGATCTGAAGGACTGTCAGGTTCGATATGTATCTGAAAAACTTTTTGATTATTTATTGCTAAAGTTTTTTGGATGTAGAAATAATAGTAATCAATAGCTTTATCAGAGATTGGTCCGGGCAAGTCCCTTCCAAGAAAATTTATATCATTGCTATAAAAATTTTGAATTAATCTTCCGCCGGTTAATGTATTTACTGAAGGCGGAAAATTTGAACTTTGTTTTCGTGCAAGAATTATTTCTTTGTAATTGTCGGGTTTCTTAAAAAATCCTTTGCTGTGACTTTCAAGAATTCCTGTAACTTTAAGTTTAGCTGTATCAGATTCACCAATGCCAAGATTAATCGCTCCGCTTCCGCTTGATGTTATATCTTCAGTAGTTCTAATTGTACCTTTGGAAAATGCTTCAAACTCGTAAGAGAATAAATTCTGTTCTCTTGATTTTCTTTTTGCAATTGCTTTTCGGATAATTTCTAAAGCAGGATTTTCACCCGGCTTAACTATTACTTCCGGTAAATTTATTTCAGTGCTTTTTAATCTGAATAACAATCCGGATAAATCAGAGTTTACTTCGACTGAAAGTGTATCAGAAAAATAACCAATGAATGAAGCAATAAGTTTATAATTTCCTTTTTCAAGTTTTAATTCAAACTCGCCTTTACTGTTTGATGAAGTTCCTAAATTTGTTCCATCAACTCTGATATTAGTAAAGCCAAGATTCTCGCCAGATTGGAAGTCAATAACTTTTCCTTTAACAGAATAGTTTTGTCCGAAAAGATTTAATGACAGTAGTATGATAAGAAGGAAAATCTTTTTCATAAAAAACTCTTAATTGTTCTGATTAAAAATAGGGAAACATAAAAATCCGATAACAAATTCATTTATAAACGGAATAATAATTTGATGAATGGAATAAATAAATATCGTACAGTTTCGTATTTTTACTGCCACAAATTAACCAAACAAAAAGGATGATTAAAATGAAAATCAAAGCAATATTACTTTCGTTTCTTTTCACAATGATATTATTTACAAATGTTTTTTCTCAGGAAATGAAAGATGATACTTCAGAAAAAGCTCGTGCAATTATTTCAAAATATCTGAATGCAATTGGCGGTGCCGATGCAATAAAAAATATTCAGGATAAAACCACAATTATGCGCGGCACAGCAATGGATCAAACAATTACAATTATAATAAAACAGAAATTGCCCAATAAGTTAAGACAGGATATTAAAGCCGGCGGAATGGATCAAACATTAATTTTTGATGGTGAAAAAGCAGTGATGAAAGTTGCCGGACAAACAATTAAAGTTGAAGGCAAACAACTCGAGCAATTAAAGTTAGAATCAACAATGGAAATGCTGTTAAATCCCGAATCACTCGGAATAAAGCTTGCTTATGACGGCACTGAAAAATCAGGTGATAATTTATTGCATAAAGTAAAATTTGTTTTACCATCAGGCTTAAACTGGGTTGCTTACTTTGATGATAAAACTGGTTACAAAGTAAAAGAATCAAAAGAGATTGAAAGTCAGATGGGTTTAATAAATCAGGTGCTTGAATATTCAGATTATCAGGATGTTGACGGAATAAAAATTCCTTTTACTTTAAAACAATCATTCGGACCGCAGACAATTGAATTAACTGTTAGCAGTATAAAAATTAATAAAGGCATTACGGACGATACCTTTGTCATTACTGAATGAGCAATAGAAAATATTCGGCTGTAGTTTTTGACCTTGGTCAGGTTCTTATTCCTTTTGACTATCAGATTTTTATTGATGCAGTTAACAAACACAAATCTGGTCTGGGAGAGAATTTCGTAAAGAAGTATAACGAAAATTATTCTATTCACCGTGATTTTGAGCGCGGTAAAATTTCAGAAAAGGATTTTATCGCACAAATGCTTTATTGGCTTGAGCATAAAGTTACTGCAGAAGAATTTATAAAATACTGGTCCGGAATATTTTCTCTGAATGAAGATGTTATTTCACTCCTTCCGAAACTGAAGAAACATTACAAACTTTATCTTCTTTCAAATACAAATTCAATTCATCAGAAATACGGCTATCAGCATTATGAATTTCTGAAACTATTCGATAAACTTTTTCTTTCACACGAAGTCGGATTTGTAAAACCGGAAGAAGGCATCTATCGTGCTGTTGAAAATTTTTCCGGGCTTCCTTCAGAAGAACATATTTTTATTGATGATATTGCCGAATATGTTGAAGCAGCAAAGCAGCTTGGTTGGGATGGAATTCAATTTACAGGTTATGAAAATCTTCTTGCAGAATTTTACAAAAGAGGAATTCATTTTTAATGAAGAAAAAATTTTTAACTCTGATTCCTCTGGTACTGGTTATAATGCTGGTAAAATGTAAAGATGAAAAACCTTCGAATAATCCAAACACAATTATTGATACAACTGTAAAAACACAGGATTCTTTAATTCTTTTAAGAGATACTGTCCCGCAATTGCCTTTAATCAATTATAAATTTATTTCGCCTCCAAAACAGAACAGATATAAATTTCTTATTGAAGAGTATGATACAATCGGAGCAAAAATAATTCTTGCACTAAATCGGCTTGATGAAATATTTATAAGAAAACCTGATTCGATTGTTGTGCCTGATACGATTATAAATGACAAACTTCTTTATTCTCCTTTTCCAAAACATTTAGCTTTGCTCGAGAGAGTAAAAAAAATTCTTTTGGTTGATCAGCGTATTCAGGCATTTGCCGCATACGAATTTGGAAATCTTGTTAATTGGGGACCAACAAGCACCGGGAAAAAATCAACTCCAACTCCGAACGGTTTATTTCATACCAACTGGAAATCAAAGAAAACTATAAGCACTGATAATCCTGAATGGATACTCAAATGGTATTTCAATCTGGAAAATTTCAGAGGAGTATCGCTTCATCAGTATGAATTGCCAGGTTATCCGGCAAGTCACGCTTGTGTAAGATTACTTGAAGAAGATGCATTCTGGATTTATAACTGGGCTGAGCAGTGGATATTAACTAAAGATGGAGAATTTGTTATTGCTTATGGGACTCCTGTAATTATTTATGGTGAATATAACTTTAAAGGAGTGAAGCCGTGGCTTTTGATTACCACTGAACCGGAGAAAGCAAAAGTAAGTGAAGATGAATTGAATGAAATTATTAACAATCATATTTTAACAATACTAACAAGACAGGAAGAAAGAGAACGGATATTAAATCCGCAGATGACATTACAACAATAATCATAAAGAACTATGGAAGTAAAACACGATAAACTTAATCAGAGATTTGTTCTTGAAGTTGAAGGACAGGAAGTTTACACTGCATATTCCATTGATGATAATGTAATGGAACTTTATACCACTTATACTCCGCCTAATCTTCGTGGAAGAGGATTAGCAGAAAAAGTGGTTCGTGCAGCATTAGAATTTGCAAAGGAAAATAAATACAAAGTAATTCCTTCGTGTTCTTATGTTTCTGTATTCATTCAAAGGCATAACGAATATTCTGAGCTTATCAAGTAGATGAGGATTAAACTGACAAACAGATTTGAAATATAAATAAAGAAACCGCAAGCGAAAGTACTTTGTGCATAAAATAAGTTAGTAAGTTATGTTACGCACATTTGATAAAAACCTTCGAGGTTTTCTGAAATAATTAAGAATTTTTCTTTTAACAGCATAATTAACCAAACCTCGAAGGTTTCACAGATTTGCGTAAGGTCAGTTAGTAATTTAGCAGCGACAATAAAAGGAGCAATCAATGAAACACTCAACAATTTTTTTAATTCTTATTTTAATTTCAACAACAACATATTCACAGATGAAATATCCCGTAACAAAAAAAGTTGATGTGGTTGATAACTATCACGGCACATTAGTGGCTGATCCATATCGTTGGCTTGAAGATGACAATTCTGAAGAAACAAAAGCCTGGGTAGAAGAACAGAATAAAGTCACTTTCGAATATCTTTCAAAAATTCCATTCAGAGAGAAAATCAAAAACAGATTTACACAGCTCTACAATTTTCCCAAATACAGCGCACCATTAAGAGCAGGAGATAAATATTATTTCTTCAAAAATGATGGATTACAAAATCAAAGTGTAATGTATGTAATGGATAATCTTAACGGAGAAGCACGAGTGTTTCTTGACCCGAATAAATTTTCTGAAGACGGAACAAAATCACTTTCGAATTATGCTTTTTCAAAAGATGGTAAATGGTTCGTTTATGGAATATCAACAGGCGGTTCTGATTGGGACGAGTTTTTTGTGATGAATGCATTAACCGGAGAAAAATTAAATGATCATCTGAAGTGGATTAAGTTTTCAGGCATAGCATGGAAAGATGATGGATTTTATTACAGCAGATATCCTGAACCAACCGGCTCAGAACTTTCACAGAAAAATCAATTCGCAAAAGTCTATTATCACAAACTTGGCACAAACCAATCTGATGATATTGTTATTTATGGCGATTCTACTAAACCCGACAGAGGTTTTTATGCTCAGACAACAGATGACGAAAGATTTCTTATCATTACTTTTTCTGAAGGCACAAGTAATAACGGACTTATTGTTAAAGATCTTTCAAAACCGAATTCCGATTTCATAACTATTGTTGATGATTTAAAAAACAATTACGGCGTTGTTGATAACATTGATGATAAACTTCTTGTATTAACTGATTATCAGGCACCAAAGTATCGTCTGATTTTAATTGATCCGAAAAATTCCTCAAGAGAAAACTGGAAAGATGTGATTGCTGAAACAAATAATGTATTGCAATCAGTTTCTATAATTGGAGGAAAATTAGTTGCAACATATATGCAGGATGCAAGTCATCATGTATATTTATTCAGCTTAAATGGAACACCGGAAGGTGAAATAAAACTTCCTGCATTGGGAACAGTTGGTTTTTCAGGCAGAAGAGATGATAATATTGCATTCTATTCTTTTACTTCGTTTACTTATCCCGGAACAATTTATAAGTTTGATGTAAAAACCAAAAAGTCAGAATTATATAAACAAACTGAGCTCAATTTCGATTTCGAAAATTATGAAACAAAACAAGTCTTCTACACAAGCAAAGACGGTACAAAAATTCCGATGTTTATTGTTCACAAAAAAGGATTGAAGCTTGATGGAAATAATCCGACATATCTTTACAGCTACGGCGGATTTAATATTTCGTTACTTCCATCTTTCAGCACTTCAAGATTAATATTTCTGGAAAATGGCGGAGTGTTTGCAATGCCTAATATTCGTGGCGGTGGTGAATATGGTGAAGAGTGGCACAAAGCAGGCATGCTCGATAAAAAACAAAATGTATTTGATGATTTTATTGCAGCAGCAGAATATCTGATTAAAGAAGGTTATACAAATCCGAATAAACTTGCCTGTGCAGGTGGCTCTAACGGCGGATTATTGATTGGTGCCGTGATAAACCAAAGACCAGATTTATTCAAAGTTGCGCTTCCGGCAGTTGGTGTTATGGATATGCTTCGCTTTCATAAATTTACAATTGGTTACTACTGGGTTGTTGAATATGGTTCAAGCGACGATCCGGAACAGTTCAAATATCTTTTTGCTTATTCACCTTTACATAACATTAAAGAAAATGTTAATTATCCGGCAGTACTTGTTACAACTGCAGATCACGATGACAGAGTAGTACCAGCTCATTCTTTTAAGTACATTGCAACATTACAAGAAAAGTACAAAGGCGAAAACCCTGTATTGATAAGAATAGAAACTAAAGCAGGACACGGAGCAGGCAAACCAACATCAAAAATAATTGATGAAGTTGCAGATGTATGGTCATTTGTATTTTATAATTTAGGGGTTACTCCAAAGTACTAAGTAAATGAAATTGACTTGAGATTTAGTAATTGAAATCTTTAAGAAAATCCGAATAACAATAATATTTACCTTTCTGAGTAAATAAAATTGATATCCCATGATAACTCTATAAAATTGTAGCATCAAATGCATCAAATTGTGTTCCCATCAAACCTATTTGACAATATTCATTCTGTCGTAACCTGATTTTGAAATATAATCTTAGTATTTGACAAAACTAAATGCACTGCAGAAAAATCCTGACTTGCCTTTAAGTAATTCATCAAAAGAAGCCGAACGCAATTATCCTGCTTTGAACTATAAAAATATATTTCTATTTTTAAAAAAACAGGAAGGCAGTTATGAAGTTCAATAAACTAAGTTTTTGGGTGATTAACTTAATTATAAATTATGCTGTCTTTTCATTTCCTAAATCACTTCCCGATTCTACTGAATTCCTTCGCTACAAAAGAAACGATGCTATTTTCCTTGAAAACCACACCATTAATGATAAAGCAAAATATTTTCCATTGCAAAGCACAGGTATATGGACAGAACTAAACCCACGCATTCCCCGCGTTGATTATCTCGGTGTTCATTTTGTTAATAAAGATACCGGCTGGGCTTGTGGGGATTTAGGTGCAATAATAAAAACAACAGACGGTGGACAAAGCTGGACAGTAAGTGAAACAAACACGACAACCCCAATACTAAAAGTAAGAAGCTTTAATGGACAAACAGTAATAGCCAGTGGATTTAATGGAACGATACTTCGATCAACGGATGGAGGGGAAATATTTGAGCAGGTAACAAGCAATGTAATAGGAGACTTATGGGGATTGCAGATGCTAAACGATACACTCGGCTGGGCTTGTGGAACAGCAAACTCACTCATAAAGACAACAGACGGTGGATTAAGCTGGCAAAACATAGAAACACCCGGCTATACATCTGATTACTGGTGGATAGATTTTCTAACGGAGAGTTATGGTTTTATAGCAGCAAACGGAAAAATGCTGAGAACAATAGACGGCGGAGAGAACTGGGAAATAATACAAGCCGGAGATAACCAGCCTTTGTTTTCTGTTGACGTAATTGACAGTTTACACATAGCGGCAGCAGGTTATGGAGGAACAGGTTATGGTGGAAAAAATATTTACAGCAGTGATGGCGGATATACGTGGATAAACGGAGGAACAGTTACAACACACGAAATAAACTGCATAAAATATATAAACACAGATACCGGCTACATAGTTATGAGCGAAATAGGAATATACAAAACAACAAACCGGGGACAGAACTGGAACTTTATCCCTGGGATAGAGGGAGTAGGTGAATACGAACTTTCTTTGCTTCCAGAAAACTCTGGTTACTCTGTAGGAACAAACTTAAAGATATATAAAACAGAAAACGGATATGATTACTGGAAGCGTCTAATAATAAACGACAATTTCTCGGATGTGTTTTTTGTAAGTGAACAGAAGGGATTTGTAATAAGCACGTATGCCTCGGCTAATTTAAGCGGTTTATACAAAACGGAAGATGGTGGAATAAATTGGGAAAGAGTCACGGGAGCACCAAATGGGGTTGATTTATTATTCATTGATAGTTTAACAGGATTTATAGGGCGCAATAACGCAATCTATAAGACTACCGATGGAGGAGTAAGCTGGTATCAGACGCAGGGAACAACTGGAGCGGGAAAGATATATTTCATAAATAAAACAACCGGTTGGGCAACAAGTGGTAGAAGCATAATAAAAACCACAGACGGTGGTGAGAATTGGTTTGTGCAAATAACACACCCCTCAGACACTTACACAAGCATATTTTTTATTGACTCGCTTAACGGCTGGGCAACAAGCTTTTACATTTGGCAAACTACTAATGGAGGCAACAATTGGATTCAGAGAACGGATGTGCCAATTTATTTTTCTGACGAAATTTATTTTATAGATACAGCTGGTTTCATTATTGAATTTCGAAAACTCCATAAATCGCTGAATAGTGGAAATAACTGGTTTACTCAGCTTAACTCACAATACATTATCAGAAGTTTTGGTTGGTTAAATAAACAACATGGTTTTATTGTTGGTGATGGTGTATATGAAACTTTGGATGGAGGAAATACTTGGAATGAAATTTTAGAGCTACGTAATGTTGGTTTGCGTAAATTTCATGCTCCCAAAAATTATATTGGATATTCAACTGGATATTTAGGACTCATTTACAAATATTTAGACACATTGATTATTCCAGTAGAATTAATTTCATTTAGTGCAAACGTTCAAGGAAATATTATAACACTCAGATGGCTAACGGCAAGTGAATCTAATAATTATGGATTCGAAATTTTCAAATCTGTGGATTTGAAAAATTGGAAGAAGATAGGATTCATTAAAGGACAAGGAACAAGCACTTTAATTGGCAAATATGAATTCATAGATAATGTTGAAAACTTTGGCAAGTATTATTACAAATTGAAACAAATAGATTATAACGGCACATTTAATTTCAGCAATATTATTGAGGTAACTGTTGCCTCACCAACGAACTTTAAACTAAATCAAAACTTCCCAAATCCATTTAATCCTCTTAGTAAAATTAGTTTCGAAATTCCAGTTCAATCAAATGTAAAAATTGTTCTTTACGATATGCTCGGTAAAGAAATAAAGGTATTATTAAATGGAAATTTTGAAGCTGGTTATCATACATTAAACATAAATGCAATTGATTTGAGTTCTGGAATCTATTTTTACTGTATGACCACAGACAAAGGTTATACATCAACTAAAAAACTAACAATAATAAAATAGGAGGTATTATCTTACAGACTTATCTATTCTGTTTAGTTTGCATTTTCTTTTTAGTAAGAACATATGCGCAAACTTATGCTGGTTTACCAGATTCATCTCATGTGTTGGTTGTATTCAATGTAAATTCGGATACTTCAAGGCTGGTTAAGGATTACTACCAAACCGCCCGCGGCATACCAGCGGAAAATATTGTTCAATTATTTCTCTCAGACTCAATAGATATTACAGTAGACGGCATAACCCTCACAGTTGGTTTAGCACAGGAA
>Ga0272446_1003795_pt1 | contig 18650 bp, 17 predicted proteins | sample YNPCB0061_FD_194587 | JGI IMG/M metagenome (GOLD analysis project Ga0272446, IMG submission 194587) | Hot spring microbial mat communities from Yellowstone National Park, WY, United States - YNP-CB-006-1 | ecosystem: Environmental > Aquatic > Thermal springs > Hot (42-90C) > Sediment | place... | reverse complement strand
AGGCCGGGGATGGCGGGCACCAGGATCTGCATGCTGAACGGGCCGAGCGCCGTCAGCAGCACGAGCAGCCACGCCGGCGGGGCGCGTGGCACCTCCGCCTACCAGCGAAAGGCGGGCAGAATGGCGTCAGGAGCCAGGCCTTCCGCGGCGGCGCGCGCCTCGGCCACGCCCGGCGGCGGCAGCGTGCCCTCCTCGAGGCCGAGCTCCTCGGCGTGGATGCCCCCAAGCACCCAAGCCGAGGCGATGCCGACGGCCCGGGCACCCGCGATGTCGGTGCGCAGCGCGTCGCCGACCGCCATCACCCGGCAAGGCGGCAGGCCGAGCATCGCGAACACCGAGGGGTAGATCGCCGGGTCGGGCTTGCCGAGGCTCCGCACCTCGCCCCCCATCGCCGCATAGCGCTGCGCCAGCGCGCCGGCGCAGATCACCCGCACCCCGCCGCGGATCACCTCGAGGTCTGGGTTGGCGCAGATCATCGGCAGCGACGCTTCGCGGCAGGCCTCGAGCACCGGCGCGAAATCCTCAACCGCCTGGCCCGCCTGGTGGTCGTCGGGGCCGGTGTTGAGCACGAAGTCGGCCTCCGCCGGCGCCGCGACACGCTCGAGCGGCAGCCCCTCGATGACGTTGCGGTCGCGCTCCGGCCCGAGATGGAACACGCGGGGTCCGAGCGCGGCGAACCACGGGTCGGTGCGGTCGCGCAACGCGACGTGCACCGCCTCGCCGGAGGTGAGGATGCCGTCGTAGAGGTGGTCGGCGATGCCCATCGCGCGCATCGCAGCCTGCGCCGCCCCCGCGCGCCGCGGCGCGTTGGAGAGCAGCACGCTGCGCCTTCCCATCGCCTTCAGCCGGGCGAGGCAGTCAACCGCGCCAGGGTAGGGCCTCACCCCGTCATGAACCACACCCCAGAGGTCGAGCACGAAGCCGTCATACCGTTCGGCGAGCGGCGCGAAGCCCTCGAGCAGTTCAGCCATCGCCACGCTCCCGGTCGAGCCCGACCGCCTCCTCCACCCGCCGGAAGCCGTCGCGCGCGAGCAGCGCGGCAAGCTCGGCGAGGATGCGCGCAGGCAGCGCCGGCCCCGCATAGGCCATCGCCGAGTAGAGCTGCACGAGCGAGGCGCCGGCGCGGATCTTGGCGTAGGCGTCCGCGCCGCTCGCCACGCCGCCGGCGCCGATCAGCGTCAGCCTCCCGGAAGCGATCCGCGCAGCGGCGCGCAGCATCGCTGTCGCGGGCGCCAACAGCGGCGCCCCCGAGAGCCCGCCTGCCTCGCCGCGGTGGCGGCTCCGCAGCGTCGCGGGCCTCGCGATCGTGGTGTTCGAGACGATCAGCCCCGACACGCCGGCGGCAAGGGCCGTCTCGATGATGGGCCCGAGCGCGTCGTGATCGAGGTCGGGCGCGATCTTGACGACGACGGGGACGGTCCTGCCCGCCCGCGCGAGCCCCTGCCGCGACGCCTCGAGCAGCGACGCGAGCCGGTCCGCCGCCTGAAGGTCGCGAAGCCCAGGCGTGTTCGGCGAGGAGACGTTGACGGTGACGTAGTCGCCCACGCGCGCCGCGCCCTCGACCAGGAGGCCGGTGTCGCGCACCGGGTCGTCGCAGTCCTTGTTGATGCCGACATTGACGCCGAGCGGCCCGGGAAGCGGGCCTTCGGCGCGCATCGCCGCGAGTCGCGCCGAGACGGCGTCCCACCCCTCGTTGTTCATGCCCATGCGGTTGATCACCGCGCCGTCCTCTGCAAGGCGGAACAGGCGCGGGCGCGGGTTGCCCGCCTGCGGCCTGGGCGTGATCGTGCCGACCTCGACGAAGCCGAAGCCGAGCGCGAAGAGCGGGCGCACGGCCACCGCATTCTTGTCGAACCCCGCGGCGAGGCCGAGCGGGTTGCGGAACGCGAGCCCCATCGCCTCGACCGGCAGGGCTGGGGCGTCGGCGCGGCCGGCGAGCCCTGCTCGAAGGGCGCGCAGCGCGAGCGTGTGCGCGGTCTCCGGGTCGATCAGGCGCAGGAGCGGCATGAACGAGGAGGCGAGGGACGGTGTCATCGGCGCGCCTCCTATGCCAGCGCATGGACGCCCGCGCCACCCTCGGCGCCGCTTGCCGCCGTGGCGTTGGGCGGGCATGACGGGCGCGCATGGGAAACGCCCTCACGCGCGCAGGCTTCGCCGGCCCGGCGCTGATCCTGCTCGCGATCGCGCTGTTCTCCGCCAACGACGTGGCGATGAAGCTGCTCTCGGCCGGGTTCGGCGCCGCGCAGGTGATCACCTGGCGGTGCTCGGTCGGGCTTGCGCTGGTCGGGCCGGTGGCGCTCGGGCAGGCGATGCGGACGGGCGGCATCCCGCGCGCGCGGCTTCGGCTGCAGCTCCTGCGCGGGGCGCTGATCCACTGCTCGGGCCTCTCCTTCTTCGTCGCCTTCGCGCGGCTGCCGCTGTTCGACGCCTATGTCGTGTTCTTCACCGCGCCGTTCGTCACGCTCGCGCTAGCCCGCGCGGTTCTGGGCGAACAGGTCTCGCGCGCGGCGTGGGCCTGGGCGGCGACCGGCTTCGCGGGGGTCGGCATCGCGCTCGCGCCCGGCATCGGCAGCGCCGGGGGCGCGGCGCGGGGCGACCTCACCGGCTATCTCGCCGCCTTGGCCGGAACCTGCTCCTACGCGCTCCTGATGGTGGTGACGCGCCGGCTCGGGCCGGACGCCCGGCTCTCGGAGAGCATGGCGATCCCGGCGCTGCTCGGCATCGCGGCGATCGGGCCCTTCGCCGCCGCCGCCTGGCGGCCGCCCTCGGCCGCCGACATGGCATTGCTGTCGCTCACCGGGGTGCTCTGGGCAGCCGGCAACGTGTCGCTGACGGCGGCGATCCGGGCCGCTTCTCCCGCGCGCCTCGCTCCCTACGACTTCACCGCGATGGTCTGGGCGATCGCCTACGACGCGCTGTTCTTCGCCACCTCCCCCGGCGGCATCGAACTCGCCGGGGCGGCGGTGGTGGTCGCCGCCTGCCTCGGCCACGCCCGGTCCGATGCGCGGCCGGACACGCGGCGCGAGGGCGGCGGGTGAGCTACTTTCGCTCGATCAGTTCGATCTTGTAGCCGTCGGGGTCCTCGACGAAGGCGATCACGGTGGTGCCGAACTTCACCGGGCCGGGCTCGCGCGTGATCTTCGCGCCCGCCTTCCGGAGTCCCTCGCAGGTGGCGTAGACATCCGGAACGCCGATCGCGAGATGGCCGAAGCCCGTTCCGGGCTCGTACTTCTCGACGCCGTAGTTGTAGGTGAGCTCGATCACCGCCTCGCGGCTCTCGTCGCCATAGCCCACGAAGGCGAGCGTGTACTTGCCTTCGGGAACGTCGCGGCGCCTGAGCTCCTTCATGCCGAGCAGTCTCGTGTAGAAGTCGACGGAGCGGTCGAGATCGCCCACCCGGATCATCGTGTGCAGGAAGCGCGGCTCGGCCATGGTTCCCTCCCCTCAGGCCGCCTTCGCCGAGGCGAGCGCGCGCCACAGCCGCTCCGGCGTCACCGGCATGTCCACGTGGCGCACTCCGTCCTCGGCGAGCGCATCGACAACGGCGTTGATCACCGCCGGCGGGCTGCCAACCGCGCCGGCCTCGCCCGCGCCCTTCACGCCGAGCGGGTTGGTGGTGCAGGGGATCTCGATCAGGTCCACCTCGATGTCGGGAAGGTCGTCGGCGCGCGGCAGGCAGTAGTCCATGAACGAACCGGCGACGAGCTGGCCGCTCTCGGGATCGTAGACCGTGTGCTCGTGCACCGCCTGGCCGATGCCCTGCGCCACGCCGCCATGCACCTGGCCGCGCACGATCAGCGGGTTGATCGCATGGCCCACGTCGTCCACCACGAGGTAGCGGACGATGTCGAGTACGCCCGTCGCGGGGTCGATCTCGACCTCGGCGATGTGGCAGCCGTTGGGGAAGGTGTGCGCCTTGATCTCGGCGACCTCCGCCGCATCGAGCAGCGTGGCGTCGAGCCCGGCCGCGACCTTCTGCCGCTGCGCCGCGGCGAGCTCGAGGATGCCGATGCCGCGGTCGGTGCCGACGACGCCGAACCGCCCGCCCTCGAACACGATGTCTGCCACCGCCGCCTCCAGCGCCTCGGAGGCCGCCTTCTTGCCCTTCTCGATCACCGTCGCGGTGGTGGCGAGGATCGCCTGGCCCTCGGAATAGAGGCTGCGGGCGCCCCCCGTGCCGCCGCCGCTGGGGGCGGCGTCGCTGTCGCCCTGCAGCACGCGGATGCGCTCGTGCGGGATGCCGAGCTCGGCGGCCGTGAGCATGACGTAGGCGGTCTCGTGGCCCTGGCCGGTCGACTGCGTGCCGACCAGCACGTCGACCATGCCGTCCTCGGCGAAGCGGATCTCGGCCCGCTCGGTCGGCGCGCCTCCGGTCGCCTCGAGGTAGTAGGCGAGGCCGATGCCGCGCTTCCTGCCGCGCCGCGCCGCCTCCTGCTTGCGCTGCGCCGCGCCCGACCAGTCGGCCTTCTTCAGCGCGGCGTCGAGCACGGTGGCGAAGTCGCCGCTGTCGTAGGTCGCGCCCAGCGGCGTCTTCCACGGCATGGCGGTGGGCGGCACGATGTTCTTCCTGCGCAGCTCCACCCGGTCGATCCCGAGCTCGCGTGCGGCGCTGTCGATCAGCCGCTCGACGAGGTAGTTCGCCTCCGGCCGCCCGGCGCCGCGATAGGCATCGACGGGGGTGGTGTTGGTCAGCACGCCGAGCACGTTCACGTGGATGGCCCGGAACCCGTACACCGAGGCGAGCACCTTCGAGCCGGCGCCGGTAGGGATGAAGGGCGCGAAGGTGGAGAGGTAGGCGCCCATGTTCGAGAGCGTCCGCGTGCGCAGCGCGAGGAACCGCCCGTCCCTGTCGAGCGCGAGCTCGCCTGTGGTGATGTTGTCCCGCCCGTGCGTGTCGGACAGGAACGCCTCCGACCGGTCGCTCGCCCACTTCACCGGCCGGCCGACCTCGCGTGCGGCGACCGTGACGAGCACATGCTCGGGATAGAGGAAGAGCTTCATGCCGAAGCCGCCGCCGACATCGGGAGTGATGACGCGGAACCGCTCCTCCGGCAGCCGGAACACCTCGGTCGCGAGCAGGCGGCGGACGAGCCACGAGCCCTGCGTGTTGGTGTGCAGCGTGAACCGCCCGCTCGCCCGGTCGTAGTCGGCCACGGCGGCGCGACCCTCCATCGAGGCGACGACGATGCGGTTGTTGACGACCGTCAGGCGCGAGACATGCGCCGCCTCGGCGAACAGCCGGTCGGTCTCGGCCTTGTCGCCCGTCTCCCAGTCGAAGCAGAGGTTGCCGGCAGCCCCCTCCCAGACGAGGGGCTGGCCCGGGTTCAGCGCGGTGGCGAGGTCGGTCGCCGACGGCAGGACGTCGTAGTCGACCGCGAGCGCCTCGGCGCCGTCCCTCGCGGCCTTCGGCGTCTCGGCGACCACGAAGGCGACCGGGTCGCCCACGTGCCGCACCCGGCCGACCGCGAGCGCCGGCCGCGGCGTCTGCGCGCGGTCGGAACCGTCGCGGTTCTTCAGCGGGATGGCGCAGGGAAGGTCGCCCAGTCCCATCGCCTTCAGGTCCTCGCCGGTGAACACGGCGAGCACGCCCGGGGTGGCGAGGGCGGGCGCCTTGTCGATGCCGCGGATGGCGGCGTGCGCGTGCGGGCTGCGCACCACCACGCCGTAGGCCTGGCCGGGGAGCGAGATGTCGTCCGTGTACCTGCCGTCCCCGCGCAGCAGGCGCGGGTCCTCGATGCGGCGCATCGGCTGGCTCAGGCCGAACTTCATGGCTTCTCTCCCCGGGGACGGTTCGCGGTGGCCACACAGCATGTGGCCGCAAGGGGCCACTCGCCAAGCCCCGGCTGCACGCTGCGCTCAGCCCGGCCCGAGGCGCCCGCGCTCGCGCGCCAGGGCCTCCACCGCCACGTCGTCTGGCACGCCGATCGCGGCGAGCGTTCCTGAGGCGAGGGCGAGCGCCGCCTCGACCGTCTCCGGCACCGCCTGGGCGGCGCCGAGCTCCATGAGCCGCGCGGCGTGCGCGGGGTCGCGCGCGCGGGCGACCACCGCGAGGTCGGGCCAGCCCTGCCGGGCCGTGGCGAGCGCCCGCTGCACCGAAGCGGGGCTGTCCATCGTCAGCACGAGCGCCCGCGCCCCGCCGGCGCCGGCCCGCCGCAGCACCTCCGCCCGGCTCGCGTCGGCGTAGAACACCGGCCTGCCCTCCTGCCGGTGGCGGGCGACGGCGGCGGTGTCGAGGTCGAGCGCGATCCAGGGCGACCCCCCCTCGTCGAGGATGCGGCCGAGCATCTCACCCACCCGGCCGAAGCCCGCGATGATGACGTGGCCGGCGAGGCCTTCCTCAGGCTCTTCGGGCGCCTCCGCCGCATGCTCGGTCATCGCCGCCGCCACCCGCCTTCCGATCGCGGCGAGCACCGGCGTGGCGGCCATCGTCAGCGCCGCGACCAGCAGCATGAACCGGGCGGTCTCCTCCGGCACGAGGCCGAGCCGGTAGGAGAGCGCGACCACGACGAAGGCGAACTCCCCCGCCTGGCCGAGCAGCAGCGCCGCTTCCGCCGCCACCGGGCGCGGCAGGCCGAAGGCGAGGCAGAGCGGGAACACGATCGCCGCCTTCACCGCGACCAGCCCGAGCGCCGAGGCCGGCAGCAGCACCGGCGCGTCAGCCACCGCCCCCGGGTCGATCCGCATGCCGACGGACATGAAGAACATCCCGAGCAGAAGGCCCTTGAACGGCTCGAGGTCGGCCTCGACCTGGTGGCGATACTCCGTCTCGGCGATCAGCAGACCCGCGAGGAACGCCCCGAGCGCCGGCGACAGCCCCGCCTCGGCCGTGGCCCAGGCGGCGCCGAGGGCGGCGAGCAGCGTCACCGCCATGAAGAGCTCCGGCCTGCGTCCGCCGCCGACCAGGCGGAACAGCGGCCCGACGGTCCGCCGCCCGACGGTCCAGATCGTGGCGACGACGAGGCCACCGGCCAGCAGCGAGGCGAGCAGCACCGTGAGCGCGTCCTCCCCCGCCCGGGCGCCGAGCACGCCGACGACGAACAGGATCGGCACCACCGCGAGGTCCTGCAGCAGCAGCACGGCGAAGGCGCTGCGGCCCAGCACGGTGGCCACCCGGCGCTGCTCGATCAGAACCTGCATCACGATCGCGGTCGAGGAGAGGGCGAGGCACGCCCCCAGCACCACCGCCGCACCGGGGCTGTTGCCGAACCCCCAGGCGACGAGCCCGATCACGCCGCCCGAGAGGAGGACCTGCGCCCCGCCCAGCCCGAACACCATCCTCCGCATGGCCCAGAGCCGGTCGAAGGAGAGCTCGAGCCCGATCGAGAACATCAGGAACAGCACGCCGATCTCGGAGAGCGGGGCGATGGCGCTCCATTCGGCGATCGAGACGTGGGCGAGCAGGGGCACGCTGTCGGCCGCCCGGGCGGCGCCGTGCGGCCCGAGCAGCAGCCCCGCCACCAGCCAGCCGAGCACGGGGCTGATGCGGAAGCGCTGCAGCACCGGCACCATGGTGCCGGCCGCGGCGAGGAACACCACCACCTCGCGCAGGCTCACGGTCTGCTCGACGGCCATGCGGCAAGCCTGCCGCTTCGCCCTTCGGCGCTCAACGGCGGGCATGGACAGGTCAGGCCTGCGCGGGGTCTGATCGGGCGGCCGGAGGCCGAGGGCAGCAGGAGCGCCGATGAGCGAACAGGGGACGGTACCGCCGCCACCGAGCCGGACGACCCAGTTCGAGCAGGTGCTCGGCTATGGCCTGCCGGTGCTGCTGCTGGCCGCCTGCCTGCTGATCGTCGCCCCCTTCATCCCGTCGCTGGTGTGGTCGGCGGTGATCGTGGTGACGCTCTGGCGGCCGCTCGAATGGCTCACGGCGCGGCTCGGCAACCGGCGTGGCCTCGTCGCCACCCTGCTCGCGCTTGCCATCCTCGCCCTGCTGGTCGGCCCTGCCGTGTCGCTCGTCGACACGATCGCGGCCGGCCTGCCGCAGCTCCGCGGCATGGTCTCGGACCTGGTCGCGGCGGTGCCGCGCGAGCCGCCGCGCATGGTCGTCTCTCTGCCCCTTGTCGGCGAGCGGATCGCCGACACGTGGCGGATGCTCGCCGAGGATGCCGGCGCCGCCGCCGACCTGGTCGAGCGGGTCGGCCCCGCCGTCGCGCGCTGGCTGCTCGCGAGCCTCACCGGGATCGGCGAGACGCTGCTCCAGTTCCTGCTGGTCGCCATCACCACCGCGGTGCTCTACGCCAAGGGTCCGGCGGCGGCGGCGACGGCCGAGCGGCTGGCCGAGCGGCTTGGCGGGACCGGGGGGACGGAGGCGCTCGAGGTCGCCACCCGGGCGATCCGCGGCGTCTCGGCCGGCGTCATCGGCACCGCGGCCGCGCAGGCGGTGCTGGCCGCGATCGGCTTTGCCGCGGCGGGGGTGCCGGCGGTGCCGCTGCTCGGCCTCGGCGTGCTGATCTTCGGCATCATCCAGCTCGGGCCGCTGCCCGTGTGGGCCCCGGTGGTGATCTGGCTCTACCATACCGGCGACACGCTGACGGCGACGCTCCTGCTCGTGTGGAGCCTCGGCGTCGTCCAGACGGTGGACAACTTCCTCCGCCCGGTGCTGATCAGCCGCGGCGCGCGGCTGCCGCTGCTCCTGATGCTGATCGGCGTGCTCGGCGGGCTGCTCGCGATGGGGCTGATCGGCGTGTTCCTCGGCCCGACCCTGCTCGGCGTCGGCTACGTGATGCTGCGCCGCTGGCTCGGCATGGACGCCCCGGTGGCAGCGGAGCCGCCGCCATGAGGGGCGCGCCTGTTCCCTCCTGCCTCACCGCCGCCAAGGTCGTGGCGTATCGCCGCACCCAGCCATGACAGCGCCACACGACGCGACGCCCGGGACACGCCCGACCTTCTCGATCGTCGTTCCCCTCTACAACGAGGAGGAGGTGGTCGAGCAGTTCCACGCCCGGCTCGCGCCGGTGATGGAGCGGCTCGGCGCGCCGTGGGAGGTGATCTACGTCGACGACGGCTCGCGCGACCGGAGCCTCGCGATCCTGGAGCGGCTGCGCGCGTCCGACCCGCGGATCGGCATCGTCAGCCTCAGCCGCAACTTCGGCAAGGAGATCGCGCTGACCGCCGGGCTCGACCATTCCCGCGGCGAGGCGGTGGTGGTCACCGACGTCGATCTCCAGGACCCGCCCGAGGTGATCCCCGACCTCGTCGCCGGCTGGCGGGAGGGGTTCGACATCGTCTACGCCCAGCGCCGCGTGCGCGAGGGCGAGACCGCGGTCAAGCGCAAGACGGCCGAGCTCTTCTACCGGCTGATGCAGCATCTCGGCGGGCGGGTGCGCATCCCCCCCAACACCGGCGACTTCCGTCTGATGAGCCGGCGGTCGGTCGATGCGCTGCTGCGGCTGCGCGAGCACCACCGCTTCATGAAGGGGCTGTTCGCCTGGGTGGGCTTCCCCTCGAAGGCGGTGCTCTACGACCGCGCGCCGCGCGCGGCCGGCACGACCAAGTGGAACTACTGGAAGCTCTGGAACCTCGCGATCGAGGGCATCACCTCGTTCACGGTGATGCCGCTCAAGATCGCGACCTATCTCGGGCTCGCGGTGTCGGTGTTCGCGATCGTGTTCGGCAGCATCATCGTCGTGCGCACGCTGATCTTCGGCAACCCGGTTCCCGGCTATCCGTCGGTGATGGCGGTGATGCTGTTCCTCGGCGGGGTGCAGCTGATGACGCTCGGGGTGATCGGCGAGTATCTCGGCCGCGTGTTCAACGAGGTGAAGGGGCGGCCGCTCTACCTCGTCGAACGCTTCGTGCCGCCGGCGCCGACCGGGGCCGCGCGCGAGCCGGCGGTGGCGGCCTGAGGGGCGCCAGGGCCTGGCGTAACGGCGGGCCATGCTCGGGCGAACCAGTTCGGGAACCGCCCGGGCGCGCCGACCGCGCCCGGCCCAGCCGTCAGGACCGCCCCGCATGCCGATCCCCACCCCGCCGAGGCCAGCCCGCTACCGCAGGAAGGTCGGGCTCGTGCTCCAGGGGGGCGGCGCGCTCGGCAGCTACCAGGCCGGCGTCTACGAGGCGCTCGCCGCCTCCCCCTACCAGCCCGACTGGGTCGCCGGCATCCCGATCGGCGCGATCAACGCCGCGATCATCGCCGGCAACCCGCCCGCGGCGCGCGTCGAGCGGCTCAGCGCCTTCTGGGAGGAGGTGACGACGCCGCACGCGCCCTGGTCGTCGGCGGTCGAGCGCGCCTACGAGGCGTTCACTGGCGAGCACCGCTCGGCCGCCGCCGCCTCGGCCCTGCTCCACGGCCAGAAGGGGTTCTTCGCGCCGCGCGACCCGCTCGAGTGGGCCGCCGCCTTCGCGGCCGGGAGGCTTCCCGTCAGCGTCTACGACACCGCCGCGCTCAAGGGCACGCTCGAGCGGCTGGTCGATTTCGACCGGATCAACGCGCGCGAGATGCGGCTCTCGGTCGGCGCCGTCGCGGTGCGCACCGGCAACTTCGCCTATTTCGACAACGCCGAGATCACCATCCGCCCCGAGCACGTGATGGCCTCCGGCGCGCTGCCGCCCGGGTTCCCGGCCGTCGAGATCGACGGCGAGGCCTACTGGGACGGCGGCCTCGTCTCCAACACCCCCCTCCAGTACATGGTCGAGTACCATCCGCGGCGGGACCGGCTGATCTTCCAGGTGGACGTGTTCCCCTCGCGCGGGCCGATGCCGCGCACGCTCGCGGAGGTCGAGGAGCGGGAGAAGGACATCCGCTACTCCTCGCGCACGCGGCAGGTGACCAACACGCTGCGGCGCGAGCACGACCTCCGCCACAACATCAACACCCTGCTCGGCAAGCTGCCGGCGGCGCTGCGCAACACGCCCGAGGCCGACTTCCTCCACGACTTCAGCTGCGTCACGAGGATGGACGTGGCCCAGCTCATCTACCGCCCGACCACGATGCAGGGCCACTCGAAGGACTACGAGTTCAGCCGCCGCACCATGGAGGCCCGCTGGGCGGAGGGCAGCGCCAACGCCGAGGAGACGCTCGCCGCCTCGCCCTGGCTCGCGCCGCAGCCGCCCGAGGTGGGCCTGCGCAGCTTCGACGTGGTGGGCGACCGGCTCGGCCTCGGCCGGGGCCAGCATTGAGCGGCACATGACCGCGGCCTTCATGGCTCCGCAACCGGACCGTCACGGACCTGTCACGGATGGGCGGCATGGTGTGGCCTCCGTCACGCATGGCGGAACAACCATGAGGGGGTTACCCGTGCGCCGATCGATCCTCGCCCTTGCCGCCGCCGCTTCCCTCGCTTCCGCCCTTCCCGCCACGGCGCAGGAGCGCCTCGTCATCGCCGGACGGGACGCCGCCTTCGGCCAGGCGCTCGCGAAGATGGTCGAGGCCTACCAGGCGGCGAACCCCGGCGTCAGGATCGAGCGGCTCGAGCTTCCGGGCGGCGCGCTCTACGAGCGGATCGCGCTGAACGCGCGCGAGCGGACCCGCGCGCTCGACGTGGTGATGCTCGACGACATCTGGGCGCCCGAGTTCATGGCCAATGGCTGGCTCGCCGACATCGACCGTCTCGGCGGGGTGCAGGGCGCCTTCGTCCGCTCGGCCGACGCGGTCTCGCGCCGCACCGCCGATGGGCCGCGCTTCGCGGTGCCGTTCGTCGGCAACGTGGCGATGTTCGCCTACCGCACCGACCTGTTCGCCAGGCACGGGCTTGCCCGCCCGGCGAGCTGGGCTGCCGTGCGGGCCGCCGCCGAGACGCTGCGCGAGAAGGAGCCGGGCGTCACGCCGCTCGCCTTCCGCGGCATGCGCGGCAACCCGATCGTCACCGGCTTCCTGCCGATCCTCGGCGCCTTCGGCGGCGCGGTGGTGGACGCGCAAGGACGCGCCGCGCTCGACAACGAGGCCGCGCTCGCCGCGCTGACCTACTTCCTCTCGCTGAAGCCGCTCACCCCGCGCGGCATCGAGACCTGGAACGCCACCGAGGTGCGCGAGGCGATGGAGCAGGGCCGCGTGGCGATCGCGATCGAGTACTGGCCGGGCTGGGCCGGCACGCTCGACGACGCCTCCCGCTCCCGCGTGGTCGGCCAGGTCGCGCTGATCCCCGCGCCGGGCGAGACAAGGGGCCCGGCGCCGATGCTCGGCGCCTGGATGCTCGGCGTCGCCGCGGACAGCCCCAACGCCGCCCGCGCGCTCGACTTCATCCGCTTCGCGACCTCGCCCGAGCAGCAGAAGCGCATGGCGATCGAGACCGGCAATCCGCCCGCGCTCGCGCCCCTCTACGCCGATGCCGACCTCGTGCGCGCCTATCGCTGGTATCCCGCCCAGGCAGAGGCGCTCGAGCTCGCCCAGCCGCGGCCGCGGATCACGCAGTGGAACCGCGTCGAGGCGATCCTCGGCGAGCACCTGCAGCTCGCGCTGATCGGCCAGATGCAGCCGCGCGAGGCGCTGGCCGAGGCGAACCGGCAGATCGCCCGCGCTCTGGCGCGCTGAGGCACCGCCCTCCAGCGTGGGAGCCGCGCGGCTTCGCCTCCTGCTGCTGATCGGGCCGGCGGCGGCGATCCTCTGCCTGCTCAGCGTCTACCCTCTCGCGAGGCTCCTGGTGCTGTCCTTCACCGACAGCGACCACGGCCTCGCGGGGGCGCGCTTCGTCGGCCTCGAGAACTATGCCGAGCTCGCCGCGAGCCGGAGCTTCCGCGTCTCCGCCCGCAACACCGTCTGGTTCACGGTGATGGCGACGGCGAGCGAGGTTCTCGCCGGCCTCGGCCTCGCGCTCTTGTTCGACCGCGCCTTCCCCGGCCGCCGCGCGCTCACCCTCGCCCTCGTCGCGCCCTTCGTGCTCTCGACGGTGGTGGTCAGCGCCGTCTGGCGCGCCTGGTTCCATTACGACATCGGCTTCCTCAACGTGGCTCTGCGGAGCATCGGGCTTCCCGGCGTGCCCTGGCTGTTCGACCCCGACCTCGCGCTCGGCTCGATCGTGCTCGTCGATCTGTGGCAGAACGCGCCCTTCTGCTTCCTGATCCTCGCCGCCGGCCTGCGCGCCATCCCGCCGGAGGTGACGGAGGCGGCGCGGATCGACGGCGCGGGGGCCTGGCGACGCTTCCGCGACATCACGCTCCCGCTGCTCGCGCCCTATCTCTTCATCGCCGCGCTGATGCGCTCGCTCGACAGCTTCAAGCTGTTCGACAAGGTGTATGCGATGACCGGCGGCGGCCCGGGCAACGCGACCGAGACGCTCTCGATGCACGTCCACCGCCTCGCCTTCCGCTACTTCGAGATCGGCCTCGCCTCGGCGGCGGCGATCGTGATGATCGTGGTGGCAGCCCTGCTTGCCGGGCTCTACGCGCGGGCGCTCCTGAAGGAGGGAGCGCGGTGAGGGCAAGGCTCGCCGGCGCCTTCGCGGTCGCCGCGCTCTCCGTGCTGCCGATCGTCTGGATGGCTGCCACGGCGCTGAAGCCGCCGGGGGAGTACGTCTCCGGCTCCACCGCGCTCTGGCCGCGCGCGCCGACGCTGATGCACCTCGAGGCGCTCGCCGCGGCACGGGTGTGGCGGCTCGGGCTCAACAGCCTCGTCGTCACGCTCGGCACCACGCTCGTCGCGCTCGCCGCCTCGCTTCCCGCTGCCTACGCGCTCGCCCGGCTCTCCTTCCCGCGCCGGCTCGACATGGCCTTCCTCGTCTTCATCCTGGTCGTGAAGCTGACGCCGCCGATCGTGCTCGCGGTGCCGCTCTACCAGGTGCTGCGCGGGCTCGGCCTGCTCGACACGCTCGGGGGGCTGATCCTCGCCTACCAGATCTACGCGCTCCCCTTCGCCATCTGGATGCTGCTCGGCTTCGTGCGCGACGTTCCGGTGGCCTATGAGGACGCCGCACGGATCGACGGTGCGGGCACCGCCCGCATCCTTCTCGACATCGTGTTCCCGGTCATGGCGCCCGGCATCGCCGCGACCGCGATCCTCGTCGCGGTTGCCGCCTGGAACGAGTTCCTGTTCGCCTTCCTGTTCATGCAGTCGCCCTCGGGATTCACCCTGCCCACCGCGATCGCGACGCGGATCAACGAGGACGAGACGCTGTGGGGCCAGCTCTCGGCCCTGGGCCTGCTCGCCTCGCTGCCGATCCTCTGCCTGGTGGGCATCGTCCACCGCGCGCTCACGCGCGGCTTCGCCGGCGGCCTCGCCTGAGCCTCCCCCTCGACGCAGGCGACGCCGCGCGCGACGATGCGCCCCGGAGGTGACCAATGACCGACGCATCGCCCGCCGAGCCCGCACCCCGCGCCTTCGACGCGCTCGTCATCGGCGCGGGCTTCGCCGGGCTCTACGCGCTGCACCTCTTGCGCGACCGCATGGGCCTCGCCGTCCGCGTGCTCGAGGCGGCGGACGGGGTGGGCGGCACCTGGTACTGGAACCGCTACCCCGGTGCGCGCTGCGACAGCGAGAGCTGGTCCTACTGCTTCCAGTTCGACGACGACCTCGTGCGCGAGTGGCAGTGGAGCGAGCGCTACCCGAGCCAGCCCGAGATCCTCCGCTACCTCAACCACGTCGCGGACAGGTTCGACCTCCGCCGCGACATCTCCTTCGAGACCCGCGTCACCGGAGCCCGCTTCGACGAGGCGCAGAACCTCTGGACGGTGACGACCGGGCGAGGCGAGACCTTCGCGGCGCCTGTGCTCGTCAGCGCCGTCGGCTGCCTGTCGGCGGCGAACGTGCCGGCCATCCCCGGCCTCGAGACCTTCGCGGGGCGCTGGGTGCACACCGGCGAATGGCCGAAGGAGGGCGTTGACTTCCGGGGCTTGCGCGTCGGCCTCGTCGGCACCGGCTCCACGGGGATCCAGGCGGCGCCGGTGATCGCTGCGGAGGCAGCGCAGCTGACGGTGTTCCAGCGCACGCCGAACTATTCGGTTCCGGCGCGCAACCACCCGCTCGACGATGCCTTCCGCGCGCGCATCCGCGACGGCTGGGCGCAGATGAAGGCGCTGATGCGGAGCAACACCAACGGCCACCCCTACAGCATCGCCGAGGTCGGCACCTTCGAGGTGAGCGCGGAGGAGCGGCGGAGGCGCTACGAGGAGGGCTGGGCGAAGGGAGGCCTCTCCTTCCGCGCCACCTTCCGCGACATGATGATCGACCGGGCGGCCAACGACGAGGCCTCGGCCTTCATCCGCGAGAAGATCCGCGCCGTGGTGAAGGACCCGGCGACGGCAGCGGCGCTGACCGCCTTCGACCACCCCTTCGCCACCAAGCGCCCGCCGATCGACACCGACTATTTTGAGACCTTCAACCGCGACAGCGTGCGCCTCGTCGACATCAAGGCGAACCCGATCGTCCGGATCGTTCCGGAGGGGATCGAGACGCGCGAGGGCGTCGTGCCGCTCGACCTCATCGTCTTCGCCACCGGCTTCGACGCGATGACGGGGCCGCTCTTGAAGCTCGGCATCGTCGGGCGCGGCGGGCGCAGGCTCGCCGAGGCCTGGGCGGAGGGGCCGCGCACCCTTCTCGGCCTCGCCATCCCCGGCTTCCCGAACCTCTTCACGGTCACCGGCCCTGGCAGCCCCTCGGTGCTCACGAACATGCCGGTGGCGATCGAGCAGCACGTGGAGTGGATCGCGGGCGCGATCGGCTGGATGCGCGCCAACGGCATCGCGCGCATCGAGGCCGAGGAGGAGGAGGCTGCGCGCTGGACGGCGCATGTCGACGAGGTGGCCAACGCCACGCTCTACCCGACGGCGGCGAGCTCCTGGTATCTCGGCGCGAACATCCCCGGAAAGCCGCGCGTCTTCATGCCCTATCTCGGGGGTTTGGGCCGCTATCGGCAGATCTGCACGGACGTTGCGGCCTCGGGCTATCGCGGCTTCGCGCTCACGCCGCAGCCCTCCCCTCAGAACGAGGCCGAGAGGCTGCGCGCGAGCATGTAGGCCGCCACCGCCAGGATGATGCCGGCGAACACCTTCGTGAGCATCCCGCGGCGCCGGGCGAGCCCGATCGCGGCGCGGGCGCCGACAAGGCTGCCGGCCACGCCGCCGGCCACGAACACCGCCGCGAGCGGCCAGTTCACGAAACCCGAGGCCGCGTAGCTGCCGGCGGTGGTCAGGCCGAACGCCGTCACCGCGACGAGCGAGGTGCCGACGGCCTGGAGCATCGGCATGCCGGTCGCCGCCACGAGGCCCGGAACGATCAGGAACCCGCCGCCGATGCCGAAGAAGCCCGAGAGCGCGCCGGCGCCAAGCCCGGCACCGGCGAGCGCTGGCGCATTCTGCCGGTTCAGGCGCACCCGGAGATCCTCCGCCGGCTCGCGGCGGCGGATCATCAGCACCGCGACGACGATCATCATCCCAGCGAAGGCGGCGAGCAGCACGTGCCCGTCCACCATCTTTCCGAGCCGCGCCCCGCCGAGCGCGCCGAGCACGCCCGCGGTCGCGAACACCGCGGCACAGGGCCAGCGCACATTGCCCGCGCGCGCATGCGTGGCGAGGCTCGCCATGGCGTTGGCCGCGACCGCGACGGCGCTCGTGCCGATCGCGAGATGCGGCAGCTTCACGCCGACGACATAGACGAGCAGCGGCACGGCAAGGATCGAGCCGCCGCCGCCGACGAGGCCGAGCGAGAAGCCCACGAGCACGCCCGAGAGCGCGCCGAGCAGTTCCTGCGCGAACGGGAGCGCGTTCATCGCGTCGTTCCCTCCGCTGCGCTCAGGCCGTGGCGTGCGTCGCGGCGGCGGCGGGCGTGCGGTTCCAGGGCATCAGCCGGAGCACGCGGGCAAGCCCGCAGGTGCCCGTCACGCCGGCGAAGACGAGGCCTGCGCCGACGAAGGCAGCGATGCCGTGGAGCCAGGGCGAGACGGTGGCGCCGAGCACGACGCCGAGCAGGACCATCGCGCCCGCGGCGATCTGCACCTGGCGCATCAGCTCGAGCGGCGCGCGACGGTCCTCGGCCACCGGCAGGCCCGCGCGCTTCCATGCCTCGAGCCCGCCCTCGACCACGTAGGCCTCGCAGAGCCCGGCCTTGGCGGCGAGGCGGTCGGCGTTGCCGGCGGTGCGCGCGCCGGAGCGGCAGTGGAACAGCACCGGCCTGCCCTCCCATACCGCAAGCTCCGCCTCCTCCAGCCGCGAGAGCGGCAGGTTGGTCGCACCGGGGATGCGCTCGCGCGCATGCTCGTCCGGCTCGCGCACGTCGACGAGGGTCGCGCCGCCCTCGCGGAGCATCGCGGCGGCCTCCTCCGGGGTGATGGTCTTGAGCATGGTGGGTCCTTCCTTCGGGTCGTTCTGGTCAACAGGCGGGCGGGCAGTAGAGCTCGCGCAGCACGGCGAGGATTCGGGCCACCTTCGGCTCGGCCAGCCGGTAGAACACCGCCTGCGCCTCGCGCCTTGTGGCGACGAGACCGTCCTCGCGCAGCAGCGCCAGGTGCTGCGACAGCGCCGGCTGCGAGAGGCCGACGGCCTCGGCCAGCGCGCCCACGCCCATCTCCCCCTCCGCCGCCAGGTGGCAGAGCAGGAGGAGCCGGTTCTCGTTCGCGAGCAGCCGGAGCAGCCGCGCGGCCTCCGCCGCCTTCTCCGCGAGCTCGTCGAGCTGTGCCGTCGCTGCGGTCGTCATCGCGCCCCTTTCATAAGCTTGCACTTATTAAGCGATGGCTTATATTGTTTGCAAGCCCTGCACACGGCATCGAGGAGAAAAACATGCAGCCCCCAGCCATCCGTGCCTTCTTCGACGAACCGACGAACACGATCAGCTACCTCGTGTGGGACCCGGCGACCCGCGACGGCGCCGTGATCGACCCCGTGCTCGACTGGGACAACCGCTCCGGCACGGCCGACACCGCCTTCGCGGACCGGATCCTCGCCGCTGCCGCAGAGGAAGGCGTGACGATCCGCTACGTGCTCGAGACGCACGCGCACGCCGACCACCTCACCGCAGCGCCCTACATCAAGTCCCGCACCGGCGCGCCGATCGGCATCGGCGAGCACATCAAGGACGTCCAGCGCATCTTCCGCCCGGTGTTCGACGCCGCCGACGTCAAGCCCGACGGCGGTGACTTCGACCTCCTGTTCCGCGACGGCGAGCGCTTCCCGCTCGGGACGCTCGAGGTCGAGGTGATGCACGTGCCCGGCCACACGCCGGCCGACATCGCCTACCGCATCGGCGACGACGTGTTCGTGGGCGACACGCTCTTCATGCACGACTACGGCACCGCCCGGGCGGATTTCCCCGGCGGCGACGCGCGCGCCCTCTACCGCTCGATCCGCCGACTGCTCGCCCTGCCGCCCGAGACCCGGCTCTGGATGTGCCACGACTACAAGGCGCCGGGCCGCGACGCCTATGCCTGGCAGAGCACGGTCGCGGACCAGCGCGCGCACAACCCGCACGTGAAGGACGGGGTGACGGAGGACGAGTTCGTCGCCTTCCGCACCAGCCGAGACGCCACCCTCGCCGCGCCGCTGCTGCTGCTGCCCTCGATCCAGGTGAACATCCGCGCCGGACGGTTCCCGGAGGCGGAGGCGAACGGCGTGCGCTACCTGAAGATCCCCGTGCGGCAGAAGCGGGCGGTCGCGTGAGGGGGCGCGGTTCGCTTGCCTTCGCCGGGGCGAGCCCCTAGAGAACCCCGGGTCGCCCGGTTAGCACAGCGGTAGTGCAGCGGTTTTGTAAACCGAAGGCCGGGGGTTCAAATCCCTCACCGGGCACCATC
>Ga0272446_1003794_pt1 | contig 18654 bp, 10 predicted proteins | sample YNPCB0061_FD_194587 | JGI IMG/M metagenome (GOLD analysis project Ga0272446, IMG submission 194587) | Hot spring microbial mat communities from Yellowstone National Park, WY, United States - YNP-CB-006-1 | ecosystem: Environmental > Aquatic > Thermal springs > Hot (42-90C) > Sediment | place... | reverse complement strand
GCGCATCGCCCGCATCGCTGGCATCGACCTGAAGGTGCACTGGAGCTTCGCGCTCGTCCCGGTGATGGGGGCGGTGCAGTGGGGCGGCCTGGGCACGCGCGGGGCCGTCTTCGGCGCGGTGCTGATGCTGCTCATCTTCGGCTTCGTCGCGCTGCACGAGCTCGGTCACTCGCTGGTGGCGAAGGCCTTCGGCATTCCGGTGAAGGACATCACGCTGATGCCGCTGGGCGGCGTGGCGCTGCTGGGCAAGCGGCCGAAGACGCCGCTGCAGGAGCTGCTCATCGCCCTCGCCGGGCCTGCGGTGAACGTGGTGCTGGCGGTGGGGCTGGGCGCGGTGGCGCTCGAGCTGTACGGGCCGGAGCCGCTGTGGAACGCGCTGCGCGCGGCGCGCCTCGAGCAACCGACGGACGAGACGTTGTGGGCGATGATGGTGTCGGCCAACGCGATGCTGGCGCTGTTCAACATGGTGCCGGCGCTGCCGATGGACGGCGGGCGGGTGCTGCGGGCCTTCCTCGCGTGGTTCGTCGGCTACGAGAAGGCGACGAAGTGGTCGGCGACGCTGGGGCGCTTCCTCGCGCTGGGGCTGGGCGCCTTCGGGCTGGCCACGGGCAACCCGGTGCTGCCCTTCATCGCGGTGTTCATCTTCTTCGCGGCCGGGGCCGAGGCGCGCGACGCGAGCGTGACGCGCGTGCTGAGCGGCATTCGCGCGGCCGACGCGGTGAACCCGTACGCGCCGCGCTTCCTGCCGGGCACGACGCTGGGCGAGGCGATGCAGGCGCTCATCTTCACGCCGTACCTGGCCTTCGGCGTCGAACACTTCGGGCGGCTGGTAGGCGTGGTGACGCGCGAGGCGCTGATGCGCGGGATGAACGAGGAAGGCCCGCACGGCTACGTGGCCGGGGTGATGGAGCGGCGCGTGCCGGTGGTGGACGGGCGCGAGCCGCTCGAGGCGGCGCGGGAGAAGATGCACGAGGCGGGCGTGCCCTTCGTCGCGGTGCTGGAAGGCGACCTGTTCCTCGGGCTGGTGACTGAAGTGGAGGTGGCGCAGCAGGCAGCGCTGGTGGACCAGCTGCGTCGCTCCCGGGCGGCCGGTGGTGCCCGGTGGTCCGTCCGTTCCGAGCGGTGACGCCCGCCGCCCCTCCGACGCCCCGCTCACGTGTGCCGCTGGGCGGACCGAAGCAGCACGCCGCGCGCGACCTCGATGAACGCCCGCGCCGCGCGCGACGGCACCGGCCCGACCACCAGGCCCGCCATGCGCCGCTGCGAGGCGCCCACCAACGGCACGGCGTGCAGCGCGTCCGTGGGGCGCAGCGCCAGCTCGGGCACCACCGCCGCGCCGAAGCCCAGCGCGGCGAGCCGCTTCACCACCTCCACGCTGTTCATCTCCATCGCCACGCGCGGGTGAACGCCCGCGGCGGCGAACTGCGCCTCGAGCCACGCGCGCGAGGCGGTGGTTCGGTCCAGCAGCACCAGCGGGTACGGCTCGAGCTCGGCCGGGCGCACGCGCGCTCGCCGCGCCAGCGGGTGGCCCTTCTGCACCACCACCACGTCGCGCTGCGGCACCAGCGGCACCTGCTTCAACGCCCGCACCCCGGACGACACCGTCGTCGGCAGCGGCAGCGACACCACGCCCACGTCCAGCGTGTGCGCGGCGACGGCCTCGGCGATGGCGGGCGACGGCCGGTTGTCGAGCCGCAGCTCCACGCCGGGGAACCGCTCGCGGAAGGCGCGGAACACCGGCGGCAGCAGGTACGTGGCCAGCGTGTCGCTCGTGCCCAGGGCCAGCGTGCCGCGCGCCACGTCGCGCTGCGCCTCGAGCGCGCCGCGCACCTCGTCCAGCGCCCGCAGCACCGCGCCGACGTGCGCGCCGAGGGCCTGGCCGGCCTCCGTCAGCCGCACCTGCCGGCCGCTGCGCTCGAACAACGCCTCGCCCACGTCGCCCTCCAGCGCGGCGATGGCCTGGCTCACCGACGACTGCGTCACGCCCAGCGCCCGCGCCGCGCGCGAGAAGCCCCCGTGCCGCACCACCGCGTCGAACACCTTGAGCCGGTCGCTCCGCAGCTCCACGGCCCCACCCTATCCCATCGCGAAAAACGATGACTCCCATCCACTTCCATCACCTATCCAGATGAGCCAACCGGGGGCAGGATGCGCGCCATGTTGATCCTCCAGGGACCGCCCGCCTTCACCGCCGCCCGCCTCGAGAAGCGCCTCGCGCGCTTGAAGGCCGGCAACCCGGGCCTCGCCGCCGCCAGCGCCCACTTCGTGCACCTGGTCGACACCACGCGAGAGCTCACCGCCGACGAGCGCACGACGCTGGACCAGCTGCTCACCTACGGCCCGCGCCAGCACGCCCCCCGCCTCGACGGCCGCCTCGTCGTCGTCATTCCGCGGCTGGGCACCCGCAGCCCGTGGTCCTCGAAGGCCACCGACATCGCCCACAACTGCGACCTCTCCGCCGTCACGCGCGTCGAGCGCGGCGTCGAGTGGCGTCTCGTGGGCGCCGTCACCGACGAGCCCGCGCTGCTGGCCGGCCTGCACGACCGCATGACCGAGAGCGCGCTCGAGTCCTTCGCCGAGGCCGAGAAGCTCTTCGTCCACCACGCCCCCCGGCAGTTCGTTACCGTGCCGGTGCTGACGCACGGCCGCGTGGCGCTGGAGGACGCCAACCGCGAGCTGGGCCTCGCGCTGGCGAGCGACGAAATCGAATACCTCGTCGACGCCTTCCGCACGCTGAAGCGCGACCCCACCGACGTGGAGTTGATGATGTTCGCGCAGGCGAATTCCGAGCACTGCCGGCACAAGATCTTCAATGCCGACTTCGTCGTCGACGGCGTGGCGCAGAAGGACTCGCTCTTCCAGCTCATCAAGAAGTCCACCGCCGCCAGCCCGCAGGGCGTCCTGTCCGCGTACAAGGACAACGCCGCGGTGGTAGAGGGCTTCACCGCCGGCCGCTTCTTCGCCGACCCGGACGACGGCGTGTACCGCGCGCACGTCGAGCCCACGCACATCCTGATGAAGGTCGAGACGCACAACCACCCGACGGCGGTGTCGCCCTTCCCCGGCGCGTCCACCGGCTCGGGCGGCGAGATTCGCGACGAGGGCGCCACCGGCCGCGGCTCGAAACCCAAGGCGGGCCTCGTCGGCTTCTCGGTGTCGAACCTGAAGCTGCCCGGCGCCCTGCGCCCGTGGGAGGTCGAGCACGGCAAGCCGGGCCGCATCGCCTCGGCGCTGGACATCATGGTTGAAGGCCCGCTCGGCGGCGCCGCCTTCAACAACGAGTTCGGCCGGCCCGCGCTCACTGGCTACTTCCGCACCTACGAGCAGGCGGTGCCCGCCGCCGACGGCGTCGAGGTGCGCGGCTACCACAAGCCCATCATGCTGGCCGGCGGGCTGGGTAACATCCGCGGCGAGCACGTGACGAAGGGCGAGATTCCCGCGGGCGCGGCGCTCGTCGTGCTGGGCGGCCCGGCGATGCTCATCGGCCTGGGTGGTGGCGCGGCGTCGTCGGTGGCGTCGGGCGCGTCGGCGGAGGACCTCGACTTCGCCTCGGTGCAACGCGACAACGCCGAGATGCAGCGGCGCTGCCAGGAGGTCATCGACCGCTGCTGGGCGCTGGGCGAAAGGAACCCCGTCATCTCCATCCACGACGTCGGCGCGGGCGGCCTGTCCAACGCGCTGCCCGAGCTGGTGCACGAGAGCCGGAAGGGCGCGCGCTTCGACCTCCGCAAGGTGCCCAGCGAGGAGCCCGGCATGTCGCCGCTCGAGCTCTGGTGCAACGAGGCGCAGGAGCGCTACGTCCTCGCCATCGACGCCGCGCAGCTGCCGCGCTTCGAGGCCTTCTGCCGCCGCGAGCGCTGCCCGTACGCCGTGCTGGGCCACGCCACCGCCGACGGCCGCCTGGTGGTGGAGGACCCGCACTTCAACAACTCGCCCATCGACGTGCCGCTCGACGTCATCCTCGGCAAGCCGCCGAAGATGCGCCGCGACGCGAAGCGCGTGAAGCCGCCGGTGAAGGTGTTCGACCCGGCCACGGTGTCGCTGGACGAGGCGGTCAGGCGGGTGCTGCTGCTGCCCAGCGTCGCCGACAAGAGCTTCCTCGTCACCATCGGCGACCGCAGCGTGACGGGCCTGGTGGCGCGCGACCAGCTCGTCGGCCGCTTCCAGGTGCCGGTGGCGGACGCGGGCGTGACGACGACCAGCTACGACGTCACCACCGGCGAGGCGATGGCCGTGGGCGAGCGCACGCCCGTCGCGTGCCTCGACGCCGCCGCCTCGGCGCGCCTCGCGGTGGCCGAGGCCATCACCAACCTCGCCTGTGCCCGCATCGCGAAGCTGTCCGACGTGCGCCTCTCGGCGAACTGGATGGCGGCGGCCGGCTGGCCGGGCGAGGACGCGCGGCTCTACGACGCGGTGAAGGCGGTGGGCGAGGCGCTCTGCCCCGCCCTGGGCATCGCGATTCCCGTCGGCAAGGACTCCATGTCGATGCGCACGGTGTGGAGCGAGCGGGGCGAGACGCGCTCGGTGGTGGCGCCGCTGTCCCTCATCGTCAGCGCCTTCGCGCCGGTGCTGGACGTGCGGCAGACGCTGACGCCCGAGCTGGCGCTCGACGCGGGCCCTACGACGCTGGTGCTGGTGGACTTGGGCCACGGCAAGCACCGCCTCGGCGGCAGCGCGCTGGCACAGGTGTACAACCAGCTCGGCGACGTGCCGCCCGACCTCGACGCGCCCGCGCTGCTCAAGGGCTTCTTCGAGGCGGTGCAGGCGCTCAACGCCGACGGCAAGCTGCTCGCGTACCACGACCGCTCCGACGGCGGCCTCTTCGTCACCCTGGCCGAGATGGCCTTCGCCAGCGGCTGCGGCCTCGACGTGGTGCTCGACGCGCTGCACGGCCCGGACGCCGCGGTGCTCTTCTCGGAGGAATTGGGCGCGGTGCTGCAGGTGCGCTCGGCCGACGCGCGGGAGGTGGTGCAGGCCTTCACCTCGCGCGGCCTGCACGCGCTGCCCATCGGCGCGCCGACATCGGGCGAGACGCTGCACTTTCACCGCGCGGGCCGCACCGTCTACGAGCGCTCGCGGCACGAGCTGCGCGCGCTGTGGAGCGACACCTCCTGGCGCATGCAGCGACTGCGCGACGACGCGGCCTGCGCCGACGAAGAGCACGCGCTGCGCACCGACCCGGGCTTCACGGGCCTCACCTGCACCACGACCTTCGACGTGGCCGAGGACGTGGCCGCGCCCTTCATCGCGAAGGGCGTGAAGCCGAAGGTGGCCATCCTCCGGGAGCAGGGCGTCAACGGCGAGGTGGAGATGGCCGCGGCCTTCACGCGCGCGGGCTTCACGGCGGTGGACGTGCACATGAGCGACCTCCTCGAGGGGCGCGTGCGGCTGGAGGACTTCAAGGGCCTCGCGGCGTGCGGCGGCTTCTCGTACGGCGACGTGCTGGGCGCAGGCGGCGGCTGGGCGAAGTCGGCGCTCTTCCACCCCAGGGCGCGCGACGCGTTCCAGGCCTTCTTCGCGCGCGGCGACACCTTCACGCTGGGCGTGTGCAACGGCTGCCAGATGGTGTCGAACCTGGCGCCGCTGGTGCCGGGCGCGCAGCACTGGCCGCGCTTCGTGCGCAACGCGAGCGAGCAGTTCGAGGCGCGCGTGGCGATGCTGCGCATCGAGGACAGTCCGTCCCTCTTCTTCCGCGGCATGGCCGGCAGCGTGCTGCCGGTGGCGGTGTCGCACGGCGAGGGCCGCACCGAGTTCCTCGACGCCGCGCAGGCACAGGCGCTCGAGGCGGCGGGCCTGGTCGCCGCGCGCTACGTCGACCACCGCGGCCAGCCCACCGAGCGCTTCCCGCTCAACCCCAACGGCTCGAAGGGCGGCGTCACGGCCATCACCACGCCCGACGGGCGCGCCACCATCCTCATGCCGCACCCCGAGCGCGTCTTCCGCGCGGTGCAGTTCTCATGGCGGCCGAAGGGCTGGGGCGAGGACAGCCCGTGGATGCGCTTCTTCCGGAACGCGCGCGCCTGGGTGGGCTGACCAGGCCGTTCAGTTGCGGCCGCAGGGGCCGAGAGTGACAATCACCCCGTGACGGCGAGAGAGGCTCAACAGGAGCGCGTGCGCGCCTTCGTCGCGCGGCTCGACCAGCGCCGGCGCTCGCTGGCCGAAGAAGTCGAAGAGGACGTGGCCCCGGCGCGCGCCATGAGCCTCGAGGAGCGCGGACGAGTGCTGGAGTCGGTCTGTCGCGACGCCTGGGCGATCCTCCGCGCGCGCGACACTTCGCCGTAGCGCTCGAGCGCGCGGGAATCCCGTACGCCATCGGCGGGGCCATCGCCTACGGTTTCTTCGGTACACCCCGCGGCACGTACGACGTCGACCTCAATCTCTTCGTCGACGTCTCAGAGGCGCGACGCGTCGTGCTCGTCCTCAAGGCTGCCGGGCTGGACATCGGTGAGGCCGACGCCGCCGCGACCGCAGTGGAGCGAGGAGACGCACGGGGCCAATTCCACGGCATGCCCGTCGACTTGTTCTTCGACTCCATCCCGCGGCACGAGGCAGCGGCGACGCGAACGCGCGAGGTGGTCCTGCACGGCACTCGCGTTCGCGTGCTGAGCCCGGAGGACACCGCTGTCTTCAAGCTCCTCTTCTTCCGCGGCAAGGACTGGCTGACGTCGAGCGGCTGCTCGGCGTCTCCGGCGCCGGGCTGGACCGGGGCTACGTGCGGCGCTGGCTGGTCGACACGGTGGGCGAAGACGACTTCCGCGTTCGCAAGTGGGATGAGCTGACGGCGGCCATTCCTCCGCGCTAATCCCTTCGCGCCCATGCCCCGCTTCCACCGCTATGTCGCCCTCGGCGACTCCACCACCGAAGGCCTCGAGGACCCGGACGGCCTCGGCGGCTACCGCGGCTGGGCCAACCGCTTCGCCGAGCACCTCGCGCGTGCCTTCGGCGCCATCGACTACGCCAACCTGGGCCTGCGCGGCCTGCGCGCCCGCGACGTGCACGCGACGCAGCTGGGGCCCGCGCTGGACATGCGGCCCGACCTCGCCACCGTCGTCGCCGGGGTGAACGACCTGCTCCGCCCCGGCTTCGACGCCGACGAGGTCGCGGGCCACGTGCGCGCCATGGTGACGGCGCTGCGCGCGCAGGGCGCCACCGTCCTCACCTTCACCATGCCCGACATGGCGCGCGTGAATCCCCTGGCCCGGCTGCTGCGCGGGCGCCTCGCGGCGATGAATGAGCGGCTGCGCGAGACGTGCCGCCTCACCGGCGCGCGGCTGCTCGACCTCGCGGCGCACGAGCTGGGCGGCGACCCGCGCCTGTGGGACGACGACCGGCTCCACGCCAACGCGCTGGGCCACGAGCGCATCGGCAAGGGCCTCGCGCACACCGCCGGCCTCGACGGCTTCTCGGACTGGGCCGCGCCGCTGCCGCCCGCGCCCGCCCGCCGCCTGCACGACTTCGTGCGCGCCGAGCTCCGCTGGAGCCGCACGTACTTCCTCCCCTGGCTCGTCCGCCACGCGCGCGGCGAGTCGTCCGGGGACGGCCGCACGGCCAAGCGCCCGGCGCTGGCGCCGCTCGTCGCCCCGCCTCCCTGACGGCGCGACCGCCCAAACGACCGGGCGGGAACACTGGCCGCGCGCCGCGGCCGCCTTACCTGAAGCGACATGGATGCCGTGTTCCCTCCCTCGACGCGAGGCCATCGCCTGTCCAACGTGGTGAAGACGACGCTGCTCCTGGCCGCCTTGAGCGCCCTGGTGCTGGCGGTGGGCCAGGCGGTCGGCGGCGGACGGGGCCTCCTCGTCGCCGGCGCCGTGGTGCTGGTGATGAACTCCGTCTCGTACTGGTTCAGCGACTCGCTCGCGCTGGCGATGAATGGCGCGAAGCCCCTGGCGTCCGGCGCCGTGCCCGCGCTCGAGCAACTCACCGCGCAGCTGGCGCGGCGCGCGGGCCTGCCCATGCCGCGGCTGTACGTCATCCATTCGCCGACGCCCAACGCCTTCGCCACGGGCCGCAACCCGCAGCGCGCGGCGGTGGCCGTCACCACCGGCCTGCTCGAGCTGCTCGACCGCCGCGAATTGGCCGGCGTGCTGGCGCACGAGCTGTCGCACGTGAAGAACCGCGACACGCTCATCATGACGGTGGCCGCGACGCTGGCGGGCGTCATCACCCAGGTGGCGCAGTGGGCCTTCTGGTGGGGCGGCGCGCTGCTGGGCCGCGGAGACGACGACGACTCGCCCAACGCGCTGGCCACACTGGGGCTCCTCATCGTCGCGCCGTTGTCCGCCACGCTGCTGCAGCTGGCCATCAGCCGGTCGCGCGAGTTCGACGCCGACGCGGCGGCCGCGGAGCTGACCGGCGACCCCCGGGGCCTCGCCAGCGCGCTGGCCCGCCTCGAGGATGGCAACCAGCTGCGTCACCTGAACCGCAGCCCGGCCACGGCGCACCTGTACATCGTCAACCCGCTGTCCGGCGGCGGCGTCCTGTCGCTGTTCGCCACCCACCCGCCCATCGAGCGGCGCATCGAGCGGCTGCTGGCGATGGAGCGCTGAGAGCTGCGCTACGGTGGCGCTGCATGCGCGTGCGGCTCGCCACGTGGAACCTGGAGAACTTCGACGAGCGCGCCGGGGGCCTGGCGCCGCCCGAGCGACTCCACGCGCTGCGCCCGAAGCTGCTGGCGCTGAAGGCCGACGTCCTGTGCCTGCAGGAGGTCGGCGCCGAGCGCCCGGAGAAGAACGCGCCGCGCGCCCTCACCCACCTCGACGCGTTGCTCGGCGGCACGCCCTACGCGTCGTACGCGCGCGTCGCCACCGGGCTCCCCCGGGGCGGGCTGTCCAACATCCACAACCTCGTGGTGTTGAGCCGCTTCCCCATCACCGCGCACCAGGAGCTCGCGCATCGCCTGGTCCCGCCGCCGGTGGTGTCCTTGCGCACCGACGGGCCGGACACGTCGCGCCCCGTGTCCTTCGACCGGCCGCTCCTGCACGCCACGCTGGACGTCGGGGGCCGGCCGCTGCACGTCATCGCCGCGCACCTGCGCGCGCCGCTGGCCACCAGCCTCGAGGGCCAGAAGTCGGGGCCGTTCGCCTGGAAGTCCGTGTCCGCGTGGGCCGAGGGCTTCTGGCTGTCGTCGCTCAAGCGCGTCGGCCAGGCCCTCGAGGCGCGGCTGCTGGTGGAGGCGCTGCTCGCCGCCGACGACGAGGCGCTGGTGCTGGTGGCCGGCGACTTCAACGCGGACCTGTCCGAGATGCCGCTGCGCCTGCTGCGCGCCGACGTGGGCGACACCGGCAACGCCGCGCTGGCGGCGCACTCCCTGGTGGCGCTCGACGCCTCGGTGCCCGACGCGCAGCGCTTCACCATCGTCCACCAGGGCCGTCGCCAGGTGCTGGACCACCTGCTCGCCTCGCCCGCCCTGGCCCGGGCGCACGTACACACCGACATCCTCAACGAGGACCTCGGCGACGAGTGGACCGCCGCGCGCGCCGGGGTGAAGCCGACGGGCAGCTTCCACGCCCCGGTGGTGTCCGAGGTGGAGCTGCCGGGCTGATCCGCTGGCCCTCCCGCGGCCCTGTTGCTACAGCGGCGTCCGGGGAAACACCGCTCATGACTCCGCACGGCCGGCTCTCGGGGATTCTGCAGCCCACCTTCTCGCTCCGCAGCGCGCACGACGTGGGCGTCGGCGACTTCGCCGGCTTCGACGGCCTCTTGGCGTGGATGCAGCTGGCCGGGCAGAAGCTGCTCATGGTGCTGCCGCTGTTGCCCACCGCGCCGGGCGACTCCAGCCCGTATTCCACGCGCAGCGCCTTCGGGCTCAACCCCCTCTTCATCCACCTGGGGTGGCTGCCGGAAGGCGTCATCTTCACCGACGCCGAGAAGCAGGCCATCGACCAGGCCCGCGCGTCGAAGCATGTGCGCTACGACCTCGTCTTCCCGGTGAAGAACGCGGCGCTCGAGCGCGCCTTCGCCGCCTTCGAGGCGCAGGGACCGTCCGCCCGGGCGCGCGAGTTCGACCACTGGGCGCTGGACAACCGCGGCTGGCTCGACGGCTACGCGCTGTATGCCGCGCTTTCCGAGGCCTTCACCCGCAAGCCCTGGTGGGAGTGGCCGACGGGCCTCGCCACGCGCGACCCGAAGGCGCTGGAGGTCGCCCGCAGCGAGCACCGCAAGCGCGTGCGCTACCACCAGTGGCTGCAGTGGGTGGCCGAGGCGCAGTGGAGCAAGGTGCGCGCGCAGGCGAAGTCACGCGGCATTCTCCTGTGCGGCGACGAGCCGTTCATCATCGGGCAGGACTCGGCGGACTGCTGGTGCTGGCCGCAGTACCTCCGGCGCGACAAGCGGCTGGGCGTGCCGCCCGACGACTTCTCCGCCGAGGGCCAGGACTGGGGCCTGCCGTACTTCGACTTCGAGGCGCTGGAGAAGGACGGCGACGCGTGGCTGAAGCTGCGCGCGAAGAAGGCCGCCGCCACCTACGACGTGCGGCGCATCGACCACGCGGTCGGCTACTTCCGCCAGTACGTCCGCGACGCCGAGCGGCCGCGGGGCTTCTTCATCCCCGGCGAGGAGCCGCAGCAGCAGGCGCGCGGCGAGAAGAACTTCAAGCTGCTGGCCGACGGCGCGGGCATCGTGGCCGAGGACCTCGGCGTCATTCCCCGCTTCGTGCGCGACACGCTGGCCCGGCTGGGGCTGCCCGGCTACCAGGTGATGCGCTGGAGCCGCGAGGACGGCGTGTACCGCGACCCGCGCCACTACCCCGAGGTGTCGCTGGTGACGACGGGCACGCACGACACCGAGACGCTGGTGGCGTGGTGGAACAACGCGCCGGCCTGGGAGCGCGAGACGGTGTGCCGCGTGTGGCCCGAAATGCACCGCTTCTCGCCGCCGCCCGAGCGCTGCAGCCCCGAGGTGCACGAGGCGCTGGTGCAGGCGGCGCTCAACGCGCAGTCGGCGTGGTGCATCCTCCCGTGGCAGGACGTCTTCGGCGAGACCGAGCGCGTCAACACCCCGGGCACGGTGGGCGACCAGAACTGGACGTACCGCATGCGCACCGAGGTGGAGACGCTGTGCACCGCCGACGACACGCGCCGGGTAGCCGCGTGGCTGGCGCGCCTGACGCACGAGGGCCGCCGCGCGTGACGGTGGCGGCTCCCCCGCCGCGGGGAGCGGAGCGGTCGCGTCGTGGGCCGGTCGCGGCCTTCGCGCTGGCCGTACTGGCCGCGTGCAGCCACGCGCCGCCCACGCCCGACGCGCTGGAGGTCGACGACCTCTCCATCGAGGGCAACTCGGCGCTCAAGGAGAGCGCCATCAAGGAGAAGATTCTCACCGGCGAGTCCTCGTGGCTGCCGTGGTGGTTCCCCATCTGGGGCCACACCGAGTGGTTCGACGAGAGCGCCTGGCAGGCGGACCTGCGGCGCATCACCCGCCTGTACGAGGCGAACGGCTACTACCAGGCGCGCATCCTCGACGAGCAGCAGAACCCGAACGGGCCGGGGCACGTGAAGCTGCTGGTGAAGGTGTTCGAAGGCGAGCCCGCGCGCATCGCCAACCTCACGTACACCGGCCTCGACCCGCTGCCGCCGGAGCACCGCGAGCGCGCCACGAAGAAGCTGCCGCTGCAGCAGGGGCTCATCTTCCTCGAGCGCGAGTGGCAGGAGACGAAGCAGCTGCTGGCGGCGCGCCTGCGCGAGCTGGGCTACGCGGAGGTGGTGGTGACGGGCGAGGCGCTGGTGGACGCGAGGGCCGCGCGCGTCGACGTCACGCTGGACGTGCAGAGCGGGACCCGCTACCGCTTCGGACAAATCTTCGTCGCGACGGACGCCAACGCGCAGGTGCCGCCGAAGCTGATCGCCGACGTGGCGCGGCCCGAGATTCCGCCGGGCGACTGGTACAGCGAGTCGGCGCTGGCGAACGCGCAGGCGCGCATCTTCCAGATGGGCGTCTTCGCCGGCGTGAAGGTGACGCGCGGCGCGCCCAACCGCGAGAACGAGACGGTGCCTACCGTCATCGACGTGAAGGAGGCGCCGTTTCACAGCGTCCGCCTGGGCGGCGGCGCGAACATCGACATGATCCGCAACGAGGTGCGGCTCATCGCCGAGTACACCGACCGCAACCTCGGCCTCGCGAAGCTCTTCAACAAGGACTACCTGCTCGACCGCCTCAGCGTAAAGGGGAAGGTGGGCTGGGCCTTCCTGCCGAACGTCTTCCAGGTGGCGGCGGGCAGCCCGGGCGCGAAGAACGGCCCCATCTTCCGCGTGCTGACGGAGTACCAGGTGCCGCGGGCCTTCGGCGCGCGCACGGTGGACTTCACCAGCTCGCTCGACCTCCAGCGCACGCTGGACGTGACGTACGACTACATCGGCGGGGAGCTGAAGCTGGGCTTCATCTGGCGGCCCATCTTGAACCTCACCATCTTCCCGTCGGCGAACCTCGACCTCTACTTCCTCTCGGCGCAGGTGACGGTGCGCGACAACGTGCCCACGGCGGTGCTGGGCTGCCCGCTGGCGCCGGACCCGTGCGTCACCAGCTTCCTCGACGTGCTGGTGGAGTGGGACAAGCGCGACAACAAGCTGGAGCCCCACGACGGCTACTACGCGGCGCTCACCACCACCGGCGGCGTGGCGCAGACGGACGTGGTGCGGCCCTTCCTGCGCGTCGTGCCCGAGGTGCGCGGCTACGTCAGCTTCGGCGAGGCGAAGCGGCTGACGCTGGCCGCCAAGCTGAAGCTGGGCACCTTCGTGGGCGACGACGAGAACACGCCGGCGCTGCTGCGCTTCTTCTCCGGCGGCTCGTACATGCGCGGCTTCTACCAGCGCCGCCTCTCGCCGCTGGTGGCGGTGCCGGTGAGCGACCCTGACCACCCGGGGCAGGACCTCTATGACGTCACCACCACGAAGAGCGGCCGCGTGGTGGGCCCGGACACGCTGCCGGTCGGCGGGAACAGCCTCGTCGAGGCGTCCTTCGAGGTGCGCTGGAACGTGTGGGGCGACCTGGTGCTGTCCGTCTTCAACGACTGGGGGCTCGTCACGGCGAAGCCGCTGCTCAGGGGCGTGGACTTCGCGCAGTACCTCTACGCCGCGATTGGGCTGGGCGCGCGCTACCGCACGCCGATCGGGCCGATTCGCCTCGACGTGGCGTACCGGCTGCCGCTGGGCGGCCCGCAGCAGGTGGACCCCGGCAGCGTGAAGACGTTCCGCAACGACCCGGGCTGCTTCTTCGGGCTGGGGGCGAGCTCGGTGTACCAGTCGACGCCCATGTCCTTCGCCGGCGCGCCCGACAGCCGGTGCGCGCTGCACATCTCCATCGGCGAGGCCTTCTGACGGGCGCGCGTCAGTTCTTCCAGTCGAGGTCCCCGGCGGCGTCGTCCACCACCTTGTTCACCAGCAGGGGAATCACCTTCTCCGGCTTGCCGCCCGACGCCTTCACCGACCAGGTGCCCTTGAGCGCCTGCTCCGGGTAGCTCAGCACCAGCATCTCCACCTTGAAGCCCGCGCCCGTCTCGCTGGGCAGCAGGTGCACGCGCAGCTGGTAGCCCTTGAGCTGCTTCGCCTTCAGCAGCGACACGGCGGCCTTCGGGTCCTCCTGGTCCGGGGCGAGGTGCGCGCCGAAGGCGTCCAGCTTGGCGCGCAGCGTCTTCTCGGCGAGCGCGCTCGCCTCGGCCGACGGCGCGGTGCCGGGCTCGAGGTCGATGTACAGCCCGCCCGACGCCGCGCCCGCCTCCGCGCCGCCCGCCGCGTCCTGCACCAGGTCCGCGAGCGCCGGGTCCACCGCGGCCACCGCGTAGCCCGTCTCGCGCGACTTCGCGTACGCCGCCTTCGCCGCGTCGGCGTGCTTCTGCTTCGCTTCGCACACCGCCAGCCCATACAGCGCGCGGCCCCTGGTCCGCTGCCCGCGGGCGCCGGCCGCGCGCTCGGCCGCCGACTGGAACAGCGGCGCCGCGGCCTTCGCGTCGTTGGCCGAGAGGTACGCGAAGCCCAGCTGTACCAGCGCGTCGGCGGGAGCGTTCGCCTGGGCCATGAGCGGCTGCAGCGTCACCCTGGCGTCATTCAGCTTGCCCGCGTCCAGCTGCCGGGCCGCGAGTACCACGCGCGCCTCGCGGCTGTCGGGCGCCAGCGCGAGGCCCTTCTTCGCCGCGGCCAGCGCGTCGGCGTGCTTGTCCTGCCGGGCCAGCGAGCGGCTCAGCCGGCCCTGCGCGAAGGCCGAGGCGGGCGCGAGCGCGAGGTACTCGTTCCACGCCGCCGCCGCCTTCGCGTGCTCGTTCATCGCGGCCAGCGTGTTGGCGTGGAAGCTGCGCAGCACCAGCACGCCGGGGTGCTTCGCCAGCACGCCCGCGAGGAACTTCACCGCCGCCTCGTTCGACTGGTGCCGCGTCGCCAGCCAGAAGCGCGACAGCGCCCAGGGCATCAACGCCGCGTCCGTGTCGCTCGCCGGTCCGAGCAGCTTCTCGGCCTCCGCGTCCTCGCGAGCGATGGCGAGCAGCAGGGCCAGCGTGGCCTGCGCGTACCGCAGCGAGGGGTCGGCTTTGAGCGCCGCGCGGCACGAGGCCACCGCGTCGTCGAGCTCCCTGCCCGACAGGCCCACCGGCGCGTCGATGCCCAGGGGCTGCTTGAGGGCCGTCTCCCAGCAGGCCCCGAGGGACTTGAGCGCCGCGTCGGACTTCGACTCGGGCTGCGCGGCCGCCCCCGCGGCCAGCGCCGCGCCGTCCTTCTCGAGCGCGGCCTTCGCCACCGCCTCGCTGCCCTGCGTCAGCGCCGCCGCCCAGCCGCCCGGCACCTTCACAGAGAACGGCGCCGGCGCCTTCCCGTCGCGCACCGAGCCTGACACCGTGAGGCCCGACGCGTCGCCCGACAGCGTCACCGCCACCACGCGGTCCGCGCCCAGCAGCGCCAGCGCCCGGTCGGCGGCGTCGTCGTCGGACAGCTGCGAGGGTTCGAGGCCCTCCTGCCCCGCCATCGCCAGCACCTGCTTCATGTCCAGCGTCGCGTGCTGGCCGGCGCTGACGAGCAACATGGTGGCGCGCGCCTCGAGCAAAAGGCCGAGCCGCGACAGCTCCGGCGACGAGGCCTTCACCGGCAGCACAGCCACCACGGGCTTCCGCGCGGGCGCGGCGAGGACGACGGACGGCACCAGGGCGAGGAGGAGCAGTCGGCGCATGGGCCGGGAGCCTTGCACAGCCCCGCCGGAAGCGCGCGGCGCGGCGACGGGTTGATTGCCTCGAAGACTCGTCGGCCCACCTTCACGCGGTTAACCTGCCTCGCACATGAAGGACACCCGCCACGCACTCGGCCGCCGGGGCCGGCGCGCGCTCCTCGCGCTGGGCGTGGTGCTGTTGCTCCTCGTCGTCGCGTTCGTCGGCACGCGGCTGTGGCTGGCCAGCGAGGGCGGGCAGTCCTTCCTCCGCGAGCGCGTGGCGGCGGCGGTGACGGGCAGCATCGCCGGCCGGCTCGAGTTCGACCGCCTCGCGCTCGAGGGCGACACCCTCACGCTGCAGAACCTCAAGCTGTACACCCCCGAGGGCGAGCTGGTGGTGGAGATGAAGGCCGTCACCGCCGACATCACCCTGGGCGCGCTGCTGCGCCGGACGGTGGACCTGCGCCGCGTCGTCATCGACACGCCGCGCCTGTACCTGCAGTCCGACGAGCGCGGCCTCAACCTGGCGCGCGCCGTGGCCTCGAAGCAGCAGGCCGCTCCCGCGCCGGCGCCCGCAGGTGAGCCCACGCGCTGGCGCGTGGTGGTGGGCGCGCTGGCGCTCACGCACGGCTACGTCGACGCGCAGGGCCTGGGGCCCCGCATGACGGTGGAGGAGCTGGGCCTCGACGGCGACGTCGACCTGCGCCTCGAGGACCTGTGCACCCGGGGCGCGCTGAAGCTGCGCGGGCAGGTGACCTCGCCGGTGGCCTCTCCCCTGGCGCTCGACGTCGCCGCGACATCGACGAAGGGCCCCACCTCGGCCGACGTCAGCCTGGTGCTGGCCGACACGAAGCTGCGCGCGGTGGGCGAGTGGCCGACGACGGAGGTGACGGTGAAGGAGCTCATCGTCGGCCCCGAGACGGCGCGCGCCTTCCTGTCGTCGTGGCCGCTGCGCGTGCCGCTGTACGCCCAGGGCACCGCGTCGCCGTCGAAGGCGCTGCTAAAGCTGCGCGCGGGCGCCGCCAACGCCCAGCTGAACGCGAAGTGGACGACCGAGCCCCCGGCCGTCGAGTCCCTCACCCTTGCGCTGGCCGACGCGGACCTCGCGGAGCTGCTCGGCGTGAAGCAGCGCTCGCTGGTGAACCTGGCCGTCACCGCGTCGCTGCCCGACGCGCGCCCCGAGTCGCTCACCGGCAAGGCCACGGTGACCGCCGCGTGGACGGCGCCCGGCCTCGGCCCGCTGGCCAGCGTCTCGTTGGTGGCCCGCGCCGCGAAGGGCGCGGTGACGCTGGAGCCGCTCGACGTCGTGGCGCCGGGCGTGGCGCTGAAGGTGCGCGGGCAGGCCTCGCGCACCTCGCTCGACCTCTCGGGCCGGCTGGAGGCGAAGGACGCGGCCGAGCTGGCGCGCGTCATCTCGCGCTTCGCCGAGGTGGAGCTCCCGCCGCTGGGCGGCGCCGGCGCGCTGGACGTGACGGTGAAGGGCCCCACGCTGCACCCGGCGGTGAAGGCAGTGGGCCAGCTGGCCACGCTGCGCGTCGCGTCCGTCTCGGCCGAGCGCATCACCGTCGACGCGGACCTCCCCGACGTCACCCACCCGCTGGACACCGACATCCTCCTCGAGGCGAAGCGCGTCGCCGTCGGCGAGCGCGTGCTGTCCGAGGTGCGGCTCGACTTCCTCACCCGCGGCCGGGAGCTGGACGTGGACTTCACCACGCGGGGCCTCGGCGACGTGACGCTGCACGCGGTGGGCCTGCTGGACGCGGACCGGCAGGGCGTGGCGTTGTCCACCTTCGAGGTGAAGGCGGCGGAGGCGGCGTGGGCGATGGAGGCGCCGACGCACGTCGCGTGGGGCCCCGCCATCGCCGTCGACCCGATGACGCTGCGCGACGGGGCCCAGCGGCTCACCCTCGCGGGGACGCTGAAGGGCCAGCGCGTCGACGCGCGCGTGGAGGCCGCCGACGTCGACCTCTCGCGGCTGCCGCACATCCTCGCGCCGGACAGCTGGGGCCTGGCGGGCGCGCTGACCCTCACCGCGTCGGCGCAGGGCAAGCTGCCGCAGCCCGACCTCGAGGCCCGCGCGTCGCTGCGGCGCGGCGCGGCCTTCGGCGTCACCGACGTGGCGTTGGACGTCGACGGCGCCTGGCGCGGCAGGCGGGCGACCGCGAAGGTGTCGCTGGCCACGTCCGTCGGCGCGCTGGTGGCCGACGTCGACACCTCCCTGCCCGCGCTCTTCGACGAGAAGGACGAGCCCGTCGCCGCCACCGTCTCGGTGCGCGACGTGGACATCGACAGGGTGAGCGCGCTGCTGAAGCAGCCCCTGCCGGTGAAGGGCGTGCTGGGCGTCGAGGTGACGCTGTCGGGCACCGGCGCGGCGCCCGTGGCGTCGCTGACGGTGGAGGCGCTCAGCCTCGCGGTGACGCTGGCCGGCGAGGCGCCGAAAGCCTTCACGCTGGACCGGCCGAAGGTGGTGGTGGACACGCGCGCGGGCGGGGCGCTGGGCGTGAAGGCGTCGACGTCGGCCTTCGGTGGCGTCGCCATGGTGGACGTGGCGACGCCCTTCACGCTGCCCAGCCTCCGGGCGCGGCCGCCCACCGCCGCGGTGCTGCGCGAGACGGCCCTCACCATGGACGTCGACGTGCGCGGCGTGGACCTGCGCCAGCTCGACACGGCGCACCTGGTGGACGACGACGAGCTCGCCGGCCTCGTCGCGCTCGAGGGCCGCGTCACCGGGACGCCGATGCAGCCGCGCGGCGCGCTGACGCTGAAGCTGGCGCGCGCGACGTACCCGCCGTTCTCCGACGTCGACGTCGCCCTGACGCTCTCCGCCGAGGCGCTGCGCACCACGCTGGCCGGGACGGTGCAGTTGAGCGGCAAGCCGGTGGCCACGCTGGACTGGCAGGTAGACGCGCCCGCCGAGCGGCTCGCGCGCTTCGACGACGTGGGAGGGGCGAAGCTGGCCCTGCGCGGCAGCCTGTACCCGTTGGACCTCGAGCGGGTGCTGCCAAGATTGGACGGCGAGGTGGGCCCGCGCGGTGTCGCCAGCGCGACGGTGGAGGTGACGGGCACTCTCGACGAGCCCTCGGTGCGCCTGCTGGGCTCGCTGCGAGGCCTGTCCTTCTCGAAGACGACGCTGGGCAGCGCGCGCTTCGACATGCGCAGCACCGGCACCGAGCAACGCTACGCCATGGCGCTGGGAGGCGAAGGCCGAGACGACTTGAAGGTGACGGGCACCACCGGCCTCGACGTGCGCCTGGCGACGCTGCGCCGGGGCTTCGACTGGAAGAAGGCCCCGGTGGCGCTGGCGCTCGACGCCCGGGACCTGGACCTCGGCTTCCTCTCGGGCGCAGCGCCGATGGTGCGCACCGTGGGCGGCCGCCTGCTGCTGGCCGGCTCCGTGAAGGGCACGCTGGGCAGCCCCGCGTGGCTGGGGGACATCGAGTGGAAGAAGGGGCGGCTGGGCCTCGCGGGCCTGGGCGACTACCGCGACATCGACCTCGAGCTGCGCGCGACCAACGACCTCGTCGACTTGAAGAAGCT
>Ga0272446_1003793_pt1 | contig 18654 bp, 15 predicted proteins | sample YNPCB0061_FD_194587 | JGI IMG/M metagenome (GOLD analysis project Ga0272446, IMG submission 194587) | Hot spring microbial mat communities from Yellowstone National Park, WY, United States - YNP-CB-006-1 | ecosystem: Environmental > Aquatic > Thermal springs > Hot (42-90C) > Sediment | place... | reverse complement strand
ATCTCGCCGGAACTGGCTGCCGCGCTGGCCAACCACCTGCAGGCGGCCCTGACCGCGCCGGATTGGCGGCCGCCGCGCGAACTGCGCCCCGAGGACTGGCTCGGACTGGAGGCGCTCTTCCGCTACTCCTTGGCCGCGGCCGAGGTCGCCCTCGAGGCCGGCGACGCCCGGACCGCCTACGCCCAATGGGTGCGCGGCTGGCACTTGCTCGCGGCTGTGACGCCGGCGACCGAGTTTGCGGGCTTCTTTGATGAGCAGGGGCCGGCCCTGCTCGCCGACCGCCTGACGGGAGCGTTCCGGTCCCAAGCCCTTTACGGGGCGTCCCTGCCCGCGGAGGTGGCGCGCGAGGTCCTGTCCGGACTGGCGGCCGCGGGTCGTCGGGCGGCGCCTCCGGCGGAGAGCTACGCCCGCCAAGTGTTCCGCGCCGCGGGCGTCTTGCGGCTGGCCCGCCAGGCCGAGTGGTCGCGCGTGACGCGCGCCGCGCGGCTGGCCGGGATGTTGATCCGCCGGGACACGGTGAGTTTGTTCGAGGACCTCGTGGACCGCATCAGCGGCTGGCAACGCCGCTCCGAACCCGACTACCACGGCGCCGCGCATCTGCTGCGGCCCTTGGGCGAACTGGTCAGCGTCCTCCAAACCCGCGTGGCGCGCGCGGCGGATTTCGACCGCATGGAAGCCGCCTGCCTCGGCGCGCAGTTGCGGGCGCTCCGCGACCAAGCGCAAGGAAGCACCTCCCCGGGCGCGGCCGCGCCGCCCGGGCTGGAACCGATGACCGGCTGGCGGCGCTTCTGGGACCGGCCGGCCGTCTGGCGGCTGGCCCAGGCGTTTCCCGCGTCCCAGCCGGTGCTGGCAAGCTGGCAGCAGTGGCAGTGGGAACTCGAGTCCTGCCGGCTCACCCTCGCGCTGCGGATGTACGCAGAAATCCACGGACATTGGCCCGACCACCTCGAAGCGCTGGTGCCGGAAATCCTCGAAGCGGTGCCGGCGGACCCCTTTCAGCCCGGCGAACCGCTGCGGTATGCGCGCGAGGGCGGGGCGTGGCGGCTGTGGTCGGCCAGCGCCGGGGAAGCCGCCCAGCGGGAGGGGTTCACGCGGCGGGTGATTCGGTCCACCGATTTCCGCCCACCGGGTGCGACCGGCTGGCCACGTTGATGCGGGCGAGCGGCAGTGATGGGCGGGAAAGGGCGCGCGCGGGAAGGCTTGGTGGAGTCGAGGGGAGTCGAACCCCTGACCTTCTCATTGCGAACGAGACGCTCTACCAACTGAGCTACGACCCCAACCTGGCCGGCGGAGCGGCCGAAGTGCGCCCCACACAGTGGGATAATGGTTCAGCCGCCTGGCGGGGCAAGTGGAAAACTTTTGGGACGTGCTCGCAGGGCGCATTTCAGTTTTTGAGCGCCGACGTCAGCAAGCCCCCCCACAGCCGTTCTCCCTCGATTTTGCCGCGGCCCAGACCGGCGAAAATTGCGGGAATGCTGTGGGGGGGTCAAAAACTCAAATGCCCTCGGCCGTTTCCGCCCGCAAAGCCGGTCAGAGACCGGCGCTCCCCAAGGCACCGCCGCCCGTCGTGTCGGAGCGCCGGCGTCCCCCCGGCTTTGGTTGCCACGCCTTCTCAGGGACCGGGACCTATGAACCGGCGCCGCTCATCCGGCCGCGCCGCAGCGCGGCCCTACCGGGAGCGCCGGCAAGCCGGTCTGGACGAGCCACGGACCGACTCAGGCGCTCGCGCCGCGAAACTCCGCGGGAAGGTCCCGTCCGGTGTCGCCGAGCGCGGCCCAGGTCAGGCCCTGGAACGCCGGGATGTCCTCGGCCATTTGGCGGAAGAGGGTCTCGAGGCCGGCCGGCGCGCGTTCGCCGGTGAGCCGTTCCCAGAGTTCGGCCAGAAACTCGACCTCCGGTCGGGCGTCGCCCGGCGGCTCGACTGCCTTGAAGAAGCGTTGCACCCGGCCGTGGGCGTTGGTGAAGCTGCCGCGTTTTTCGGCGTGGGCGCAGCCGGGCAGGACGAAGTGCGCCAGCTCGGCGGCGCCGTTGGGCAGGATGTCGCTCACGACCAGCAGGTCCAGGCGGCGCAACACCTCGGCGTCCAGACCGTGATGGAGCGGGTCTTCGCCAAAGGCCAGCAGGGCGGTCAGGGTGCCGGCGCGAAGGCGCTCAGCCAGGCGGGGCAGGTTTGCGCCCGGCGGTTCGGCCGCCAGGCCCAAGAGGCGCGCGCCGGTAGTGTTGGGGTTTTTGTCCGGGTGCACCAGGAGGTGGTCGCCCGCGCCGTGGCGCGGAACGATGTCGGTCACGGCGCCCAGGTGTTGGGCGAGCTTGCGCAGCAGGTAGAGCTCCTCGTTGCTGAGGCGGGCGGAGGCGATCAAGGCGACGTGGCCGGGGGTGACCGTTTTGAGCCGGGCGGCGAGCTCCTCGAGGGCACGCGCCCAGGTGGCGGGCTCACCGCGCAGGCGCACCTGGCGGAGGCGGTCGGCGCGGCCGATCCACTTGTAATTGAGCCGACCGGCGTCGCAGAGCCAGGAGCGGTTGACGGCGTCGTTCTCGCGCGGGGTGTAGCGGTAGATGACGTTCTCGCGCGAGCCGATGAGGACGTTGCAGCCGGTGCCGCAACTGGTGCACAGGGATTTGGTTTCCCTGAGGAACCAGACGCGCATCCGGAAGCGAAAATCCTTCGAGGTGAGCGCGCCCACCGGGCAGATGTCCACGGTGTTGAGAGTGTAGTTGTTGTCGAAGGCCCGGCCCGGCCAGGCGGCCAGGGTGCTGTAGCTGCCGCGGTGGAGGATGCCCAGGGCGTCGTCGCCCACGATGTCGCGGGTGAACCGGATGCAGCGCGTGCACAGGATGCACCGCTCATCGTCGAGCAGGATGCGCGGGCCCAGGTCCACCTGTTTGGGTTTGTGGACCTTGGTTTCCACGAAGCGGCTGGCGGCCGTGCCGTATTCGAGGGAGTACTCCTGGAGCTTGCACTCGCCGGCCTGGTCGCAGATCGGGCAGTCGAGCGGGTGGTTGATGAGGAGAAACTCGAGCACGCCCTCGCGCATGGCCTTCACGCCCGGGGTGTCCGTGTAAATGGCCATGCCGGGGGCCACGGGCGTGGCGCAAGCGATGGCCGGGCGGGGCGCTTTTTGGATGACCAGCGAGCCGTCCGGGTTTTTCAGCGGCTGCCGGTCGGGCCCGAGCGCCGGGGTGCCGTACTCGACCAGGCACATGCGGCAGTTGCCGGCCACGGGCAGGCGGGGGTGGTAGCAGTAATGCGGCACGGTCACGTCCGCGGCGGCGCACGCCTGGAGCATGGTGGTGGGGACGGGTTTGCCCTGCCAGTCCGGGGTCAAGCGCGGCACGGTGACAGGCCGGCCGTTCACCGTGACGGTGAGGGTGTCGCGCGCCGGCGGGGCGGCGGCGGGGGTGGAAGTTGGAGGAGCCGTGACCACAAAAAGGGAGAGTTATGTGCGGGCCAGTTGGCGGACAAAAGCGGCGTGCTCGGCACTGTTAAGCCCGCGGGTCAGCACGCTGGCCACCCGGCGCTCGTCTCCCGCCACCAGGGCGCGCAGGTCCAACCACAGGCCGGGGAAGACCTGGCTACGAGTCACGCCCTTGGCCCGGGACGGGAGCGGGGTGTACACGCCGTTTTGCAGCGCCCACCAAAGGCAACGGGCTTCGCGGACCAGCCAGAGAAGATATTCCTGCACCCCTTGGCGTTCGTACACGTCCCGTTTCTCGTGGGCATCGTAATCGGCGCTCGAGAGCGCAATTTCCACCACCAATTCCGGCGCCCCTTCCAGCAGACCGTCGGCAGCCACCCCCGACCTGCCCCGACTCGGATGGTCAAGGCGCAGCACGCTGTCCGGCTGAAACTCGTTCCGCAGGTCCAGGCGAAGCGAGGGGCTGATGAGCGCGCGCACGCCGGGCGTGTGGCGGGCATAGACGCCCAACCAATGATGCAAGCGCTCGTGGGCGGCACTGTGCGATGCGCTGATGGGTGGAGTCATAAAGACGATTCCCTCGATGAGCTCCGCGTGCCGCAAATCGGGCGTGGCCTCCCACCGGCGCTCGAACTCGGCGCGGGACAGGTGCTCGCCGTTGCGCAAAGGCGCGAGCCGCGTCCGCCCGGGGCGACCGGTCGGCTTGTTTGGCGGTGTCAACGTGAGCATGCCCATCGGCCCCCAACCAAGCACAGTTTTTTCGCCGGCTCAAAATCAAAGCGCTCCCACCGAGACGCCGCCGCAAGAAGCGCGTCGGGAGTGCCTCGGCCCGCGGGCCCTCGTGGGCCGGGACGAGAAACGCCACCGCGCCTTCGCGGGGCGTTTGGACGGGTCGGGTTCATGTCTCCGAGGCAAGCCAGGGCGGCGGTGGCGCCGCGCCCCGCGCGACAAACTCCTCCTTGAACTTGCCCACGAAGCTCTGCACCGGCCAGGAGCACGCCTCGCCGAAGGCGCAAATGGTGCGCCCGCCCGGGATGTTGTCGGCGATGTGCAACAGGTAGTCCGCGTCTTCGGGGCGCCCGCCGCCGCCGGCCAGGCGGCGCAGGGCCTTGGCCAGCCAGAGCGAGCCCTCGCGGCAGGGGGTGCACTGGCCGCAGCTTTCGTGGGCGAAGAACTCGCTGATGTTGGCCAGCGCGGCCACCAGATCGGTCGAGTCGTCCAGCACGATGATGGCGCCGGAGCCGGACATGCTCCCGGCGGCCAGGAGCGTGGTGAAGTCGTAGGGCAGGTCCAGCACGTCCTGTTCCTGCTCGACCTCGCGGCCGTCCGCGCCACGGAGTTTGAGCCGCACTTTTTCGCCGGCGCGAAAGACCTTGGCCGAAACACCGCCGGGAATGACCGCCTTCAACTGCCGGCCCTCGCGCAGGCCGCCGCCAAAGGCGGGGTCAAAGATCAGCTCGCGCAGGGTGACCTTGCCCACCTCGATCTCGAAGTACCCCGGGCGGCGGACGTGGCCGCTGAGGCACACGATGCGCGTGCCGGTGTTGTTCGGCGTGCCCAGCTTGGCGTACTCCGCTCCGCCCATCGCCAGCACGTGCTTCACCGCGCACAGGGTCTCGACGTTGTTGACGATGGTGGGGCAGTGGTACAACCCCAGCACCGCCGGGAAGTACGGCGGCTTGATGCGCGGGTAGGGCCGCTTGCCCTCGAGCGACTCGATCAGACCCGTCTCCTCCCCGCAGATGTAGGCGCCGGCGCCGCGGTGGACGTGGATTTCGAGGTCATAGCCGCTGCCCAGGATGTTTTGGCCCAGGAACCCGGCGGCCCGGGCCTCGGCCAGGGCGCGGTTCAAGAGGCGCGCGCCCTCGACGAATTCGCCCCGGATGTAAATGAAGGCCAGGTGCACGTCGTTGGCGTAACTGGCCAGGATCATGCCCTCGAGCAACTGGTGGGGGTCTTTGTAAATGATCTGCTTGTCCTTGAAGGTGCCCGGCTCGGACTCGTCCGCATTGCAGATGAGGTAAATGGGCTTGCCGCTCTTGCGGTCCACCAGCGACCACTTCAGGCCGGTGGAAAACCCCGCCCCACCCCGCCCGCGCAGGCCCGAGACCATCACCTCCTGGCGCAGTTGCTCCTGGGGGCTGAGCGTCTTGCCGTCCGGCTGGGTCACCGGGCGCAGGGCCAGGGCGCGGCGCAGGACTTCGTACCCGCCGTGGCGCAGGTAGCAATCCAGGTCCGGCGTGTACCCCGGCTGGTCGAGGTGTTGGAGGATGAGGCGGCGTTCTTGCGGCATGGTGGTACGGGCCGCGACGGCCCGCGACCCGCGGAAGGTAGGGCAGGCGGGCCGCGTCGCCAAGGCTTGACTGGCCGGGGCCTTGGCCTAGGGTGGGCTGGCGCCGGTTGCCCGATGGTGTAACGGTAGCACAGCAGACTCTGGATCTGTTTGTCTAGGTTCAAATCCTAGTCGGGCAGCCAACTTCGTTGCCATCCGCCGCCGGGATTCCCGCCCGTTCCCCTCGGAATCGCACCGTGCCTGTTGTCGGCGGCGAACCACTTCGCCCGTAAAAGCCCATCGCCACCCGGTGGGCTGAGCCAGGCGACCCTCAGGGATTCACGGGCAGCAGGCGGAAAAAGCCCGTGCCCTCGCTCGTGGGGATTTCCACGGTGGCACCCGGACCGGCCTCAATGTCCACCCAGGCCGGCGGGTCCAGGCGTTCGGTCTGCTGGAGGCGGAAGAGCCGGGGCGGCGCGTACAAGCCGTTATCGCCCGCCCAGCTCAAGCGCAACGCGCCGGCGGGCAGGCGGGTCCACGCGGTGAAGCGCGCCGGGGGCCACGGCTTGGGCCGGCCTGCTTCATCCACGAAGAGGCTGGTCGCGCCCGGCGGCAGCACCCGCAAGGTCTTGAGGAACTCGATGACGCAGTTGCGGTCGTAATCGCTCAGGGCCGCGAAGGCGTCGCGCGCGGCGCGGGCTTCGCCGTCGTGGGCGAGGATGGCTTCGCGCAGGGTGGTGTAAAGCCCGTGGTGGAAGAAATTGGGTTTGCTGGCCACGCCCCAGAGCCGGCGGGTAAGGAATTTGCGGTTGCGCGCAAAAAACGCTGCCGAGCCGGCCGGCGCGTTCGGGTCCAACGGCTCGATGTTCGGGTCCTCTTCGTGAGCGCAGATGTCGTGCAGCTTGAAATCCGTAAAGGCCGGCACGTACACCACCCCGTGGACGGGCCCCAGACGCGGCCCGGGGAGGGCGGGGTCGGTCAGGTCCAGTTTGACCTCCGGCGCCTGACCGGGCTGGAGGTTGCCGGGCGGGTTGTAAGGATTGGGCTCAGTGTAAACCCAGCCGGCCTCGGTCAGCGGCAAGTTGGGCACGTGACATGCCGCGCACCCGATGGCCATGAAGCGGTTCTCGCCGTTGAGCACGGCCGCCTCGATCACCGGGTCGTTGGGGATCACCCGGCCCGGCACCGGCAACGCGGCCTGGAAAAGACACACCGCCGTGACCTCCGCCCGTGAAAGCTCATCCGCAAACCCGTCTCCGTCCGGGTCGGTGCCGGCGCCAAAACGCTCCGTGCTCTGGATGCCGTGGTGGTGGTTGAAGGCGTTGTTGGCAAACTCGCGCAGCGACACCACCTGGGCGCCCTGATGCCAGGGGCGAATGATCAAGCTGGGCGGCGCCGCTCCGGTGCTCACTACGCTGGGCGCGGGCAATCCCTCGACCTGCGACACGTCCCACGTGCCGTCCGCGCGGCGGCTCAAGGTCCCGAAACTCACCCCCTTGGTCACCAGCGAAGTGCTTTGCCCGGGCTGCAGGGCGTCGCGCCGGGCTTGCAACTCCGCGGTCATCTGGCGCGCCAGCATCTCGAGGTAACCCGCGCCAAAGAGCCCCGGCGTGGCGCGGGAGTTGCCGATGGTCTGCAACGTGGCCAACGCGCCGCGCTCATCCTACGAGCCGCGCGTGGGTACGCCGTCACCGGGGTCAAACGTGGCAAAATCAAACCGCTGCGCCGTGACAAACACGTTGGCCACGATGTCCCCGTTGCCGCCCGGCACCGGCGCGTTGTGGCAGCCGGCGCAAGAATTGGCGTCCGGCGCGGAGACCCGATTGAAGTTGCGAGGGAATACCAGGGGCGCGGCACCGGCGGTCAAGGGCTGCCCGTTGCCCTTGGTCCGGGGGCGGCCGCCGCCTTCCTGCACGGTCCAGTTGGCGCGAAAGACCTGCTCGCCGTGCCGGAGAAGCTCCGTCACCGGGCGGGTGACCTCCTCGCCGTCCGCCAGGCGCACCGGCAGGCTCACCTCCCGTCCCAACTCGGCGGCCGCGGCGCCGAGCGCAAGCCCCCACATCACCCCAACCAGACCCCAATCCCGCCACGCGCGGCCCCGTCCCCGGCGTTGCGGCTCTAAAACTCCACACCCGCACATGCCCTCTGGCTACTCCCGGGCAGGAGGAAGGTCAAGTTACGGTTCCCGGACGCGGCGGCTCCATCTTTTCCCGAGCCCGGTCTTGTGAGGAGTGGTCCGGGCCAGAAAGTTGTCCTTGATTCAAGTGCGTGCCACGCGGGTCCTTCGCTTCCCATACCCTACCGACGGGGGCCGGCGAACAGTTCGCGCAACGTGTCCAGGGCCAGCTTGGGTTGGCGGTCCACGGTGACAACCCCGTACGGTCCGAAGGCGGCGTACTCGATGAAGTCCGGGCGGTGGTAGTAATCGGCCCAACACCAGAGCACCCCGCCGGCCACGTCCGGGTTTTCCGCAATGGCGCGCCACGTGGCCCGGATGCATGCCGCCTGGAAATCCTCGGTGAAGAGCGCGTCGCCCCGCAGGCCGCGCACGCCCTTGGTGCCGAATTCGGTCACCAGCAGTGGCTTGTCCGGGAAGGCGGCCACGGCTTCCTGCAGGTAGCGGCGCGTGGCCTGAAAGACACGTTCCTCGATTTCGCTTCGACGGCGGGCCAGGGGCTCGTGCAAGGTGCCGGCGTACACGTTGGCGCCCACCAGGTCGGCCTCGGCGAAGGCGCGATGCCGCCGCAGATCGCCGTGCGAGGCCACGAAGGTGACCATTCGGGTGGGGTCCAGCTCGCGGGTTCGACGCATGAGGGTCTGCATGGTGCGGATGCCCAGGGGCGTGTCGGTGGGGCTTTCATTGGCCATGCTCCAAATGACGAGGCAGGGATGGTTGTTGTCGCGGCGGATCATGCGCTCGAGCGTGGCCAGGGCGGGTTCGAGGATCTCGTTTTCCGGGGTGTTGGGTCCGTGCGGGTGCAACTGCCACCAGTTGATGGGCAGTTCCTCGATCAGCAGAAAGCCCATCTCGTCATAGAGCGCAATGAGCTCGGGCGACTGGGGATAGTGGACCCGCACGGCGTTGACGCCGGCCCGGCGCATGGCCTGCAAATCGGCGATCACGCGGTCGCGAGGCGGGTTGGGCCCGTAGGGGGCGTATTCGTCGTAGCGGTTGACCCCGCGAATTTGGAGGGGGCGGTCATTGAGCAAGATTTGGCGGCCGGCAGTGGTGATGCGACGCAGCCCAAACCGCTCCGTGACTCGGTCCACCAACGCTTCGCCGTCCCAAAGCTCCGCCTCGAGCAGGTAGAGGTGCGGCGTCTCGGGCGACCACCAACGCGGGTCCGCGAGGGCCAGCGAGAGTGTCGCCGAGACCGGCGCGGCGGCGCTGGTCTGGAGGTTGGTCTGCGCCACGCTTGCCCCGGCACGCAGGCGCAAGGACAGCGATTGCGAGCGGTCGCTGGCGATTCGGAGCGTGCAGCGGACCACCGTCGAAGTGGCCACGATCGTCAGGTCGGCGACATGGGTGGGCGCGCGGTTGTCCAGGGATACCGGCCCGAGCAGTCCGCCGTATTGGACCCACTCGATGCGCTTGCCGCCAGGCAGCCATTCGGGTCGGGGGCGATTGTCCACGCGCAACACCAGATGGTTGACGCAGTCAGGCCGCAGGCGGCCGGTGACGTCGAACTCGAAGGGCATCCAGCCGTCCCGGTTTTCGCCCAGCAGGGCGCCGTTGAGCCAGACCTTGGTGTGGTAATTGACGCGGTCAAAGTGCAGCTTTTGCACGCAGCCGGTCCGCGCCAGCGTCCCGGGCAGTTCGAGGGCGTACCAACCCAGCCCCTCGTAACCCCACAGAGCCGTCTCGTAGAGGTCCCACGCGCGCGGCGCTTCCACCCGGCCCCAGCTTGACCGATTGTGCTCGGGCAAGTGCCAACCGTCCGTTTCCCCCAAATCCGCGGCGTCCATCTGGAAGCGCCAGCCCTCGTTGAGGGCAAAGGTTTCGCGCGGGGAGGCGGCCGCGCTGGCGTCCCCCCGGAGCGAGGCAGAGGCCCAAGCCAAGCAGCCACACGGCCAGCTTCCGGTGGGCCGGCAGGGTATTGCCCGCGCCGACGCCGCCACGTGGGTTGCGCACCGGGAGAGTTGTCATGTGAGTCGCGGGTCTTCTGCTCACAGTTCAGAACGATACCGTCCGGGCTCATCGTGTGCGAGAGCATTCGCGCGCGGGAGGCCGCCCAGCCGGACATGCCGGGCACTACCCCTCCAGCTTCCAGGGCGGGCGCATCGGGCGGACCCGGCGCAGTTGGTTGGCCGTGTCGTCGCCCACGAACTCCTCCCGCTCGGGGTCCCAGCGGAGTTTGCGGCCCACTTTGATGGCGATGTTGGCCAGGTGGCACACGGTGGACACGCGGTGGCCGATGTCCACGGGGAAGTACGGGTCTTTCCGGCTGCGCACGCACTGGAGGAAGTCGTGGTGTTCGCCCTGCGGGTTGGTGTAGAGGTGGATTTCTTCCGGCCCGATGACGGCGCGCTTGATCGCGTCGGAACTGGCCTCGAGTTCGCCGCGCCAGCCGGTGTTGCCCACCCAGCCCTCGGTGCCAATAAACCGGATGCTGGGGTTGCCGGGCTTGCAGGTCATCACGACGCCGTTGGCGTAGCGGAAGGTCACGTCGTAGTCCTTGACCGTGTTGTAGAGGCCGCCGCTCCAGAAGGTGCCGGTGCCTTCGATCTCGACCGGCCCGCTGCGCTCGACGTCCAGCGCCCATTGGGCGGTGTCGAACAGGTGCGTGCCCCAGTCGCAGATGATCCCGCCCGAGTAATCCTCGATCCAGCGGAAGTTGAAGTGCACCCGGTCCCGGGTGTACGGCGCCCAGGGCGCGGGCCCCAGCCACAGGTCCCAGTCCAGGTCCGGCGGCACAGGCTGCGGCGTGGGGTCGCCGGGGACGGTGGGTTGTTTGGGGAGGATGACCTCGACGCGCTGCACTTTGCCGATGCGGCCGTTGCGGACCAGCTCGGCCATGCGGTGATAGACGGGGATCGAGCGGTCTTCGGTGCTGGTCTGAAACACGCGCCCGTATCGCCGGACCTCGCGGATCAGGATTTTGCCCTCGTCAATCGAGAGGGTGGGTTTTTCGCACTGCACGTCCTTGCCGGCGCGCACGGCCAGCACGCTGATAAGCGTGTGCCAGTGGTCGGGCGTCGAGATCATCACCGCGTCCAGGTCCGGCCGAGCGAGCACTTCGCGGAAGTCCTTGGTCATCGCGCAATCGCGGCTCTGGTACTGCTCGTCCACGATTTCCCGGGCGCGGCGCATCCGGGCGCCGTCCACGTCGCACACCACGCGCACGCGGCACAGTTCGCGCAATTCGAGGTAGCGGCGGAGGTTCCAGCCGGTGCCGTGGTCGCCGGTGCCGATGAAGCCGACGTTGATGAGGTTGCTCGGGGCGGCGGCGCCCAGGAGCCGGGCGGGGATGATTTGTGGCAGGGTCAGCGCGCCGGCCAGGGCGGCGCCGGAGCGCAGAAAGGCCCGCCGGGAATGGAGGCGGGAAAACGGGGCTGATTTCACGCGCCTTCTTTAACGCCGGGGCGGCGCCGGCTCCACAAAAAATCACCCCGCCCGGGTGAGCCGGGTAGCCCGGGGCGGCCGCGACTCGGCGGAGAAGGGGCCGGGGTAGTGGCGGCGGCCGGGCGGGCGGGACCGCGGGTGCGCGGGGGGCGCGGTGGTCTTTGCGGTTTACAGGGCGGGGCGGGTTGTTAGGCTCGCGCCATGCCGGAAATCGTTGATTTTGTGAATCGCGGCGCCGCGCAGATCACCCCCCGCCTGGTGGAGACCCTGTTGCGCAAACTGCCGCTGTGGAAGGCGGAGTTTACGCAGATTCAGGCGCCCAAGTTCCCGCACCTGGTGGGGCAGCTCGAGTTCCTGGCCAACCTGGTCGAGGACGTGGCCGAGGGCGCCTACAAGGACCTGCCCTACGTGGCGCTGGCGGCCGCGGTGTTTGCCCTCATTTACGCCCATCGCAAGGTGGACCTGATTCCGGATTCGCTCGGGGACCTGGGCCGGGCGGATGATTCGAGCGTGGTGCGCGCGGTGTTGATCCAGCACGAGAAGGCGCTGGCAAAGTACGCGGCCAGCCAGGGCCTGGACTGGGGGCGCATCACCAGCAAGGCATGAGCCGGGCCACCCTCTGTCTGCTGCATCCGCCCGGGGCGGCCGCGGGGGGCAAACCGCCGGCGGCCGCGCCGAGCCGGCCGCTGCTCAGCACGCACGAGAAGGCCATCCAGATCAACCTGGACCCGGCCAGCTTCGGGACCTTTGCCGAGATCGGCGCCGGGCAGGAGGTGGCGCGGTGGTTCTTCCGCGTGGGCGGCGCCGCCGGCACCGTGGCCAAGAGCATGTCGGCCTACGACATGACGGTGAGCGACGCGATCTACGGCCCGTGCGAGCGGTACGTGAGCCGGCAGCGGCTGCAGCGGATGCTCGACCACGAGTACGAGCTGTTGCACGCCCGCCTGGTGGCCCGGCGCGGCGAGACGACGCGTTTCTTTGTGTTTGCCGACACCGTGGCGGCGCGCAGCTACCGCCGCACGGATGATTGCCACGGCTGGCTGGGCCTGCGCTTCCAGCAACGCCCGCTGGCGCCGCCCTCGGACATCCTGGTGCACGTGCAGTTGCACGACCGCGAGAACCTCCAGCAACAGGAGGCCCTCGGCATCCTGGGGGTGAACCTCATCTACGCCGGGCTGTTCTACGCCGACCAGCCCGAGCTGATCATCCAGTCCCTGCTGGACAACCTGACCCGCGACCGCGTCGAGGTGGACCTGGTCAAGTTCACCGGGCCGGATTTCGCGGCGGTGGACAACCGCTTGGCAGCCCTCCAACTCGTCGCCCACGGGTTGACCGACGCGGCGCTTTTCACCGCCGACGGCGAGGTGGTGCAGGCCGGCGAGATGCTCTACAAAAAGCCCATCCTGGTCCTGCGCGGCAGCTTCCGGCCGGTCACCCGCACCACCGTGGACATGCTCGAGTGCGCCCGGGCGGCGTTCCTGAACGAACCCCAGGTCCAGGGCGAAAAGGCGGTCGTGCTCCTAGAAATGACCCTCAAAAACCTGGCCCAGGACGGCGTGATCGAGCACCGGGACTTTCTGGACCGGGTGGACACACTGGCCGCGCTGGGCCGGGACGTGCTCATCTCCGACTACGGCGAGTTCCACCGCCTGGCCGGGTACCTGTTCCGGTACACCCGCAAGATGATCGGCCTGGTCATGGGCGTGCCCACCTTGCAGGAGCTGTTCGAGGAAAAGTACTACACCGACCTCGAGGGCGGCATCCTCGAATCCTTCGGCCGCCTCTTCAAAAACGACCTCAAGCTCTACGTGTACCCGTACCGGGAACCCTTGACCGGCCGGCTCGAGACCGCCGACCAGCTCCGCGTGGCCGCGCACCTGCGCCACCTGCACGCCTACCTCAAGGAACGCGGCTGCATCCAGGCCCTCCAGGACTATTCGCCGGATTGCCTGCCCATCTTCGCCGAGGAAGTCCTGGCGCAAATCCGGTCCGGCGACCCGCGGTGGGAGGCGCAAGTGCCGCCGCAGGTCGCCCGCCTGATCAAGCAGCGCCGCCTCTTCGGCTACACCGAGTAACCCGCACCATGCCGTCCCTGCCCCCCGAGGAACGCCGCCTGTGGACCGTCGCCGCGGTCGTGTACCTGGCCGACCAGCTCAGCAAACTGGCCGTGCTGCGCTTCCTGGGCCCGTGGGACGAGCGCGAGGTCATTGCCGGCTTCTTCAAATTCGTGCACTGGGGCAACACCGGCGCGGCCTGGAGCCTGTTCACCGGCAACAACGGCCTGCTGGCCCTGGTCTCCGTGCTCGCCCTGGTCGTGCTCTACCTGACCCGCGAGCGCTTCGAGCCGCAAACCCTCACCGGGCAGGCGGCCCTGGGCCTGATGTTCGGCGGCATCCTGGGCAACCTGACCGACCGCCTCCGCGTGGGCCACGTCATTGACTTCCTCCGCTTCTACCTGGTGCGGCGCGGCGACGGCGCCGAGGTGGGCTTCCCCGCCTTCAACCTGGCCGACAGCGCCATCTGCGTGGGCGTGGGCCTGCTCCTGCTGCGCACCTTCCTCCCGCGCCCGTTGCCGGGCGCCCCGCTCTCCCGCCCGCTATGAGGGAACGCGCCGCCCCGCGCGCCCTGTACCTGACCGGCCCCACCGGCAGCGGCAAATCCGCCGTGGCCCTCGTGCTCGCCGAACGCCTCGGCGGCGAAATCCTCTCGGTGGACTCGATGCAGGTCTATCGCGGGCTGGACCTCGGCACCGCCAAGCCCGGCCCCGCCGAGCGCGCCCGCGTGCCGCACCATCTCCTGGACGTGGCGGACCTCGACCAGCCCTTCACCGCGGCGGACTTTGTCCGCCTGGCCCGGACGGCGGCGGAAACCATTCTGGGCCGCGGCCGCGTGCCGATCTTTTGCGGCGGCACCGGCCTGTACTTCAAAGCCTGGCTGGCCGGCCTGGGCGACGCGCCCGCGCCCGACCCCGCCCTGCGCGCCGCGCTCGAGGCAACCCCGCTGCCGGCACTGCTCGAAGAACTGCGCGCCGGCGACCCCGAGACCTACGCGCGCATTGACCGCGCCAACCCGCGGCGGGTGGTGCGCGCCGTCGAGGTCCTGCGCCTGAGCGGCCGGCCCTGGAGCGCCCAGCGCGCCGTCTGGCGGGCGGAAACCGGCGGGGCGGTCCGGGTGTTCGGGCTGCGGCGCGCCCCGGCGGACCTGCGTGCCCGCCTCGACGCGCGCGTGGAGGCCATGTTTGCCGCGGGACTGGTCGAGGAAACCCGGCGCCTGCTCGAACGCGGGCTGGCCGGCAATCGCACCGCCCTCCAGGCCATCGGCTACCGGCAGGTGGTCGAACACCTGCGCGGCGAGCGGGGCCTGGCGGAGACGCTGGCCCTGGTGAAGCACAAGACCTGGCAATTCGCCCGGCGGCAGATGACCTGGTGCCGCCACCAACTGCCCATGCACTGGCTGGACGTGCCGCCGGACGAACCCCCGGAAGTCACGGCGGAACGCATCGCGGCGGTTTGGCACTCGCCCTGAGCCGCCGGCCGCTTCGGCCAAAAGCAAGTGCGGCGAGCGCGCGCTCCTGCCCGACCCGGGTAAAGGCCCGGAACTTAAAACCCGGGCCGCACGCGCTCTGACCAGCAAGCCCGCAGCCGGCGTGCGTCTTCAGCGGACACCACCCCCAAACGGCGCCGCAACAGCACCTGCTCCAGACAATCCAAGCGCGACAATCGCACCGTGGACGGGACCACCAAGCCCGCTTCCGCCCAGTCTTGCTAGGCGACGTCCGTCGCGGATCGAGGCGTCGCCTTGGTCACCGCCGCCACCACGACATCTGCCGCGTCTTCCCACAAGACCAGCACCGGACGCAGTTTCGCCGCTTCGCCGCTCGTGTAAGGAATGGCCGCCAGCCAAAACTCACCCGCGCGCGGCGTCATCGTAGAGTCCCTCGTCCTCGGGGGCGTAACTGTTCAGAAAGGCGCGATGATCGCGAACCGCCCCCGCAGGCGAAAGCGGCTCGAACCCCAACTGCGCCTGCCGTCGGGCCATCCAGGCAGACAACTGCTGGAACTCCTCGGGAGCCAGCTTTTCGATCTCGCGCTCCAGTTCAACCAGCTTGCTCACGTTGTCAGCTTAGGGGTTGGCGGCTGCGCCGCAAGTCGGCGTTGGTCAGCCGGGATGGCTCGATGGCTCCGGCCGGGGCGTGGAGGCTGCGGAACGATTTTGGCCGGGGCGCGCGCCGCCTTAAAACACCGCCTCGTACAAGGCCCGCAGGTCCGCGCGCGTGACCGGCACGGCGTTGGTGCGGTGGCAGGGGTCTTCCCACGCCTGGGCGGTGAGGGCCTCGAGTTGGTCGGCCCGCACGCCGTGCTCGCGCAGGCGCTGGTTCAAGCCCAGCCCGGCCAGGAAGTCCGCCAGGAAGGCAATGGTGCGCGCGTCGGCCTCGGCGTCGGAGGCGTGCAGCACGTCCAGGCCGCAGGCCAGCCCCACGCGGCGGTACAGCCCGGGCTTGCGGGCGGCGCAGAACTTGAGGCCCGCCACCAAGCACAGGGCGTTGGCCAGGCCGTGATGCAGCCCGCAGAGCGTCGAGAGCGGGTGCGCCAGCGAGTGCACCACGCCCAGGTCCTTTTGGAAGGCCACCCCGCCCATCGCCGCCGCCACCAGCATGTGCCCGCGCGCCTCGAGGTCCCGGCCGTCGCGGAAGGCCCGGGGCAGGGCCGCGACAATGAGCCGGATGCCCTCCAGCGCGATGCCGTCGCACAGCGGGTGAAACACCGGGCAGGTGTAGCTCTCGATGCAGTGCGTGAGCGCATCGGCGCCCGTGGCCGCGGTCAGGCGCGGCGGCAGGCCCACGGTCAATTCCGGGTCCAAGATCACCAGCCGGGCCAGCAGTTCGGGATGGAAGAGCACGGCCTTGCGGCGCGTGGCTTCGAGCGTGATGACCGAACTGCGGCCCACTTCGCTGCCGGTGCCGGCGGTGGTGGGAATGGCCACCAACGGCGCCAGCCCGCTCCAGTCCACCGCCCGTTCGTAAAATTGCGCCAGCGGGAAGTCCGGGCGCTGGGCCAGCAGGCGCGCCGCCTTGCCCACGTCCAGCGGGCTGCCGCCGCCGAAGGCGATGACGCCGTCGCAGTGTTGCGCGCGCATCAGTTGCGCGGCCAGGCGGACGTCGTCCTCGACCGGGTTGGGGTGGACCTGGGCGAAGAGGAACCACCGCTGGTTGCAGCCGGCGGGGTCGAGCACGGCGCTCAGCGCCCGGAAGGCGTCGGTCTCCACCAGGCCCGGGTCGGTCACCACCAACGGGCGGCGCAGGCCGAGGCGCTCGAGCTGGGCCGGCAGTTCGCGCAGCGCGCCGGGACCGAAAAGGATGCGGGTGGGAAAGGCGAAGGTCGTCAGGCTCATGGCTTGGAATGCGTCACGCGGCGCGCCCCTTCCCGGCAACTCCCGGAGGTGCCGCCTTCGGGTCGGGCACAACGCCGACGGCATTCTTCCCGCGGCGCGCGCCGGCGGTCGAGCCCGAAGACGGCGAAACGACGACGGGTGGCGCGGGTGACGCGGGGTGAACTTCGGCAGGCGAAGACCGAAGGCCGGTTTGGCTCAAGGGCCGGGCGGTGAGGCCCCTTCTCGCCGGTCAAGCCAGCGCTGAACCGCGAGGCGCCCCCACGCGGCAGCACGGTTCCGGAGCAAGCGCCGAAGCGCGGTCCGATTGCCGCGCTGCCTTACTTGGCGGCCAACGCCGCCTCGATGGCTTGAATGACCTGCGGCGAGTCCGGTTCGTCGCCGGATTGGAAGCGCGCCAGCACCTTGCCATCGCGCCCGATGAGGAACTTGCCGAAGTTCCATTTCACCTCGCCGGGAAAGGCCGCGTCCTTGCCGGTCAGCGCGGCGTAGAGCGGGTGCTGGTCCGGCCCGGGCTTGACCCGGACCTTTTCCATCAGCGGGAAGGTCACGTCGAACTTCGAGCTGCAGAACTGTTTGATCTCCTCGGGCGAGCCGGGTTCCTGGCCGCCGAAGTCATTGCTGGGCACGCCCACGACCACGAAACCGCGGTCCTTGTACTTGCGGTAGAGGGCCTCGAGGGGCTTGTACTGGCGGGTGTAGCCGCACTGGGAGGCCACGTTGACCAGGAGGATCACCTTGCCCTGGTAGGCCTTGAGCGAGGTGGGTTTCCCGTCAATGTCCTTGAGCGGAATGTCGTAGAGCGAGCCGGCCAGAGCGGCCGAGGCGGCGAGGGTTAGCGCCATGAGACAACGTGCGATTGATTTCATGCGGGGAAATTGCCTGCGAATACCGGGCTGTCAACCGCGGGGTAAACGCTGCCCCTTGCCCGGCAGCGGTCCGCGTCCCCCCAGGTGGGTGTAAACAAATTGCCCGGCTGCCGGGCGCATTTCAGTTTTTGAGCGCCGACCTCAGAAAGCCCTACCCACAGCCGTTCTCCCTCCATACTGCCGCAGCCCGGACCGGCGAAAATCCCGGGAATGTTGGGGGGGGTTCAAAAACTGAAATGCACCCCCGGCTGACCCGGACTCGAATCGGCTCTTGACGCTTGAAGCTCCAGGCGTAGACTGGCTTTGAAACTACAACAAAAAGGCAACTATGAAGACAAAAATTCTCGCCTGGGCAGCGGGCCTGAGTCTGGGCATCGGCACGGGGGACCTGGTGGGCCAAGGGCTCCGGGCCGGCGATCCCGTTCCCGGAAGTTACATCGTGCAACTCCGCCCGGGGGCATCCGCCCCCGCGGTGAGCCAACGGCACGGACTGCCTGTACGACAATTCTACCGGCTGGCCTTAAACGGCTTTGCCGCCGATGTGCCGCCCGGACGGCTCCGGCAGTTGCAACAGGACCCGGAGGTGCTGCGCGTGGTGCCGGATCGGGTGGTCACGCTGGTCGCGCAGCCGGAGAAAGCCGGCAAAGGCACACCCGGTGGCGGTGGGACCGCCGGGCAGGTCACGCCGGCAGGCGTGGTCCGCGTGGGCGCCGACCAGGAGTGGTCCAGGGGGGTCACCGGCGCCGGCATCGGCGTGGCGGTGCTGGATACCGGGATTGATCTGAGCCACCCGGACCTTGGGGTGGCCGATGTCCTTTACGACCCGTTCGACGGCGACGGCCAGGATCGCCACGGGCACGGAACCCACGTGGCCGGCATCATTGCCGCCCGAAATAACGACCGGGACGTGGTGGGGGTGGCTCCCGGAGCGGCGCTGTATTCGGTGCGCGTGCTGGACGCGAGCGGTTCCGGCACGGATGCGACCGTCATCGGCGGGTTGGAGGCGGTGTTGGAGGCGGTGTTGGAGAATCCCGGTTTGGTAAGCGTGGCCAACATGAGCCTGGGCCGGCCCGCGGCCGGAGCTGATGACTTCCCAATGCAGCAGGCCATCCAGAATGTGGTCGCGGCAGGCGTTACGGTGGTCGT
>Ga0272446_1003792_pt1 | contig 18656 bp, 19 predicted proteins | sample YNPCB0061_FD_194587 | JGI IMG/M metagenome (GOLD analysis project Ga0272446, IMG submission 194587) | Hot spring microbial mat communities from Yellowstone National Park, WY, United States - YNP-CB-006-1 | ecosystem: Environmental > Aquatic > Thermal springs > Hot (42-90C) > Sediment | place... | reverse complement strand
AAGTGGGGAGTTAGAGGTGGCTGACCACCGAACCTGGTCAAAACTTGGCTCAAATTTACTACAGCAAACCTTCTTCCTCAAAAAATTTCACCAGAAAACTTGCTTCGGGACAGTTTCAGGGACTTTCCTCCTTTGGTTCGAGGTTGCGGTTGGTCCAAGACCCTGGGGACTTTCTTGGAAAACCCTTCAAGCCTCCACCCCGGAAGGAGCCTTGGGGATAGTTTCAAAAACAGCGTTTTTGTAGTATATTCTGAATATGGCAGATTTTAACCAGAATCTCGATCTTCTTTCCCAAGAGGAAGAAAAGCTGCAGGTTCCAAAGCGTTATACTGTCATGTTTCACAATGATTCGTACACAACGATGGAATTCGTGGTTTGGGTGGTGATGAAGGTTTTTAAGACGAGCCAAGAGGATGCTCATCGATTCATGCTTCGCGTTCATCAATCTGGCAAGGGGGCTATCGGCAATTTTTCGTACGATATTGCCAATACCAAATCCAACGAAGTCATGGCGTACGCTCGGGAATCCGGCTTTCCCTTACTTTGCACTGTGGAGGAGTTACCTAATGAATCTTAATCCTGAACTTCAAGACATGTTTCAAAAGGCGTTTAACGAGGCACAGTCCAAGGGGCACGAGTACCTCACCCCGGAACACCTCGTTTGGGTGGCCTTAGACAACCCCACCTCACTAAACATTCTCCGCCTGTGTGAGGTGGACATCGACAAACTTCGGGACAAACTCTATGAATACTTTCAAAACGATATGCCCAAGCGCACCTCAAAAACCAAACAACGTCCCACCGAAAGCCTTGGGTTTCAATCGGTTGTCGAGCGTGCCATCATGCAAACCATGAGTGCGGGCAAACAGGACATTGAACCCGGTGACATTCTCGTGGCCATCTACGATGAAAAAGAAAGCTACGCTAGCTTTGCCCTACGGTCGGCGGGGTTGGCCCGACTCACCTTGCTCCAGGTCATCAGTCACGGAATGAAGGTAGAAACGGGCTCAAGCGAAGGATCAGCCAAAACCGCTAAATCCGATGAATCCAAAAGCAAGAGTATTTTGGAGCAATTTACCGTTGACCTGACCGCCCTTGCCCGTGAGGGCAAACTTGATCCCCTCATCGGTCGTCAAGATATTTTGGATCGTACCATTCAGGTTCTATGCCGACGCATCAAAAACAACCCAGTCCACGTGGGAGAGGCCGGTGTGGGTAAAACGGCCCTCACCGAAGGGCTTGCCCAGCGTATTGTGAGTGGCCAGGTTCCCCCCGCTCTAAAAGACTACCAAATTTTCAGCTTGGAAATGGGCGGCTTGGTGGCTGGAACACGCTACCGCGGTGATTTTGAAGAGCGCCTAAAGAAAATTATTCAAGAACTCACCAAACGTTCCAAAGTCATTCTTTTCATCGATGAAATCCACAACATCATTGGAGCGGGAGCCGTGAACGGGGGGAGCCTCGATGCCTCCAACATTCTCAAACCCGCCCTAGCCAGCGGAAAGCTACGTTGTATTGGAAGTACCACCTACGAGGAATACAAAAAATACTTTGAAAAAGACCGTGCCCTGGCGCGTCGTTTTCAAAAAATTGACGTCAATGAACCCAGCGTTGATGAAGCCATCGACATCCTCAAAGGGCTTCAGCCTAAGTACGAGGAATACCATAAGGTACACTACACCCCCGAAGCCATTCGCCAGGCGGTCTTGCTTTCCAATCAGTTCATCACTGACCGTCATCTTCCCGACAAAGCCATTGATGTCATCGACGAAGCGGGGGCTTGGCTTCGAAACTTTGTCCCCAAACAAGAAGGTGAACTCGATGACCATTTCCGCGAGCTCGATGAATCCGTGGTTGAAAGAATTTTAGCCAAGATGGCGCGTATCCCCGAACGAACGGTCAGCGTCAACGAAAAGGATCGGCTGCGCGACCTTGAGGCTCACTTAAAAAGCGTGATTTTTGGTCAGGATGAAGCGGTGCACCAGGTTGCTCAGGCCGTCAAGCGCTCGCGTGCGGGTTTCCGCAAACCCAACAAGACCGTCGCTAATTTCTTGTTTGTGGGTCCCACCGGGGTGGGAAAGACCGAGCTAGCCATCCAACTGGCCAAAGAATTGGGGCTTTCGTTGCACCGCTTCGACATGAGCGAGTACCAAGAAAAACATACCGTGAGTCGGTTGATTGGAAGTCCACCAGGATACGTGGGTTACGAAGAAGGGGGAGTGCTCATCGATGTTGTCCGCAAAAATCCTCACTCTGTTTTACTCTTGGATGAAATTGAAAAAGCGCATCAAGATATCTTCAACATTTTGCTTCAAATCATGGATTACGCAACCCTCACCGATCAAACAGGCCGAAAGGCAGATTTCCGTAACACCATTCTCATCATGACCTCCAATGCGGGCGCCCGCGAATTGGGCAAGAGCCTCATCGGCTTTGGTGAACGAACCCACGGCGGAAGCACCATCAGCCGCGCTGTTGAACGCGTCTTCAGCCCCGAATTTAGAAACCGATTGGACAAGGTGGTCATCTTTGATCGGCTCAATAAAGAAATCATCCGCAACATCGTCCGCAAAGAGCTGAACGAAGTTCGAGAGATGCTCAACGAAAAACAAATCCAGCTCGATGTTGAAGATGAGGTTTTGGATCACCTGGGTGCCCTGGGCTATAATGAGGAATTTGGTGCCCGTAACATCGCGCGCATTGTCGATGAACAAGTCAAGGAATGGCTGGTTGATGAAGTGCTTTTTGGAAAATTAGCTAGCGGAGGAACCGTAAAATTGACCTTAAAGGACGGGAAAATTGATTTCGAATTGAGAGCTTGAATGGTTAAAATTTATAGTAACTTGCCCTCCCTTGGCCACGAAGAGTTTTTTCAATTTCCAAACCCCCTAATCGGAAAATTTTTTGACGGCCTCGTTGCAATTGGCGGTAGCCTTTCGCCAGGTATTCTTCTTTCAGCCTACAAACAGGGAATCTTTCCCTGGTACAGTGGAGGTCCCATCCGTTGGTTCAGCCCCGACCCTCGGTGTGTCTTCAAACTTCCTCAATTTCACCTTCCAACGAGCATGAAAAAACTTTTGCGTAAAAATTTTTTTCAAATGACTTGTGATACAGAATTTGACAAGGTAATCAAACATTGTGCTAACTTTCACAAAGCAATCCATTTGGAAACATGGATCAATGACAACATGATCGCGGCTTACATCCATCTCCACCATTTGGGCTTTGCGCATTCGATCGAGGTTTGGCAAAACGATCAGCTCGTGGGGGGGCTTTACGGGGTTAGCCTTGGAAAAATGTTCTTTGGCGAATCAATGTTCCATTTAGTCCCTAATGCCAGCAAGGCTGCCTTTTATGGGCTCATCGAAATTTGCCTAGAGCGCGGGATTGACGTGATTGATAGCCAGGTTAAAAACCACCACACGGAATTTCTTGGGGGAATTGATATCACTCAAGAGGAGTACCTCCAGTTATTAGCCGATCGTGTTAACGCTCCTGCCTCTAACCTTCCCTGGAAACAAAAAATCAATTCTAGCCTCTCAAGTGTTTTTGGCGTTGTTCAGAATGTCTAAACCCACCCTTCCTGAATTATTTTTTTTTAGTGGCTTTATTTTGATTGGTGTTGGCCTCTTGATTCTTTTAGCCAGCGTTTTTATTGCTCCTGCCTCTCGCCCCACCACGAAGCGCCAAGTGGGTCAAGAAATTTTAATCGAGTTTCCCCAGGATTTTTTATTCGGTTTGGCCACGGCGCCGGCCCACGTTGAAGACCAATTGAACGATGGCTGGCTGGAATTTGCCAAACGCGGTCGGGTACGTGCCTGGAAGAACCAAGCCCACCCGGAAGAACGTTTGCGGTTCTGGAGCGAACCCGAAACTGAGATTGAATTAGCAGCACGAACAGGTGTCAAGGTCTTTCGGCTGGGAGTGGACTGGAGTCGGCTCTGTCCCCTGGAACCGGATTCCACAAGGCCAGACGGCAGCCGAGTGGAATTGGGGGTTCAGGATTTTGAGGCTTTGGACCATTACGCCAAAATCATAACCCTCATCAAAGATCACGGCATGCAGCCCATGGTGACCTTGTTTCATCACAGTCTTCCGCCGTGGAGCATCGCCATGGGCGGCTGGACTAATCCCAAAACAAAGGACTATTTTGTAGCCTTTTCCCAGGATGTGGTGAGGAGGCTTGCCCCCTTGGTGGACTACTGGATCACTTTCAACGAACCGAACACTTTTACCCTCTTGACCTACATCGCCGGGGTTTGGCCTCCGGGGCTAGATCAAACCAATTACACCGGCATGGTTGAATTAGGGCCTTTTGATGGCTCCTATCCCAAAAGCCTGCAAAACATGACCTCAGCACACAATGCGCTTTACCCCATCATCAAAAAGCTCGATCCTGGTTCTAAAATCGGTATTGCGCATCTCGTCAGTGAAAACTACGCCCAAACCTTTGCCGAACTTCCCATGGTCTTGGCTTCGCGCTACATTGTTCTTTTGAACGACTTTCCCGACCGTGTGATCAGCAACTTAGACTTTTTAGGAATCAACTATTACGGCGAAGAAGTGGTTCAGGGTGATTCGATTGCCTTTGTGAGAGGACGTGAATACAGCGATTCGGGACGCGCCATTTTTCCAGAAGGGCTTTACCGCGTCCTCATGCACTTCCACCAGCGCTACAACTCCGGATGGCGTTGGCGAAGTCCACTTCCTTTTTGGATTACGGAAAACGGTATTGCCGATGAAAACGATGTGTTGCGCCCCGCATACCTGATTGAGCATCTCATCGCCGTCAACGCCGCCATGCAACAAGGCGTTCCCGTCCACGGCTATATTTTTTGGACAATCAGCGATAACTGGGAATGGCACGATGGCTACGGACCTAAGTTCGGCTTGGTTGCCGTTGACCGCAAAAACAACCTTGCCCGCTCCCCCCGCGCCAGTTACTATTTATTTCAGCGTCTTGTGACAAGTAAGATGGTGACCAATACCGACCGTCTCAAGGCTTGGAACTTGGTTCAGCAATGGGCGGGCAAGAGTCGCCCTCTCTGGCGTTCCGAGGATGGCCGCCTGGGTCTTGAAGAGGCGCGCCCCTACGTCTACAGCGGCGTCGATTGGCGCTTTCCCGACGAGCCTCGTATCTTTGACCACGATTGGCTTCAGCTTTTGCCCACTACCCCATGAGGTTTTTTTTCATCTACTTCATCACTGCCATCTTGGTTCTAGTAGGGTTTTTGGGTTTTTATGCGGTCACCTACGTTCTGACCAAGAACAACCAATTGCTTAATTACGCCCTTCACCTTGTGCTTGTTGGTAGTGTCCTTTCGCAAAATTCTAAGCGACTAATCTCAAAATCACTCACCCAACATTTTGGAAGTACCCTTCGAACCGTCTTGGGTGTCTTCATTGGACAGCGCCTGGTGATGGAGGGTTTTATGGCCCTAGTTGCGCCCCTCTCGTGGTGGCAGCACTGGGTTGAGAATTACAATTCCATTTTTCAACAACTTCCCCCCGCTGAACTTTTGAGCAACATCCTGGTTCTCGGACCTGTTCGCGAAGAAGTTTTTTTTCGGTGGATGTACACTGGGTTAACTCGAAAGCACCAAACCAGCAACCCTTATTTAATGATTCTCTTTAGCTCTTTAACATTTACCTTTATCCATCCTCCCGTAGCCTGGTTGAACGCCTTCATTTGGGGATGGGCTCTCATGCTTTTCTACCTCAAAACGCAATCCCTGGTGTTTGTAATTGTTGTGCATAGTCTTGTGAATGCCCTTGCCTACGTGTTTCCGTTAAATAGCCGTCTTCAGTCAGACACCCCCCTTCTCGGTATGTTCTTAAACTTGTTGTGGTTAACAACGGGGTTTCTTCTTGTTTTTTTTTCCTTGAAAAGTTTGTTCAAGACGATAACTTAAATTCGAAGAAACAATGAAAAGTTTTTTAAGTTTCTCCCTTGTAAAATCTTGGAAGCCAGTTTAGGAAATCAAAAAATTTACAAAAAACGCCGAACCAAAAGTTCGGCGTTTTTAAGTTAGATATTTAAAATACCATATAATAGGACGTTGTAAAGGATGACCCAAATCCCCACGATGAGCCCCAAAATCCCAAGGGTGCCTTGCATCCCTACGAGCATTTTGCGTGCTTCCTCTGCCTTTGCCTTGACATCTTCGGGAGCGTTAGAGAGAGCATAATGCGAAATCAAACTGTACCCAAAGATAAAACCAAGGAGAACGCTCAGAACGTTGCCAGCCAAATTCGTTGCCCACCAAAGTGGCCATGTCCCAAGCCAACTAAGGGTAAAAACCGAGTTAATGACGCCCCAAACCCCCCAAGCCCCCGCAATAACTCCAATCCACCCCTGGTAAGGCGCAATTTTATCTAAGAGATCCTTAGCATTGGGTGCCTTCGCTGCAATTAAACTCGGCAAGGCGAGAGCTCCCAAGACAACCAAAACAATACCACCAATAATACCCATAAGGGCACCTCCTAAAATATTGATTGATACCGTCATTCTCGCCTTATTTTTAATTTTTGCAAAATTTTATTTTTATTCAATTATTTTATGAAATTTTCTCATCTTTATCGATAGATCCAGCTTGCGAATTTAATATGCAAGAGAATTTGAAGAATCCTAAAACAACCCCGGAAAGAACATAAAGCTTCGTTAACTCGAGGCCTTTCCAAATTTGAAATAATTTTAAAATTTCGGAAAAAATCAAAATATTCTCTTAAAATTTGAAACTGTGTCATTCCGACCTTCTCCATTGATTTTAATTTAATTATTGTTTCATTTTGATCCATATTTCTAACTGTGTCAAAAATAGACAATTCAAATGTTTCCTTTTGATCCAAAACAAAAAATTTAAGTCATTATAATATAAAGAGATAGTTGATCTTTTTCTAAAACTTCAGTATTTTAATTCTGTACTCAAAAAAGGTGAAAATATGGCAAGTCACAAGGAAAACCACAAAGAAATAAAGGAAGAATTGCATCCCAACGAAAAAAAGGAAGAAATTAAGGAGCCGGTCGTTGAACAGGCGGTTGAGGGCCACGAGCCAAGCCCAGAGCAGGCGGCTCAGCCCAAGGACCAAGGGAGCGATCTAGTGTTGGAAAATCAAAAACTGCGCGAGGAACTGAGCGAATTAAAAGATCAGTACCTACGCAAAGCAGCCGACATGGAAAATTTCCGAAAAAGGCTCCAACGCGAAAAGGAAGAGGCGATTCGCTACGCCAATGCGCAGCTGTTGACCGACGTGGTGGGTATTCTGGATGATTTTGAGCGCGCCATTGCCTCAAGTCAGTCCAGTAGGGACTTTGACAGCTTTCATCAAGGCATTCAAATGATCGAATCACAATTTCTTGCCCTCTTGGAGCGCAAGCATGGGCTGAAGCGCCTTGACGCATTAGGCGAGGTTTTTGACCCATCGCTCCACGAAGCCATAGCCGGCGGCGGTGGTGAAAATTCGGTTGTGCTTGAGGTCTATCAAAAGGGCTACCTCTTGCACGACCGCCTACTCAGACCTGCGCGCGTCCGAGTGGGTCAGGAAACTTCACAAGGATCCGAGCAACAATCAGGAAATCAAACTTAAATGAACTAACAATTAGGAGGTTTTTATGGGAAAAATAATTGGTATTGATTTGGGAACAACCAACTCTTGTGTTGCAGTGATGGAAGGGGGCGAACCTGTGGTGATCGCAAACTCGGAAGGGATGCGTACCACGCCCTCGATCGTGGGTTTTACCCCTAAGGGCGAGCGTCTCGTGGGTCAGCCCGCCAAAAACCAAATGGTCACCAACCCCAAGAACACGGTCTACTCAATCAAGCGCTTCATGGGTCGTAAGTACGGTGAGGTGAACGACGAAATTCGCATGGTGCCTTACACCGTTGAAGCCGGCCCCAATGGCGATGCGCGAGTCAGGATCAATGACTCGCAATTTTCACCACCTGAAATTAGCGCGATGATTTTACAAAAAATGAAGAAGACCGCTGAAGATTACCTAGGTGAAACCGTGACTGAGGCGGTCATCACCGTTCCCGCGTATTTCAACGATGCTCAACGCCAAGCCACCAAGGATGCAGGTCGAATCGCGGGTCTTGATGTCAAACGAATCGTCAACGAGCCCACAGCAGCCGCTCTTGCCTACGGTCTCAACAAACAAAACAAGGATCAAAAAATTGCCGTGTACGACCTAGGTGGAGGAACCTTCGATATTTCCATTTTGGAGCTGGGTGATGGCGTTTTTGAGGTAAAATCAACCAACGGTGACACCCACCTTGGAGGAGACAACTTTGACCAACGAGTCATTGAATGGTTAGTGGAACAGTTCAAGGCTGATCACGGCATTGACCTCAGCAAGGACCCCATGGCCTTGCAACGGCTTCGTGAAGCAGCCGAAAACGCAAAAAAAGAGCTGAGTTCAACCCAAAGTACCACCATCAATTTGCCTTTTATCACCGCTGATCAAAGTGGCCCAAAGCACCTGCAGTATACTTTAACGCGTGCTAAGTTCGAGCAGTTGATCGATGATTTAATTGAAAAAACCAAGGGACCCTGCTTGCAAGCGCTCAAGGATGCAAAACTTTCTGTTGATCAAATCGACGAGGTGATTTTGGTTGGCGGTTCGACACGAATTCCCAAGGTACAAGCCCTGGTGAAAGAGCTATTCAAAAAAGAACCCCACAAGGGTGTCAACCCCGATGAAGTTGTGGCTGTTGGAGCCGCTATCCAAGGTGGTATCCTTGGCGGTGACGTGAAGGATGTCCTACTATTGGACGTTACACCACTCAGCCTTGGAATCGAAACCCTGGGTGGGGTGTTTACCAAGCTGATTGAGCGTAATACCACTATTCCAACGCGCAAGAGCCAAATTTTCTCTACGGCAACCGATAACCAAACCGCTGTCAGCATTCACGTCCTTCAGGGGGAACGAGAGATGGCGGCCCAAAACAGGACCTTAGGTCGTTTTGAATTGACAGACATCCCTCCTGCTCCCCGAGGAGTGCCCCAAATCGAAGTCACCTTTGACATCGACGCAAACGGGATTGTCCACGTTAGTGCGAAGGACCTTGGTACTGGAAAAGAACAGAAAATTCGCATTGAGGCAAGCTCTGGACTCTCCGAAGCAGAGATTCAACGCATGGTCAAAGAGGCAGAATCCCATGCGGCTGAGGACAAGGCTTTCCGTGAGCGAACCGAAGCCAAAAATGAGGCGGATAATCTGATCTACTCGATTGAAAAATCAATGAAGGAGCTAGGAAACAAGGTTCCCGATGCTGAAAAAGACAAGGTTAATTCAGCCATCAGCGATCTCCGTAAGGCGATCAATAGCGACAACCTCAACGAAATTAAGGCAAAAATGGAAACTCTCAAGCAAGCTTCACACAAAATTGCGGAAATGGTTTATGCTCAAGCGCAAGGCCAGCAATCCAATTCCGAGCAAGCAAATTCATCACAGCAAGCCAAGACCGAGAAGCCTGTTGAGGACGCTGACTACGAGATCGTGGACGACGACGAAAAAAAATAGGTGGAGGAGTTAAGCTGTGGCAAAGCGTGATTATTACGAGGTGCTAGGCGTCAGTAAAAACGCAACTCAGGATGACATCAAAAAAGCCTACCGCAAGCTAGCCATCCAATACCATCCCGATAAAAATCCTGGGAACAAGGAGGCTGAGGAAAAATTCAAAGAAGCCACCGAGGCCTATGAAGTTCTCAGCGATGAAAAAAAACGCAAGACCTATGATCAATTTGGTTTTGCCGGTCTGGATGGGATGAATAGCGGCTTTAGTGGAGATTTTCGCTCTACCCACGCTTTCCATGACTTTGAAGATATTTTTGGTGGTTTCGGCGACATCTTTGATAGCTTTTTTGGCTTTGGTGGCTCATCGGGAAGACGTCACAGTTCCAACTCCAACCGTGGGTCTGATCTGCGTTACGACCTCGAAATAGGACTAAAAGAAGCTGTCTTTGGAACCACGGTGGAAATTACTTATTCACGTAACGTCACTTGTGACGCCTGCGGTGGGACAGGGGCCGAAAGTGGCTCAAAACGCCGTACCTGTCCCACCTGCCAAGGCACTGGCCAGATCCGACGGTCAACTGGGTTCTTCTCCATCGCCCAAACTTGTCCATCATGTCATGGAGAAGGAACCCTCATCGACAAGCCGTGTAGGGTGTGTAACGGGACGGGTCTTAAGAAAAAGCCTGAAAAACTTAAAGTGGATATTCCACCCGGCATTCAAGAAGGAAAAAAACTACGCTTCGCCAACAAGGGCGAATCTGGAGCCAATGGAGGCCCTGAGGGCGACCTTTATGTTTATATTCATGTGAAGGAACACCCTTATTTTGCGCGCCAAGAGGATGACTTAGTGTGTATTGTTCCTATCAGCTTCACTCAAGCCATGCTTGGCAGCGATATTAAGGTGCGAACCTTAGACGATAAACTTATTAAGTTGAAAATTCCCGCAGGGACCCAAAATGGCAAAACCCTTCGGATCCGCGGTGAAGGTTCGCCTAACTTGAACAATCCCAACAACCGCGGTGATCTTTGGATCAAAATTCGGGTACAATACCCCGAAAAACTTTCACCGAAAACAAAGGAATTGCTTCAAAAAATTGCCGAGATCGAAGGGGAAAATTTGGAACCCCAACCCCTGCCCATTTCGACGTGGCAAGATTGATCACCGAAGGTTCACACTGAGGGTTTCAGACACAATCCCAGTGTTCTCACCACCTAGAAACTCGAAAACCCGAACAAAGTACTCACCCGTTCCGTTGAAGGCCTGCAACCGTACCTCGGGCGTTTCGTTTTGCCCGCGGTAGACGGCTAGGTCACCCGGTCGGGTAGGGTAAACGGGGTTAGGGTTCTTGCTCCAAACAATGAAAAAGCCCAGGGGAAAACTTCCGTGCGGGGTGAACAAAAGACGCGTGCCCACCAGTCGGACATCAATTTTTTTTGGGGGAGGAGGTGGGGGCTCGGGAGCTTGGGGAATTGTTAAATTTATCCTGAGCGGTTTTGACCAAAAAATTACTGAATCACCGCGTTTTAGACCAACCCATACGGAATAGGTCCCACTGAGTCCGAGGGGCTCCAATTCGACTGAGCGGTTAGAAGTCAAAACGCTTTGCGTCATAACTTTTGTGTGTGGCGCCTGAGGATTTGGAAATTCTAAATCTAAACCATAAAGAACGATGTAGGAATCTTGAGGTAGAAGTTCCCAGTGCAGAGGCTCATCCCAGCGAACGACGGGTTCATCTCCGTAAACAATAATTTTGGGATCGGGTGTAACAGGCTTGGTTGTTTCACACCCCAAAAAACCTAAAATAAAAACCAAGATTGTGAAAGCCGTCTTTAGCGAAATACGGTTCATGGTGAGGGGGGAGTAGCGCCCTCGGCAGGTTTTAGCTTTTGCAATAAGCGCTTAGAAAGCACTTGTGGCCATTGGGGAACCCGCCCTTCCCAAGCGGGGTCTTCATAATAGGTTTTCAAAATCTCTTCAAAGTTTTGAATAGCCTCTTCGCGTTTACCCAACTTATAGTTCAAAAAGGCAATTTCATACTTTGCGGAAACGACGTAGAACGGATCGGTGATGCCAGTCTCCAAAAGCTTATAATAGATGCGTTGAGCCAGTTCAAAATCATTTCGGTCTGAGGCCATTTGAGCGCGTTGAAAGTACATTTCAGGATTGGCACCTTCTTCAAAATCAACACTGATGGTTGTACAACTGGCTGTCATCATGATGAACGCTAACAAGCAAGAGAAGAGAAGAGAAAATTTTTTCATTACTATTCCTTATGAGTAAATTTCGTCCTTAGTGGGCAGAGCTGATTTTAACTCACGAATGAATTCTTTGGAGCTTCCCATTGGGCTGTAGGAATCACAAAAATCCATTACACGGCGTGAAAGCGTGAAGTACTTGTGCAGTTTTTCTTCGCCACTTTTCTTTCTCCACTTGCCCATCGCACATCGAACTCGAAGAACATATTGTAAACCGTCTCCAACGGCAAGTTTCACAAGTTTGCAATGCTCACAATTGGCACAATACACTTTATCCTCTTGGAAGTCCTGAGGGTCCTGAATGTCTTCTTTCTCAACCATGGCTCCTCCTTTGGTTTTAGTCTAACACCTGCTTTACTCTGGGTCAAGTTTCAACTATTGTTGCTTTCATGCTCGGTGTCATTGTCAATGCATCCTCTGTTATTATCGGATCAATTTTGGGTTTGATCATTGGTCATCGAATTCAAGAAGAGTTAAAGACTCAGGTTTTGATACCCGCGGGTATTGTCACCCTCTTGGTTGGTATCCAAATGGGTCTGACCTCAGGAAACATCATCATTCCGCTTCTGGCTAGCATTGTTGGGGGAATTTTAGGACACGTCCTCCAAATTGAAAACGGAATTATTCAACTTGGCAACTTCCTTCACCGCCTCACGCCTGCCGCTGAAAGCAAGCACTTTGCTTCTGGTTTTTTGAAGGCATCGGTGCTTTTTTGTGCTGGTTCGATGACGATTGTGGGGAGCTTTCAAAGTGGGATTATGAACGACCACCAACTCATTTTTCTCAAAAGCACCTTAGATGGATTTATGTCGTTGATCCTTGCGAGCACCCTGGGCGTTGGGGTTCTGTTTTCTGCCTTAGTGATTTTCCTTTACCAGGGTGCCCTGGTTTTGAGCAGCTTTTGGCTTCAGCCCCTGGTTCAAGGGCGAATCTTGGAAGAAATTGGAGCAACGGGAGGAATCATGGTGATCATGATTGGTCTTGACCTTCTCGAGCTTCGAAAAATAAAAACCGCAAATTTTATTCCGGCGCTATTGATTGCTCCCCTCTTAGTGAAAATTGAGTTCGCACTTCATCAATTGGTTTTGGGCGGTAAACCCTAAAATCCCAGGTTCATCCACAAAAGGACCAAGATCGGAACAGCGCCTGTCACAATTAAGCCATGGACTAGGGCCAGGGGTACTATCTCCACCCCGCCAAACTTTTCTAGCACGGGAAGGGCCACATCCATGCTGGCTGCTCCAGGGCTCCCCACCGCCCCGGAGCGAAACTCTAAGCGTAACAAGGCAGGGATCATAAGCAAGCTAAAACTCTCGCGCAAAAGGTTGGATAAAAAGGCAGCTGTTCCCAAAAGGGGATTTCCCAAGCTGGTGATGAGCCCCGAACTTAAGCTGTACCAGCCCATGCCTGAGACCAAGGCTAACGACTCGCTCAACTTCCACCCCGTTAAAGGAGAAATCAAAAAGGCAGACGAAAGGCTACCGACAATGGTCAACAAGGGGAAAACAAAGTTTCGCCAATTCAAAAGCAAGCGAAAAAACTGTTTCCGCGTAAAGCCAAAATTGTAGCCTACCATGAAAACCAAAAGAAAAAGGACAATGTCAAGCGCAATCTCGGAGTTGAAACTAAACAAGTACTTTGTTCTCCACCCCAAAATAAACCCAAGCACGGTCAAGGCAATGAGCACAAGAGGGAAGCGAATAAGACAGATCAAGCAAGGAGGCTGGACGGGCTCGGTGTTTTGTTGATCCATTGTGGGACTTGTTTTGGATTTTGGAAGGAGGAAGTGCCCTAAAAACTGGACGAACCAGGTACCCAACAAGGGTAGGGTCGAACCTAAAATTGCGGTCGTACTCAACACCGACCAATGGAGTTCGATGTCGGGAACTCGTGCGGTGGAAAATCCCATGAGGATTAAAAGAAAAAACAAGTTCAAAAACATCAACTTGTCGGCCAGCTTTTGCGAAAAGGGACGCTGCCACCCCACCCCAGCCCCAAGCAAAACCAAGCCCAACAGAATCAAGGTTGAAGAAAATCCTGTCATGTTAGCTCCACCTTTAGAATTTTGATGATGTAGTCATCTTGACAGAAAGCGTCTAATTTAACAAGGTAAGGCTGGAGGATTTATGAACAAATTTTTACTCACTATCGCCATCCTTACTGTAGTTTTAGTAAGCTGTGGTCAAGCGGGTAACAACAAAATTGTCTTTGCAAGCGATTGTACCTGGCCCCCGATGGAATTCATCGATGCCCAAGGCAAGCTTGTTGGCTTTGACGTGGATTTGGTGGACGCCATCGCAAAAGCTGCCAACTTTGAATACGAAATTCGCAATGTTGCTTGGGATGGAATCTTTGCCGGCCTAGCCAACAATCAGTACAGTGCTGTGATCAGTTCCGTCACCATCACCGATGAACGCAAACAATCCATGGACTTCTCTACCCCCTACTTGAATGCGGGTCAGGTCATTGTGGTCCGAAAGGGAACTCAGGGTGAAAAGCTAGGTGATTTCATTGGCAAAAATGTGGGGGCTCAAATTGGAACAACGGGAGCAATTGAAGTTTCTAAAGTCCAAGGCGTCAACCTCAAGGGTTTTGACGAAGTTGGCTTGGCTTTTGAAGCCTTAATCAATGGCGTCATCGATGCCGTAATTTGCGACTCTCCCGTTGCCGCTGACTTTGCCCTCCAGCGTGCAGAGTACAAAGACAAACTGACCATCGCTAGTAACCTTCTTACTGAAGAATTCTATGGGATTGCAGTGAACAAGGGCAACACCAAGGTCCTCAGTAAAATCAATGAGGGTCTAACCAAGGTCTTAGCTGACGGCACCATTGACCAGCTCAAAGCTAAATGGGGCCTGAAGTAAAAGACGAACCCCCAGTAACCATCCAGGTTACCGACGGGGTTCTCCTTCCTAAAAAAGATAAACCCACGATTTTTACCAGCTGGGCAATTGCCTTTACCTTGGCGATTGCCCTCTTGGTAATTCTTCCCCTCGTCAAACCCGATCCCTACTTGAATATCTTGGCAACCTTTCCCAGCGGCATTCTGGTGACTTTTCAAGTCACCTTTTCAGCCATTGTTTTGGCGACACTCATCGGTGTTTTTGTGGGCATTGGGCAACTCAGCAAGATCACCCTAGTCAACCGAGTTGCAACGGTTTACGTTGAAATCATCCGAGGCATTCCGCTTTTGGTGCAGATCTTTTTTCTCTATTTTGCCTTAGGTCGATTTTTTCGGTTACAAGACTTTCCGGCCGCTGTGTTGAGCATGTCGATTTGCTACGGGGCCTACATGGGTGAGGTGTTTCGGGCGGGTATTCAAGCCATTCCCAAGGGTCAGATGGAGGCAGCCCTTTCTCAAGGGTTTTCGCGCAGCCAGGCACTTCGACTCATCATCTTACCGCAAACCATCAAGATAATTTTACCTGCCATTGGAAATGAGTTCATTGCCTTGCTCAAAGATTCCAGTTTAGTCAGCGTTGTGGCTCTCACCGACCTTTTTCGCCAAGCTCGCAACTATGCCAGTGTTACCTTCAACTACTTTGACGCCTACCTCATGGTTTCTCTTGTTTACCTGGTGTTTACCCTGTTTTTGAGCCGCCTTGTCGCCATCATGGAGGAAAAGCTGAAAACCCATGACTGAACCCCTCGTCAAAATAATCAATGCCCGTAAAGCCTTCAAGACCGTTCATGCCCTACGCGGGGTCAACCTCAACGTTTATCCCCAAGAGGTGGTTTTTATCATCGGACCCTCTGGAAGCGGCAAAAGCACCTTGTTACGCACCATCAACCAGTTGGAACACTTAGACCAAGGAGCGGTTTACTTTAACGGGGTTGACGTCACCAATCCTAAAACAGACATTCGTCATGTTCGGGAACAAATCGGCATGGTGTTTCAAGCCTTTCACCTTTATCCCCACCTCAAGGTGATCGATAACATCACCTTGGCACCACGGGTGGTCAAAAAAGTCCCACCCGAGGTTGCGCGAGTCAAAGCCATCAAACTTTTAGAAAAAATTCACCTGCCGGATAAAATCGAAGCCTGGCCAGAGCAGCTTTCGGGAGGGCAAAAACAACGCGTTGCCATTGCGCGCGCCCTAGCCATGGAGCCCACCCTACTTCTATTTGATGAACCCACCAGTGCCCTTGACCCTGAAATGGTGAAAGAAGTCTTGGATGTGATGCTAGAATTGGCAAAAGAAGGCATGACCATGGTCGTGGTGAGTCACGAAATGGGCTTTGCCAAGGCTGCAGCCCATCGTGTCGTGTTTATGGATCAGGGTGAAATCGTCGAAGAGGGCACGCCCGAACAAATTTTCAACCGCCCGCAAAACCAACGCACCGAGAAATTTTTACTTCACGTGCTTCACTAGCGCGGTTGAATCAATAAAATACGGTCAACCGCTTCACCCCCCACCTCAGAATTGTAGGTTCCCATCAAAAGCTGACCGTTAGGCAACACCGCTAGGGCCTTCAATTTTCCATAAACTCGGGTGAATAGTTCTTCAAAGAAGAGCACCTTTTCCGGTTCATTACGGTTCAAGGTAATACGAAACAGGGCTTGTGATTCTATCCCTGTCCATACCAAGCTATTGTTCCACGGTCCCGTGCCCACTGAGACCAAACCCCCCGGATCCCAAAGCCGAACTCCCGTTGAGTGAACGAGGGGAGCGCGATACGGCGGGCTTGCCCTTCCCCCAAACACAATAGGGAAACCATAGTTTTGATCTTTTTGAACAAAATTGATCTCGTCCCAGTTGCGTGCCAAAGGAGGACGGGGACCCATGTCAGCAGCATAGAGATTGTTCGAAGAAGGGAAAAAGGCCAGCCCAACAACGTTGTGAAAACCCTTTGCCCAAATTTCAGGTTTTCCCCAAACAAGGGGAACATCGGTTGAAAGGGGAATCCGTAAAACCTTGCCCGCAAAACTCTCATCGTTTTGGGGAAGGTCATTGTTCTCCACGCTCCCCGTCCCTAAATAAAGGGCTCCGTCACTCCCTACCGCCATGCCACCACCCATTCGGGTGGAAGCCGCTGGTAAGCCATCCGCCAAAATCTGGCGCAATTCTACCTTGACTTGCCCCTCCAACACCACTTCCTGATAAAGCAAGAGCTGTGCATAATCGGTTTGCAACTCAGTACCTTTGATGTGAACGTAAAAAACAACGCGAATATCATTTGGAAGATCGAGGGTTAGCACTGCTGATAAAACTCGGTTTCCCGCTTGACTGGGCCAAAGATTTAACCAAGGCTCTACCCGACGCTCCCCTTGGGCGCTGTGCTGGAAGGTAGTTCCTCTCTCTTCAACAACCAAAATGCGCCCGTCGCGAAGGGGAAGGATGGCCACAGGCCGATTCAACCGTTGGGTCCAAACACTGACGCGCGCCTGGGCAGGGAGTGGAAGCAAACTCCCCACTGCCAGAATCAGAAAAAATGCTAAACTCTTTCTCTGCACTGCTACCTCGAGGGACGGATGATGAAGGCATCTCGGAAACCCTGTCCTTGATAATGCCTTAACAACAATCCAACCTGTCCCTCGGTTACAGGTCCTGCTAAAAGACGCATCCCACGTTGTGTTAGTTGAACGACAAAGGGGACATAGGTTTTAACGCTGTTAAGGGCAGAAAACAAGGCCGCCTCATCGCGATAGGACCCCAGTTGCACATAAAAACCACCGGGTTGGAGTTGTTCCACAATGGACACGTCACCCACAACATCACCCTCGGGTTTTTGAGGACGAGACACATACCGTCTCCCGCCCGAACCTTGGGATTCAACAAGGGCCAGACCAGTAGACGGCTGGCGGGATTGTGCCGCTTGCTGAGGGGCTTGTGGAACGGTCTCAATCTGGGGAGAGGTAGCTTGAGGGACTGTCGGTCTGACATCCCGTGGGTTACCCTCTGATCTGGGTAGTTCAACTATTCGTTCCTCGGAGGGTTGGTTTCTTTCTACAATTCGAGGCTGTTCGGTCAATCTAGGCATCTCTACAATTTGGTCCTCTGGTTGAATCGGTTGAGGCATGACCGTCCGAGGTTGTTCAGTCAATCTAGGCATCTCTACAATTTGGTCCTCTGGTGAAATCGGTTGAGGCATGACCGTCCGAGGTTGTTCAGTCAATCTAGGCATCTCTACAATTTGGTCCTCTGGTGAAATCGGTTGAGGCATGACCGTCCGAGGTTGTTCAGTCAATCTGGGGACCTCAACCATACGGTCTTCAAACGGAACCCGTTGGGGTGTCACCACACGTGGTTGTTCCACTAGGTTAGGCTTGTCCACCATACGGGGCTCTGATTCAGGCATTCTGGGCTGAACCATTCGGACAGAATCAGGTAAGGAAGGAAGGATCACAACGTTGCTCTCCAAAGGTGATCGAAGACTGGGGGAAACCCGTGCCTCATCACGCGTTACCGGGGGAACAATGACAATTTTTTCGGGTTGAGGCAAAATAGGCCGTGGGCTAACAGCCCTTGGGCCACGTTCGAGTGGGGTACTGGGAGCAGGTGGTGAATCGGGGTGAACCTCTGCAACCTGTGGAGAGCGCAACGGTGGCGATGTCCTAATTCCTTCAGGAGGCTTGGCAGCGATGAGGGGTAGGTTTGGTTGGGGTGGTATCCTTGGACTACGCGGAGAGGTACGCGGCGCCTCAACCTGAGCGGGAGGTTCAAAGGTAGGAGTAGGCAATTCCCGAGCCTGGGCGGGCTCTACGGGTTGGCGCACTATTGATGGCCTTTCACCGGCTGAGGGCCCAATGAATTCAGGACGAACAGTTTGCTGACCTTGCCGTGTTGGGCTTGGTGGAACCACTGGAGAAACGCTCCGAGGTTCAAATCCCATTTCCGTTTCACTATTTGGTTGGGCATTACTCGGAACATTAGAGGATGGG
>Ga0272446_1003791_pt1 | contig 18666 bp, 19 predicted proteins | sample YNPCB0061_FD_194587 | JGI IMG/M metagenome (GOLD analysis project Ga0272446, IMG submission 194587) | Hot spring microbial mat communities from Yellowstone National Park, WY, United States - YNP-CB-006-1 | ecosystem: Environmental > Aquatic > Thermal springs > Hot (42-90C) > Sediment | place... | reverse complement strand
ACGGGGTCGTTATCTCGGTGAAGTGTTATTTTCTGCCCAACAATTTCGTTCCCAAGTGCACAAAAGAATTGTCGGAAATTGTGGTACTTCCCTCTATGGTCGGATGGATATGGATGAGATTGCTACCCCTGGTTATAGTAATTTATCCCCCGCAGTCAAAGCCAAGCTCTCTGCCCTGCCCAAGGGGGAATTGATGGTGCGTCATCCCCATTTCACCCAGCCCATCTTTTTGAAGTTTCCCCGTCCTCCCGTCATGCGGGGTCAGGATGGTAGAGCTAAATATCCCCCCAACGATGAGTTAAGTTTTGAAGAAGCGATCGTTTTGCGGTTACAAAAAATCGATCGGTCTCTTTCTCCTGCCAAGATCAAAGACGCAATTGCTGGTTTTAATGAAGAGTTAATCATCAAAAAAGTAAATGAGATTGAACAGAAACCACCTAATGACATACTAAACTATCTCCGTCAGAACCTAAAAAAAGTGAATGTCAGAAATAATAATGGCAATCAAACAGTAGCAGTAAAACCGATCGTTATGTTAGATGATCCCTATGGAGATTAGTTTGTGCATCAGAGTAAAGCATGATATTGTCCTGTATGATTCAGTAGCCATCCTTTAATCAGGTCTTGCTACTTATACCTTTTTCATTTGAATTGGGTAATAGCTTTAGCAAATAGATAAAGTCACCTTATTTTATGAGGTCTACAAATTACTTACAAGATCATAAAAATGACGAAACTCTTCTATGGTCAGTAGGCGACGGGAGCGTTTATTAAAATGTTTCTCTAAAAAACTTCTTCGATCGGATTCTTGCCACTTTAGGCGTTTTATTATCCGATCGGTCTTAATTGTCAAAACGTGATTTTCTTGCAAGGGCAGAGCAAAAGCAACTAGACGATAACAGGCTTCTCTGCTATGAATATCTGTTTTGTCCTTGATGAAGGGTTGACTTAAGCTGAGGGTAAGCAGAAAAGGTTCTTGCAAAATATCTCCTGCTTGTAATTTTGCCACCAGGTCATCATCAGTCACGCTTAGATGTTCTTTCCCAACCAAACTAAAACTAGCTCGCCAACTGCTTTTGCCTGTAACTCCCCAACCGGATTTCAAAAAAAAGTTTACTTCTTCGCTAAAGACTAACTGTAATGTGCGTCTTTCTGCTAAAGGTAGATGGAGCAGGTCTTCATAGGGCACCGCTCTTTCCCAGCCAGGCAGATTGTGGATTAGTTCATCTTCACAAAAAGGAAGCAGATCGAGAATGTCTTTCTGGCCAATTCGTCGCCATTCTCCATCCAGCAAAAGTCGATTTTCAACTTCATAGCCTTGATGTTGATCGGAAAGAGGGACATCAATTATATCAAGAGGTTTGACCGGGCTACCTTCAATATCTAACAAAGATAGGGGAATTGACCCATCTTTAGTAGGAGAAACTGGGCGTACCCATTTCCCCGTAGCTAACTCAATACCAGCAATACATCTCTCATTAAATTTACGAGAGTTAGCTAGACAAATGATTTCAGTCATAGATGCTTAATTTCTACTGCCTTCCATTTGTTTTGTAAGTATTCAGCAACTAAACGACGGTGACAATTTTCAGGGGTAGGCTCAGCACAAAGTAAACAGCCCCGATCGAGTAAAGATGGCTCAAACTTAGACTCAATCTGCCTATCGGTAATCAATCGATTAAACCGTTCTTCATAGGTCTGCCAGTTGCCCCCATTCTTTTTGTATTCAGCTAAAATTTCCTTACTAGGGGAAAATTCTGGTATGTGGATATAATTGATCTGGGCGATTTTTTTAAGGAAATACTCTAGGTCTTTCTTTTTAGTAAATCCTGCTAATTGCGATACATTATTTAGTCTGGCATCAATAACTCTCTCAACTCCCACTTTAGTCAAAATTTCAAAGAATTGTTGTGCTGATTTTTGAGCAAATCCGATCGTAAAAATTGTAATTGCTCTAGACATAGTCATACTCCTGTAATACTTCTTTTTTCTCTGTGTAGGCAATTTCTTGCCCTTGTAATTTATAGGCTTCTAGTAAGCAATCTGCTTTAGTTAATTCAGGAGAGCTGCTATCAAACAATGATAGTTGACTAACACTATTAAATTGTGTAAATCCATGCTTTTGTAATAACCTGTCTTCTAATTCTTCATGACTTTCTAGTCCACCATTCCCCTTAATGTGAAAAATAGAAAGATCATATTCTTTGAGATGAGGAGCAACCAAGATGGCACGATGACAGGTTAAAGGGTCCCGCTCCATGCACATTAAAGCAATCCGATGCTTTTTTACGCCCCGCCGCACCCGATCGATTCCCTCCTTAAAATATTCAGTCTGGGCAATCTTTTCATAAACAGCTCTGCCTTCTACATAACAGGAAGAGTCTTCTGGTCTTGCACCTAACTCTTTTCCTAAAAAGACATAATGAATTTCTTCTTCCTTTAGGTATTGCTTGAGTTCGATTTGATTAAAATGAGTCAGATAACGACTAAAAGGACGAGAGCGCACATCAGCAATTGCCGTTATACCATGTTGGTGTAAAAGTGACCGAAAGACCGCTATGGTATGGTTGCTATAACCGATCGTGAAGATTTCCATCTTTTTTTAGCCCCCTGATTGAGTTTATTTTAATGACAGAGCTATATCAGTATATTGATGTTGGTTAAACCAAATCTTAAAGTGATTAACCCTGAATGCCCTTAGCAAAATCATCGGGGCTTAGGTTCTCCAAAAATTGACGGAAGGCGCGCCGCTCGGCTTCGTCCGCATCCTGGTTAACGGGAACCGAGGCTTGCAAGATCACTTCTTCCATCACCCAAATTGGGCATTTGGCGCGGAGGGCAATGGCAATGGCATCACTGGGGCGGGCATCAATATCTTTTTTCGTTTCCCCTTGACTGACCGTGAGAACTGCATAGAAAGTGCTATTTTTCAGGGAATGGATGACGACCCGCTCTAATTTCATGCCCCATACATCCAGCATATGGACAAATAATTCATGGGTCATGGGACGGATAGAGGGTTTGGGGTCTAGGGCGGTCACGATCGCTTTTGCCTCCGCTTCCCCAATCCAAATTGGTAACGCCCGCCGATCGGCAGTATCTTGGAGAAAGACAATGGGGTGATGACTAATAGCATCTATAGCAATTCCCGCCACCTTCATTTCAATCATGGTCTGACCACCTTTATAGTTTTTCCGAGGGGATACAACTGGATATACTCTACTCTGGCATAGAATGGGGTACATTGAAATTTTACTCCGTTTTAACTTAATTTAAGAAACTCCCTATGAAATCGGTCGCCCTAACTACCCCCCTCTACTACGTTAATGACCTGCCCCACATGGGGAGTGCTTACCCCACCATTGCTGCCGATGCCCTAGCCCGCTTTTATCGCTTACAGGGCATACCTACCCTATTTGTGACTGGCTGTGATGAACATGGTCAGAAAATTCAACAGGCTGCCCAAAAATTTAATCGCACCCCCCCCGAACATTGCGACTTGATGGTCGAGGGCTTCCAGGCACTATGGCAACGCCTCGATATTAAATACGATCGATTTGTGCGGACTAATGACCCAAGACACCAACCGATCGTGGCGGAATTTTTCCAAAGAGTATACGATCGGGGGGACATCTACCAGGGGCAACAGCAGGGCTGGTATTGCGTCGCCTGTGAAGAATTCAAAGAAGAACGGGAACTGCCAGAGGATAAACATTGCCCCATCCATCCTACGGTAAACTGTGAGTGGCGGGATGAAACCAACTACTTTTTTCGGTTGTCCAATTATCAGAGCCAGCTAGAAGCCCTCTATCGGGAACACCCAGAATTTATCCAGCCCCCCAGCCGCCGTAATGAAGTGCTTGCCTTTGTGGAGCAGGGCTTGCGGGATTTTTCCATCTCCCGCTACACCCCTTGGGGCTTCCCCGTCCCGATCGATTCTAGCCAGACCCTCTACGTTTGGTTTGATGCCCTACTGGGCTATCTGACCGGTTTACTAGCCCCAGAGGAAGAACCCAACCTAAGCAATGCCCTCAAAACCTGGTACCCCATTCAACTCCATATCATCGGGAAAGATATATTACGGTTTCATGCCGTCTATTGGCCCGCCATGTTAATGTCTGCCGGCTTACCCCTGCCCCGCCAAGTATTTGGACATGGATTTTTAACCAAAGATGGACTCAAAATGGGCAAAACTCTTGGTAACACGATCGATCCCTTTGCTTTAGTCGAAGAATATGGGGCAGATGGGGTGCGGTACTTCTTTCTGAAGGAAATTGAATTTGGCAGGGACGGAGACTTCAGCGAACAGCGATTTGTTGAAATTCTGAATGCCGACCTAGCTAATAGTTTAGGAAATCTACTAAACCGCTCCTTGGGGATGATTTTTAAGTATTGTGGAGGCAAAATTCCTCAGCTTGGGTACGATCTAAAGGAGTCCTGCGCCCAAATGGTGGAGCAAGCCCAGCAAAATTATGAAATCCTCGGTTTTCAACAAGTGTGTCAGGCAGTGCTGGGGGTGGTGCGGGAAGGGAACAAGCTCATCGATGACCGCGCCCCCTGGAAACTCTATAAAGCTGGTGCCCAAATGGAAGTAGAACAAACCCTCTACAGTGTGTTAGAAGCCCTCCGTATTGTAGGCATTTGTCTTGCACCGATCACCCCCGGTTTAAGTCATAAAATTTGCCAACAATTAAACCTTAATACTAATTTAAGCTGGGCAGAAACCAAGTGGGGTATCCTAATTCCTGGGCAGGACTTGCCCCAAGCTCGTCCTATTTTTGAAAGAATAGAGGTAAAAAACCTAAATTAAATATTAAAATTTGCAAATTAAAATTTGAGCATTTATACTTAGAAGTAAAACGAGAATGTCTGAGGAAGCCAAGACCGATTTTAGATAATTTATTCACCAGGGAAACCCATGTTTAACAATTCTATCGATCATGAATTTAATTATTCTCCAGAGCAGACCCTGGAGGATCGTGGTCGTGTGGCGATTTTTATTGACGGCTCCAATTTATTTTATGCTGCCCTGCAATTAGGGATTGAAATTGATTATACCAAGCTATTACGGCGTTTAACTGGCAATTCCAGGTTATTGAGGGCTTTCTTTTACACAGGGGTAGACCGCACCAACGAGAAACAGCAGGGCTTTTTGCTCTGGATGCGGCGCAATGGTTATCGGGTAATTTCTAAGGAATTAGTCCAACTGCCGGATGGTTCCAAAAAAGCCAACCTAGATGTGGAAATTGCGGTTGACATGATGGCGCTGATTGGTTCCTATGATACGGCGGTGTTGGTGAGTGGGGATGGGGACCTAGCCTATGCAGTAGATGCGGCTAGCTATCGGGGGGTAAGGGTGGAAGTAGTGAGCCTCCGATCGATGACTAGCGACCATTTGATCAACGTCTCCGATCGTTATATTGACCTGGAATCCATTAGAGAGGACATCCAAAAGATTTCCCGATCGGGGTTGCGGCAAATTTCGGCGATCGGTGCCCTAGACAATCACAACGGGGATAATTAACAAACTCTATTCAGCCAAGCCTTTGTTTGAGACCCTATTACGTCTTTATTTGCCCTTACTGGGTATTGTGTTCGCTGGTATTGGGTTAGGGCGTTATTTGCCGGCGGTTGTTCCCTTAAGAATTGGTCAATTTCTCTACTATTTCGGCATACCCCTCAGCATTGTGGCATTTTTACAACAGGCAAATCTATCGGCGCGGGTATGGCTTGCCCCGATCGTGGCATGGGGGAGTATTTTAACTGGGGGACTGATTGCCTGGCTATGGATTAGGGGTCGGGCTTGGCAGTCGGGCACTAAGGGCAGTTTTTTACTGGCAGCCATGGTCGGCAATACGGGTTATATCGGCTATCCGGTGGCATTATCGATCGGGGGGGAGGAATTTTTTGCTTGGGCATTGTTCTACGACCTATTGGGCACCCTGATTGGTTCTTTTGGGTTGGGAGTAATAATTGCATCGCGGTTAGGCTCTAAGCAGACCTATGCTTGGTGGCGGGAGCTTTTGCAAAATCCAGCCCTATGGAGCTTGGGCTTAGGCTTAATATTGCGGTGGTTTAATTTGCCTAATTCTGTGCTAATACCCCTTAAAACGATCGGCTGGAGTATGATCGGCTTCTCCCTAATGTTGATTGGGATGCGGCTTGGCACTGTCAAAAATTGGGCTTCCCTCGATCGGGCTTGGGGGAGTGTATTAATCAAAATGACGATCGTGCCCCTAGTTTTGGCATTTATTTTGGCGATAGCGGGCTTGGGAGGGATGCCCCGACAGATTTTAGTATTACAGACCGCCATGCCCCCCGCCTTTGCCACGATCGTTTTAGCAGAAGTCTATGAACTCGATCGGGAATTAACGGTAACAGCCTTGTCCCTTGGTTCCATACTCCTGATATTTACTTTACCCCTGTGGTTACTGTTAGGAAATGCTTTTGATTTTTTCAGTAGAATTTTCTCTTAATTTTAGCAAAGGGAATTAAATATCTTTGTCAAAACCTTGGCTGAATCAGTATTACAACTTTTCTCAATTTCTTTTTGAGAATAAACTAATCATAGAGGAACTTAATTTTAGCTTGTTCTTTTGGCTAAATTTAGTCACTCCGCTCCAGAAGGTACAACAGGTTCTATACTACTAAATGTTCACTTGCCCTTAGGGTTGTTGCGATGAAAAAAATCATTTCTCTGCTAATTGGATTAGTTTGCATAATTGGACTATGGTTGCCCGCCTATGGCGCTCCTAACTCTAAACTTGATGCTTTAGTAGCAAAAATCGATCGGTTAGAAAACTACGTCTACGACAATAACTGGCAGGAAATTCGTACCTATATCCGCGGTCCTTTAGGGGAAGTAAGAAGAGAAATTGCCCTCCTGCAAAGGGAATTGAACGGCAAACAACGATCGGCGCTTAAAATGGCTTCTAGTCAGTTTTTTAATGACCTCATCGCCCTAGATTTTGCTGCTTTAGATCAAAATTCTGACCGCACCGAAGCTGCATTCAAAACCCTAAGAAATGACCTAAATAAAATGCTTGATTCCTTAGAATGATAATGCAATGAAAATCTTTTTACTATGGCTGAATCGTTTACTAACAGCCAATTTCTTTTTCGTTTTGCTTTTATTTGCTTGGTTTATTGTGGCTGCCACTGGGGAAAATTTTAACATCCATCTAGGTTGGCACCTCTGGCAGAAACTATGGCAACCCCTCATCCAACCAGCGATCGGGTTAGTCATGTTAGGCGCGATCGGTAGTAGCCTCCTCAACCGCATTGCCCCTAAATAGTATATTCTGAGGGTAAAAAGAGAGCATCAATCTATGGCAACCATTGCGATCGTTTATTTTTCCGGCTCAGGGCACACCCATTTAATGGCAGAAGGGATTGCCGAAGGAGTTGCTCAGGTGCCTGGCATGACCCCAGACCTACTGCGGATTCAAGGCGGGCAGATCATCGATGGGCGATTCAAAGATGAAGACTTCTTAAAGAAATTAGATAGTGCTGGTGGCATCGTCTTCGGTTCCCCTACTTACATGGGAGGAGTGGCAGCCCAATTCAAAGCATTTGTAGATGCAGCAAGTTATCGTTGGTTTCAGCAAGCCTGGAAAAATAAAATCGCTGGAGGCTTTACCCACTCCGGCTCACCCAGTGGAGACAAGCAGGGCACTCTCCTATACTTGGCAATCCACGCGGCTCAACATGGCATGATTTGGGTGGGAGCCAGTGAAATGCCAGACCACAGCACAGGGGTAAATCGTCTCGGCTCCTTTATGGGCGTGATGGGGCAGTCCGATTTAGATATGTCGGGCAAGCCGGCGGAAATTCTGCCCGGCGATCGTCTTAGTGCCGTTTTGTATGGCAAGCGCCTTGCTGAAATTGCCCAGGGATTTAAGACTGGGGCATCTTAACAATTGTAAAGATTTCCTAATTTGACGCGGGGCAATAGTATATTCAAGTTTAATTTAGATTTTTTAACGCTGTTTTAATAATTATTTAGGAGGCAATGTGACCCAAGAATTAGCGACCCTACTGCGGGAAGGTACGCAGAAGGCTCATACAATGGCGGAAAATACCACATTTATTCGCTGTTTTTTAGGGGGCGTAGTTAACCCCCATTCCTATCGCAAGCTTGTCAGTAATCTTTATTTTGTTTACACCACCCTCGAAGAAGAACTGACCAAGCATCGGGAGCATGAAGCATTAAAGGGCTTATTTTTCCCTGAATTATGGCGTAAATCGAGTTTAGAAGCAGATTTAGAATATTATTACGGTGCGGACTGGCGTGCTCAAGTTGCGCCCTCTCCTGCCTGCGCCAAGTATTTGCAACGTTTGCGGGAAGTTTCTGATACCGATCCGATTTTATTGGTAGGTCATGCCTACACTCGCTACATGGGGGACCTTTCTGGAGGGCAGGTACTCAAAAAGATTGCCAAGCAAGCTATGGGTTTAGGGGAACAGGGTACGGCATTCTATGAGTTTGAGACGATCCGCAATCATGGGGAATTCAAAAAGCAGTACCGTTTAGCAATGAATAATTTACCTCTTTCGGCGGAGGAATGCGACCGGGTGGTGAAAGAGGCAAATCATGCTTTCCATCTCAATATGGATATGTTTAGGGAGTTGGAGGGCAACTGGTTCTTGGCGTTATTGCAACTAACTTGGAATAGCCTAGTAGAAAAATTCAAACCAGCCTCCAGAAGACCGATCGGTTCTCAGGCATAGGTGACGACTTTTTGGCAGTGGTACGATCGTTGGGGTCGTACTGCTGAATTAGATTGGTTGATTCTCACTCTCACGCCCCTTACTGCCTTAGATTTGCGGTTAAGGTCTGCTACCTACGATCGGTTTGATTGGTCTAACCTCGATCGATTGTGGCAGCAACATCTCAAAGAGGGAACTCCTTTGCAATATTTAGCGGGCAAGACCGTTTGGCGGAACTTAGAACTAAAAGTGAATAAGGATGTTTTAATTCCCCGTCCTGAAACAGAATTAGTTATTGATATTGTGCAAGACAGAATAAAACCCCAAGGGAATTGGTGCGATTTAGGTACGGGTTCCGGGGCGATTGCGATTAGTTTAGCCCAGACTTTCCCAGAAATTAAGGTTTTTGCGGTTGATTTAAGTCCGGCAGCTTTGCAGGTAGCACAGACAAACATCGATCGTTATGATTTGACCGATCGGGTCTTTGGTTTACAGGGGAATTGGTTTGATCCTTTAGAGCCTGGCTTGGAAGGGATGGTGAGCAATCCGCCCTACATTCCATCAAAAACGATCGAGACTTTATCTAAGGTTGTAAGACAAGAGCCATTATTAGCATTAGATGGAGGAGAAGACGGCTTATCTGCCATCGGTCATTTAATTAAAACAGGAAAGAAATACATCCGATCGGGTGGTTTTTGGCTGGTAGAAGTAATGGCGGGTCAAGCCAACATCGTAGCAGATATGTTATTACAGAATAGTTATAGGGATGTAGTCATTCATCCTGATTTACAAAAAATCGATCGTTTTGTTAGTGCTTTACTATGAAATATATTCTTATTACTGGCGGGAGCGGCGGCATCGGGCTTGCCTTTACCAGATACTTTTTATCTTTGCCTGATACTTTGGTTTTTTCTACCTTCCGATCGGATGACTACCAACTAAAAGCACTAAAACAAGCATTTCCCGACCGGTTTTCTTTTTGCAAAATGGATATAACGAAAGAAGAAGAGATAATCGAAGTAATAGATCAAGTTAAGCAAAAGACCGATCGGTTACACTATGTCATCAACTGCGTTGGTTTCTTACAGACAGATAACATCCAACCAGAAAAAAATCTACGCTCCCTAAATGCTGATAACCTCATCCGTTATTTTCAGGTTAATAGTATTGGTGCTGTTCTTTTAGCAAAACATTTAATATCTTTATTTAAGCATGAAGAACGATCGGTCTTTGCCACTCTTTCTGCCAAAGTAGGAAGCATCAGTGATAATAAACTTGGAGGTTGGTACGGCTATCGGGCATCGAAAGCTGCTTTGAATATGTTTATCCGATCGGTGTCGATCGAATACCAACGCATCACACCAAAAACGATCGTGGTTTTACTTCATCCAGGCACAACAGACACAAATTTATCTCTTCCTTTTCAGGCAAATGTACCACTAGAGAAGTTGTTTAGTCCCGATCGGGCGGTCTTACAACTAATGGAGATTATCGATCAGTTAACGATCGATCGGACTGGTACTTTTTGGTCTTGGGATAAAAGTGAACTACCTTGGTAGAGTATTTTGGTTTATTTTGTCAAAGCTAAGCAGTTTGAAAACACTTGTTAAAAATGACAGATGATCATTACTCTTTTGATACTTTACATAAAGATTGACATAACCGATCGGTATGGCAAGAGGCTTGGTTTTAATTGTTAATCTGAGGGGCACACATTATACAATCACCATAGTCTATTTTGTATAACAACAGTAAATGAAACATACGATTTCAGTGGTGGTAGAGGATGAAGCAGGAGTTCTCATGCGGATTGCTAACCTCTTCGCCCGTAGGGGCTTCAATATTGAAAGTCTGGCGGTCGGTTCCGCAGAGCAAAACGGCTGTTCCCGCATCACGATGGTAGTGCCAGGGGATGATCATGTGATTGAACAGATTATTAAGCAGTTGAATAAGTTGGTGAATGTGATCACTGTCCGAGATTTGACTAACATTCCCTGTGTAGAGCGGGAATTGATGCTAATAAAGATTAACGCCAGCCCCAACAACCGATCGGAGGCTTTAGAAATTGCCCAGATTTTCCGTGCCAGGGTAGTGGATGTAGCGGATGATGCCCTCACCTTAGAGGTAGTCGGCGATCCAGGTAAGTTAGTAGCGATCGTTAAGATGTTGCAAAAGTTTGGCATCCGCGAAATTGCCCGTACTGGTAAAATCTCTTTAATTCGGGAGTCTGGCGTAAATACAGAATTTCTCAAGGCTTCTTAATGTTATTGCTCCCTAACATCATCCAGGGGAGCATCTTAACTAAGGAAAGAGTAGGCGAAAATTCTTTTCTATTAAACCTTTTACTTCTTCTATTTCGATCGAACAAAAGTCTTGAATGTTAGCAATTTTACAATCAGCAATACCACAGGGCACGATCGGTTCAAAGCCCGTTTTATCGATCGAGACATTAAGGGCAAAACCGTGCATAGTAATCCAACGACTAACTTTAATGCCAATTTGAGCGATTTTGTGGTCTTTCACCCAAACGCCTGTCAAACCCGATCGTCTTTCGCCTGTAATGCCGATTTCTTGTAAAGACAGAATCAATACTTCTTCTAGTTGTCTTAAATACCAATGTAAGTCTTGTCGATAACCTCTTAAATTCAAGATGACATAACCAACTAATTGTCCAGGGGCATGATAAGTTACTTCACCGCCTCTTTCGGTTTTTACATATTCTACCGTTTTTTTGAAAAATGACAGACTACTACCCTGCCCGATCGTGTAGATTGACTGATGTTCTAAAAGTAACAAGACATCCGGCAGACCCGGATTTAGTTTGCGCTCTTTTACTAAGTCTTTTTGCCACTGCCACGCCAGATGGAAGGGAATAAAATCCCTAAAATTGTAAACTAAAAGAGTCACGGTCTTTCTTATCGATCGTTACCAATAGAAGGTGACCATACAAGCCGCAAAGCCAGGGAATTTAACACAACACTAACCGAACTAAATGCCATTGCCATACCAGCGATCGTGGGGGTGAGCAAGATATTAAATTGAGGATAAAGCAAGCCCGCAGCGATCGGGAGGCTCAGGAAATTGTAGGCAAATGCCCAAAAGAGATTCTGCCGAATTTTATCAAAAGTAGACCGGCTGAGGTGGAGGGCAGCAGTGAGGGCGCTTAGTTTTGACTGCATCAACACAATGTCCGCCGTCTCGATCGCTACATCCGTCCCCGTTCCAATTGCAATACCCACATCCGCCATAGCCAAAGCGGGGGCATCATTTACGCCGTCCCCCACCATTGCCACTTTGTAGCCCTGTTTTTGCAAAGTCTGAATTGCCTGCGCCTTATCTTGGGGTTTCACATCCCCCATGACTCGATGAGCCGGGATACCTAATTGCCTACCGATCCCTTGGGCGGTCTCTCCCCGATCGCCACTGAGTAACCACACTTGCAGTCCCAGATTAGTAATATCCTCTACTACCTCTGGGGCTTCGGGCTTGATCGGGTCATAAACTGCCAATAAACCAACAAATTTCTGGTCTACCGCTACAAATACGGGGGTTTTGCCCTCTAGGGAGAGATTTTGAGCATTTTTGAGCCACAGCGCCCCAATTTCTATGCCCTGTTCCTCAAACCATCTCTGGGTGCCGAGGTGGATGGATGTGCCGGTTACGGTTGTTGCCTTGATGCCAGAACCGGGCAGAGTTTCGCAACTACTGAGGGGGATTAAATCGATGCCACACATTTTGGCTTGCTCTAGGATGGCATAGCCGATCGGGTGGTTGGCTCCCGCCTCGGCACTGGCTGCCCATTGCAGGAGGGGAAAATCGGGGGAGAGGGGCAGAATAGTATGGACTTGGGGCTTGCCCGTAGTGAGAGTGCCGGTTTTATCGAATACCACTGCATCTAAATTTTGGACAGCCTCTAGGCTCTCCCCTCCCTTGATCAAAATGCCCCGCTCTGCCCCTAAACCAGTGCCTACCATGAGGGCAGTAGGGGTTGCTAGTCCGAGGGCGCAGGGGCAGGCGATCACTAATACTGCTACTGCTAACTTGATAGCAAAGAAGACATCTTGGCTGACAGCTAGCCATACTACAAAAGTCAAAAAGGCGATTCCCATCACCCCGTAGGTAAAAAATCCTGCTACGCGATCGGCTAGATGCTGAATGGGGGCTTTACTGGCTTGGGCTGCCTCCACCAGGCGGATGATTTGGGCAATGGTGGTATCTGCCCCTACCCTGGTGACTTCCACCTCGATCGCGCCACTTAAATTGACAGTCCCCCCCGTCACCCTGTCCCCTGGACTGTGGGCTATGGGCAGAGATTCTCCCGTCACCAAAGCCCGATCGATCGTGGTTACTCCCTGGACAATTATTCCATCGACGGGGATTTTTTCCCCTGGCAATACCCTTACCCTATGCCCCATATTAACTTGGCTGAGGGGGATCAGATAGGTTTGCTCCTTGGCAATTACGCGGGCTTGGGGGGGCTGGAGGGCTAACAGAGAGCGGATAGACTGACTTGCCCTGCGCCTTGCTCTGCTCTCTAGGGCTTTACCCAACAGGACAAACCCCAACAACATGACCGGTTCTTCAAAAAAGCAATGCCAGCCCGTCGAAGGAAAAAAGAGAGCGATCACACTGCATAGATAAGCTGCCGTAATACCCATGCCCACCAGGGAATTCATATTGGGCAAGCCATGTTTTAGCGCCTTCCATCCATCTATAAGAAGGCTCCGACCAGGTATTGCCAGGCTAACGGTAGCTAAAGCGCCGTGGAAATAGTCGTTACTTAAAATCGGGATATGGTGCCCTACATGACCAATCAGGGCAATAACAATCAGGACTAAAGATAGAACAATATCTTGGGAGGAAGGGGACTGAATCTGGGGTTGGAGAATTTGGGGGATTTCATTTTCTAACTGGGGATGGGCAACAAAACCGGCTTTTTGAATCCGATCGAGGACGCAGGGCACTAATTTTGCCCGATCGGTATTGGAAAACACCGTAGCCCGCTCTGTCATCAGGTTGACGGTTACTTCTTCTACGCCTTCACAATGCTTTAGCACCCTCTCTATGGCTGCGACACAACCTGCACATTTCATGCCCTCGATCGTGAAAGTAGTTGCAACCGTAGATGTCATTACCTATACCTCAATCGATATTTTCAATTTATCACAACCTTTTGTTTATCCTGGTTACGATTTTATCTTTTTTGATTTTTTGAACAAAATGTGAGCAATTTTTTCTTTGAATTCTTCACAAAACCGATCGGGGTTGAACTTTTCACTATAACGATGACAGACTTGGGGATCAAACTGCCTTTCTTCAAAACGAAAAATACCATCTTTCAAACTTTCGATCGTTTGTTCGGCAAATAAAATACCGGTATTCGGTTTAATTGTTTCTTTGAGTCCCCCTTTGCCTAAGGCAATGACTGGTGTGCCACAACTAAGCGCCTCTAGGGGGGTGATGCCAAAGTCTTCAATGCCGGCAAAAACAAAGCCCTTTGCTCTCTGCATATAATCTCTTACCACATTTTGAGATTGATAACCTAAATAAGTGATATTGGCAGTTAATCTAGCTTCTATTTGTTTTCTTTCTTTGCCATCCCCAATGATTACTAAAGACCGATCGGGCATTTGGGCAAAGGCATCGACGATTAAATCTGTTCTTTTATAGGGTACCAAACGACCGACGGAAAGATAAAAGTCTTCTGCTGGTTTTTGTTTGACGGGGAATTCTTTTGTATTGACAGGAGGATAAATTACATCTGCCTTACGTCGGTAGGTTTTAGCAATTCTCCGCCGAATAAAACGGGAGTTAGCAATAAAACGATCGACTCGGCTGGATGAACAAACATCCCAAGAACGCAGATAATGAAAGATTAAACGACTAAAGAATGATTTAAGACCAGGCTCTAGGTAATCTTTCTGCAAGTCCCACACATAGCGCATAGGGGTATGAATGTAAGCAATATGGACTTGATCGGGGCTGGTGATTACTCCCTTTGCCACAGCATGGGAACTAGAAATGATTAAATCAAAGGGTCTTAAGTCTAGTTGTTCAATTGCTAAGGGCATAAAGGGCAAATAATAACGAAAATAAGACCGCGCCAAGGGCAGATGTTGAATGAAAGAAGGATAGGTCTTTTTATAGTGAATGAACGACCGGTCTTGTTCTGCCAAAAAATCCACCACACAAAATAACTGGGCTTGGGGAAAAATTTTGAGTATCTGTTCCAAAACCCGCTCAGCGCCGCCATAGCTTACTAGCCAGTCATGGACGATAGCTACCTTGAGGTCATCAAACATCTAAGGATTTTGCACCGCCAGTAAGCGGGAGTCAGCCAGACGATTGAGCCAGCCCCAAAGGTATGCCCGATTTTCCTCTTGGGGGTCATCCGTCCCGATCGGGTGGGGAGCCAGCCCCAGAATTGCTGCCGTGGTCACACAAAACATCGACTTTTGAAAAGAGATACAAACTTGGATCGGTGTATCTCCCCCCTGGCGGTTATTTTTTTGATAAAACTCCTTCAGGTAAGGGGGCAAAAAGCGCACCATATCTGCCATCAAAAGGGTAGGAGGTATGCCCGCCCCCCCGATCGGTAGGGGGTCTGCATAGAGTGCGCCGTAGTTAAAACTAGCAAGATTGGGGGAAATAGCATGGGCTTGGGCATTGTAGGAGACCGTACCACGGAAAGGGAAGGAACGGAAAAAGACAGCCTCTACATAGGGAACAGCGGTATCCATCAAAAAAGTCGCCCCCACCCTCTCTGGTAGTAAGTCCCAAGTTTTGCCCCCAATTTCGACGCTATAAACGATCGGTTTATTTGCCGCAGCAACCAAACCCGCCAAAATATGCTCCACTACTTGGGGAATAGTAGTAATTTCCCCCCGATCGTAGCGGTCACTCAAAATAAGGAATATGGGTGCCATCACCGACCAGAACTGCCCCAAGGCACTGTAGTAGACAAACAGCCTGACCTGCTCAATCAAAAAAGCTGGGAACAAATTAAACAATAACCGCCCCAGAGGATTGCTCCTAAACTTTGCCCCGATCGCTAATTTAGCGAGGTCAATAAATTCCTGAGTATCCAAAAACCGATCGATTTTGCCGCCGCCATGAAACAACATCGCCCGCATACAATATTCGGCAAATTCATAGTTAATTCGGTCATGCTGCCAATGTTGCCACAATTTACCTAAACTCACATCCCCATTGAAATACTTAAAAAAAGGGAACAACTCCAAAAACTGCCGGTCGGCAATGTAACAAAGATTCCGCCAATAGGCATCCAAAACTACGCCGTAACTCTTAAGAATGCCCACCACCTCCATCACATTTTGGGGGCTATCGGGCAATAAAGCACCCTGATTTTCTAGCCTTTGTAGGATAAACTCTAACTCACTACTAGACTTCTTTTTGGTGAGGGGCATAGCATCTTCTTTACTCTTGCTTAATTATGAGCTATCCTCCCCCCCCCGTAAAGGTGTTAAGGATTAGTTAACGAAATCATAAAACCCGATCGGGGTAGTTAAGATTACTTACCAGTGACGTAACGTGGAATTATGCTGGACTTTAGTCATTTCCCTTGGCTTACCTTCTCCATTGCCTTCCCGGTGGTGATGGCACTGTTTATTCCCTTCGTACCCGACAAGGGGGATGGCAGAACGGTGCGCTGGTATGCCCTAGTAGTGGGTCTGATCGATTTTATTGCCCTGGTTTATGGCTTTTGTGTGCAATACGAGTTGGGCAAGCCTGACCTCCAAATGGTAGAAAAATTTGCTTGGGTGCCCCAACTGGGCTTGAATTGGTCCGTGGCTGCCGATGGTCTATCGATGCCCCTAATTTTGTTGACCGGCTTTATTACTACTCTGGCGATTATTGCTTCTTGGCCCGTTTCCCTCAAGCCCAAGCTCTTTTATTTCTTGATGTTGGCTATGTATGGGGGACAGATTGGCGTATTTGCTGTCCAAGATATGCTCCTCTTCTTTTTGATGTGGGAATTGGAATTGATCCCGGTCTATCTTTTACTTTCGATTTGGGGGGGCAAAAAACGCCAGTATGCGGCTACAAAGTTTATTCTCTATACGGCGGGGGGGTCTCTTTTCATCCTCCTAGCGGGGCTGGCAATGGCATTTTATGGTGGTAATGTTTCCTTCGACTTCACCACGATCGCTAATAAGGATTTTCCCCTCACTTTCCAATTGTTTGCCTATGGTAGCTTCTTGATTGCCTATGGCGTAAAGTTGCCCATTTTCCCTCTCCATACATGGCTACCCGATGCCCACGGCGAAGCTACAGCCCCTGTGCATATGCTTTTGGCAGGAATCTTGCTCAAAATGGGCGGTTATGCCCTATTCCGTATGAATGCGGGGATGCTACCTGATGCCCATGCCGTCTTTGCGCCCTTGTTGTTGATTTTGGGTGTAGTGAATATCATTTATGCGGCGCTTACTTCCTTTGCCCAGCGGAGCTTGAAGCGTAAAATTGCCTATTCTTCTATCTCCCACATGGGCTTTGTTTTGATTGGTTTAGCTTCTTACACGGAGTTGGGCACCAGTGGGGCGATGTTGCAGATGATTTCCCACGGCTTGATCGGGGCGAGCCTATTCTTCTTGGTAGGGGCGACCTACGATCGGACTCACACCCTAATTTTGGATGAGATGGGCGGGGTAGGGCAGAAAATGCCGAAAATCTTTGCCATGTTTACTGCCTGCTCTCTGGCATCTTTGGCATTGCCTGGCATGAGCGGCTTTGCGGCTGAGGTGATGGTCTTTGTTGGGTTTGCTACCAGTGATGCCTACAGCGGGGCTTTCAAGTTAGTAATTATTCTGTTGGCTGCCGTTGGTGTAATTCTGACCCCGATCTATTTGTTGTCTATGCTGCGGGAAATTTTCTACGGTGAAGAGAACAAAGAGCTTGTCGAACATGAAGAACTGATCGATGCCGAACCCAGAGAGGTATTTATTATCGCCTGTCTGCTGGTGCCCATTATTGGCGTGGGGCTTTATCCTAAGCTGATCACCCAAGTCTACGATCGGACTACAACCCAGCTTACCGCTACTCTGCGGAGTGCTGCCCCCAATTTAATTAAAAATACTGCCTTCCGATCGGGGGTTGGTCATGTCTCTGTAGTTCGCCCAAACTCTACTCTTTAATCCCAGTTGTTAATAAAAAGGGGGCTACTTATTCCCCCTTTAACCATTTTTCAATAGGCTCTTGTCCCGCCATCACGGGGAGCAAGAAAGGGTTTGAGATAAATGCCTTGACTTCTAGTTCTGACAGTCTGAGTGCTATTGCCTCTTAGTAAATCAGAAAATCTCAAACCCCTGCCGTTAAAAGTATTTACTGGTGCGGTTAGTTGTCCCTGCTCAGAGGCAACTAAATTAGCAAATACTCGGTCCCTAGTAGTGATTGGGTCTTGTCCAGGGGGGACAGTAAACACAATGCGGCAGCCAGGCACCCGATCGGTGGTAGCGCAGACCGTGTTATAGCCATTTTCTTGACCGATGCGGAGTTCATCTAAGCCATCGGGTCGATAGGTTTCTAGGCGGCGGGCAATTTCTTGGCAACGCCGATCGGCAGACCATCCACCCCCCAAAGCACGGGGCAATGCCCAAGGGAAAGACCGATCGAATTGATTTTCGGGACGATAGGACACCACATACTGCCCATTCTGAAATTCACACACAAAGCGTTGTCCCACCACAGGGGTTTGAGGGGGAGTAGGCACCGATGGAGGGGGCAGAGTAGAGCTAGTGGGCGGCTCAATGGGAATTACTTCTTGGGCTAGAGTTGGTGAAGCTGCTAAAAGCAGGGCAAGACATAGCTGGAGTTTCATGGCAGTTCCAAATTAGTTTAGGCTTAGTGACGGCAGTAGAGAAAAATTGTTGCTTGCCCCACCGTGGGCTATCATAGGGTTTATTGATAAAAATTTTTAGGATTATTTTATGGACGGCAACA
>Ga0272446_1003790_pt1 | contig 18671 bp, 15 predicted proteins | sample YNPCB0061_FD_194587 | JGI IMG/M metagenome (GOLD analysis project Ga0272446, IMG submission 194587) | Hot spring microbial mat communities from Yellowstone National Park, WY, United States - YNP-CB-006-1 | ecosystem: Environmental > Aquatic > Thermal springs > Hot (42-90C) > Sediment | place... | reverse complement strand
ATGACCAACCCGTGAAGCCCGCCCCGGCGGAATCCAAAAGCATGGTCATGTCTTTGGCCAAGGGATTTCGGGTTTTGGAGATATTCGACGCCCAGGAACCGGAGTTGACCTTGTCGCAGATCGCCGCCCGGGCGGACCTGGACTCCGGGACGACCTACCGGATCGTAAAGACCCTGGTCATGCTGGGCTATCTTCGCCCGGCTGGAGAGAAGCGTTACCGGCTGGGCTGGAAGGTTTTGGATTTGGGTTTCAACGCCATCGGGCGGATGGACCTTCATGCCATCGCTCGGCCGATTTTGCGGTCTCTGGTCGGTCCGGTGAATGAAGCCGCCAGCATCGCGGTCCTGGATGGACCCGAACTGGTGTATGTGGAGCGCGTTCAGCCTGCGCTGGGCAGGCTGGGGATTACGCAGCGTATCGGGGCGCGGGTGCCGGCTTATTGTACGGCGGTGGGGCACGCTATCCTGGCGCACCTGCCCTTGGAGCAACGCTTGAACATTCTGAACGCCCGGGAGCGCAAGAAGCTCACGCCGCATACGCCGGTGACAATCCCGGAGATCGAAGCCCGCCTGGAGAAAGTCCGCCGGCTTGGCTACGCGCTGTCCGATCAGGACACGGTGATGGGCGTGCGGGTCATCGCCGCCCCGATCTTTGATCCCGATGACCGCCCCTGGGCCGCCATCAGCGCCGCCGCGCCGTGGATGACTTGTTCGCTGGAAGAGTTCGTGCAGCATACTGCCGGACCGGTGATGGAAGCCGCCCGCACACTAACGAAGGTCTTGCGCATTTCGGGCTCGACGGCCATTTATGCCTCGATTCAAACCCACTCGGAGGAGCGGTGAGCACACCCCAACCCCATTGCGGCATCATCGGTCTCGGCTTGGTTGGCGCGGCGCTGGCCGAAAGGTTGCTCTCAGCCGGGTGTCGGGTCACCGGTTACGACATCCGTGCCGAGCAGACCGAAGCCCTGCGGCTGATGGGAGGCGAGCCGGTTTCCAGTTCGGCGGAGGCAGCCCGCCGCAGCGCCCATCTGATGCTGAGCCTGCCGACCTCGGCGGTTGTGGCCGGCGTTTTGAATGAGATCAGCCCGCAGTTGCAGCCGGGCGCCATTGTGATCGACACCACCACCGGAGCCCCGGAGGATGGAGCATTATTCGCCGCGCGGCTCGGTGCGCTGGGGGTCGATTATGTGGACGCTACCGTGGGCGGCTCCAGCCGGCAGGTGCGCCAGGGCGAGGCCATTTTCATTTGCGGCGGCACAGAGGAAGCCTTCCACCGCTGCCGGGATCTTCTGTCGCTATGTTCGCGCCAGGTGTTCCATGTCGGCCCGCCGGGCAGCGGCGCGGCGATGAAGCTGGTTTTGAACTTGGTGCTGGGTCTCAACCGGGCGGTCCTGGCCGAAGGGCTTGCGTTCGCCCGCGCCTGCGGCATCGATCCGAAGCTGGCGCTGGAAATTCTGAAAGCCGGACCGGCGTATTCCCGCGCCATGGACACCAAAGGCGACCGCATGCTGGAAGAAAACTTCGAACCTGAAGCGCGGCTGTCGCAGCACTTGAAAGACGTCCGGCTCATTCTGGCCGAAGGAGAGCGCGCCGGCGCGCGGCTGCCGCTTTCCGAAGTCCACCGCAAGCTGCTCGAGGAAGCCGAAGCCGCCGGTCTCGGTCCGGCGGACAACAGCGCGATCATCAAGCTCTTTCAAAAGGAATTCTGCCGATGAACGGCGCTCGCTGGCTGGACTTGGCGGTCATCTGCGCCTACATGATCGTGCTGGTTGCCGTCGGGCTCCGCTTCCGCCGGCGGCAAACCAACACGGAGACGTACTTCGTCGCCAAACGCTCGGTCCCCGGCTGGGCGATGGGATTATCGCTGTTGTCCACGCTCATCAGCAGCGTGACCTTTATCGCCTATCCCGGCTCGGCTTACGCCGGCAACTGGTCCTTGCTCGTGCCGGGATTCCTGGTGGTGGGCGTTCTCATCCTGGTGGGCAAAATCATCATTCCCTTCTATCGCCATGCCGTCGGCATGAGCGCCTATGAGTATTTCGAAAACCGCTTCGGCGTTCCGGCGCGGATTTATGCATCCCTGGCTTTCGCGGCAGCCCATTTCTCGAAAATGGCATTCGTGTTTTACCTGATGGCGCTCACCATCAACAGCATGACCGGCTGGACCATCGATTACGTGATCTGCGGCGCAGCCGCGGTGGTCATCTGCTATACGCTCGTGGGCGGCATCCTGGCCGTGGTCTGGACGGACGTCATTCAGGCATTCATCACCTGGATAGGCGTCTTCGTCTGCTTGGGATACCTGCTGCTTCTACCCCCGGGCGGACCGGCGGCGGTTTTCCGGACCGCGGCGGAGCATGGCAAGTTCTCACTCGGGCAAATGAACTGGGACTTTTCTTCGCCGACCATCCCGGTGCTGATCATTTACGGCTTCTTTTGGTATTTGCAGCGGTACACCTCCGACCAGACCGTGGTGCAGCGTTACTTGCTGGCCAAAACCGACCGCTCGGCGCTGCGAGGCGTGGCGCTGGGAGCGGCGCTTTGCGTCCCCGTTTGGGCGCTATTTATGCTGGTGGGCGCCTGCACCTGGGCCTTCTACCGGCTGACCGGAGAAGCCCTGCCCGCCTACGTCAAGAAAGCCGATCAGGTTTTTCCGCACTTCATCGCCACGCATCTGCCGGCGGGAATGGCGGGCTTGTTCATGGCTTCGCTCATCGGCGCCACCATGGGGATGCTGTCGAGCGACCTGAACAGTTTCTCGGTCGTCGGCGTGGAGGACTACTACCGCCGGATTCGCCCCCAAGCCGGCGATGAGAGCCGCCTTCGCGTGGCCAAGATTCTGGTGGCTGCCGTCGGAGCGGCGAGCGCCGCCACGGCATTGATTTTGGCTCACACGACGGGCAGCGCACTGTCCATGTGGTTCGCCGTCTCCGCCATCGTCTCCGGCGGACTCGCCGGGCTGTTCCTGCTGGCCTTTCTCAGCCGGCGTGCTCACAGCCGCGGCGTGTATGTGGGCATCGCCGCCAGCTTGGCGTTCACCGCCTGGGCGGTGCTGACGCGCGGGCCGAACAGGCTGCTCGATCTGGCGCCCTGGAATTTCCCTTGGGACGACCTTATGATCGGCGCCGCCGGACACATCGTGCTCATCGCCGTAGGCTATTTGGCAAGCCTTGTTCTGCCCCGGGCGGCCCAGGCGGAAGGCCCGGCGCCGGCCCGCACTTTCTGGGACTGGCTGCGCCACCGCAAACAGCAAACCGTCCCCGGCGGCGTCAGCGCAACCATCCGGTGAGCAGCCGATAGGTCGTGAAAGCCCCCGCGTAGGCTAGCAGCCCCATGTAGAGGAACTGGAGCAGCGGCCAGCGCCAGCTTGCGGTCTCACGCCTCACCACGGCGATCGTGGACATGCACTGCATGGCGAAGGCGAAGAACACCAGCAAAGCGACGGCGCCCGCCGGCGTCAGATCCTTTTGTAACGCCTTCTGAAGCCCGGTCGAGTGTGCATCGCCTTCAATACCGTAAATCGTGCCCAGCGTGCCCACAATCACCTCCCTCGCCGCCAGCGAGGTAATGAGTCCGATGCCGATCTTCCAGTTGAAGCCAAGCGGTTCAATCAGCGGCTCCACGGTCCGCCCCAGAGTCCCCGCAAGACTCTGTTCGATGGGGGGCACTTTGCCGTCCATGAGCGGAAAATGCGCGAGGCACCACAAAATCACAGCGGCGGGCAGAATCACCAAACCCGCGCGCCGCAGGAAGACCTTAGCGCGGTCCAGCAGGCGCAAGCCCAGCGAGCGCAGCGTCGGTCGGCGGTAAGGCGGCATCTCAAGCACAAACGGCGACCGCTCGCTTTTCAGAATGGACGATTTCAAAAGGCGCGCCGTCGCCACAGCCGCAAGGAACCCGAGCAAATACAGCCCCAGCATCGCCGCCGCCTGCGTGCCGAGCAGCGGTCCCAGCAGCGGGCGGTGAGGGATAAAGGCGGCGATGATGAGCGTGTACACCGGCAAACGCGCCGAACATGTCATAAATGGCGCAATCAAGATGGTGGCGATGCGGTCCCGCTTGTTCTCGATGGTCCGTGTCGCCAGGATGGCGGGCACCGCGCAAGCGTACGCCGAAAGCAATGGGATGAAGGACTTCCCTTGCAAACCGATCTTGGCCATGGTGCGGTCCGCAATCAGCGCCGCACGCGCCAGATATCCGGAGTCCTCCAGAATGCCGATGAACAGAAACAGCAGCAGAATCTGCGGCAGGAAAACCACCACTGCGCCTACGCCGCCCCACACTCCATCGACAATCAGCGAGCGAATCGGGGATTCCGGCAAATAAGTTGCAATAAGGTCCCCCGACGTCCCCACCAGCCCCTGCACCAGATGCATCAAAGGCTTGGCGCCCGTAAATATGGTCTGAAACACGGCTACGATCACCGCGCCAAAAACCAGCGGGCCCCACACCGGATGAAGAAACAGCGCATCCAGCCGTTGCGTCCACAGCGATGGGGCGGGCGGACGATACGAGGCGCGGCTCCCGATGTCGGCTGCCCAAGCGCGGCACTTGGGCACGTCCTGCAATACCGGCAATTCCACCGGCGCCGGCGCCGGCGGGCGGGAAAGCAAAAACCGGGTGACGGCTTCGAAGTTCTCGCCCGTCGTGGAGCTAACCAGCGCCACGGGCGCGCCAAGTTGCCGTGAAAGCGCTTCGACGTCCACCGAACCTCCGCGCGCGCGCAGGTCGTCGGCCATATTCAGCACCACCAGAGTGGGGATGCCCAGGCTGAGAATGGGGGCAGCGAGCACCAGATGCCTGCCCAGGTTGGTGGCGTCGAGCACCAGCAGAATCGAATCCGGGCGGGCGATGTCATGCATCCGGCCAAAGAGCACGTCGCGGGTGACGCGTTCGTCCTCCGAATGCGGCTCCAGCGAATAAATGCCCGGCAGGTCCACCAGAAGGAGTTCGCGGCCGCCCTCTAACTGCGCGCGCCCCACGCGCTGCTCCACCGTGACGCCCGGAAAATTGGCCACCTTCTGGCGCAGTCCGGTAAGGCGGTTAAAAAGAGTGGACTTGCCGGAATTGGGCGGTCCGACTACGGCGGTGACATGAGCACGCCGGTCCCTCGGCTGAGCCGCCGGGGGCGCCGCCTCCGCACAACCCTTGCACCCGCCCATCACGCGCCCGCCTAACTGTGGCGCCGCCCGCCGCTGCGAAGGTAAATTTTCGCCGCCGTCTCCTTGCGCAGCGCAATCTCCGAGCCGTCCACTCGATACACTGTGGGACCGCCGCCCGGCGCGGTGTGAGCGGCGGTCACCCAAGCGCCGGGTACAAATCCCAGTTCCATCAGACGGCGGGCGGCTCTTTCCGGCAGATCCAGCCGCTCCACCACGCCGTGCTCGCCGCGCTCCAAATCCGTAAGGGTCCGCAAATGCGGGCGGCGCTGACTCTCGGTCTTCTCCTCCGCCGCTCTCTTGAAAGTCAGTTGCACCACGCTTCCAGTATGGAGCTTCAGATCCGGAAAAGTCAAATTCGGATATTCGGCCCGCCGGGTCGAGTTTGCTACAATTCCGGCGTGAAGGGTGAGGCGGCCAAGCGCTCGTATACGCGGCAGGAGGTTTGCCGGTTGGTGGGGATCCGGACCAGGCAACTGAAGTCCTGGCAGCAGCAAGGGCTTGTCCGCGACGTGCCCCTGTTCGATTTCTCCGACCTCATCGCCATTCGGACGCTGGCGGAGCTGAAAACCGCCGGCATATCTTCCCGGCGCGTCCGTTCCTCGCTAGCCGCGCTGCGCAATCGAATCCGGGAGGTGAGCGATCCGTTGCGGGAGTTAAAAGTGTTCACCGACGGCAACCGGATTGGGGTGCAGGTGGCCGGGCGGCGCATGGAACCGGTGACCGGTCAGCTTCTGCTCGATTTCGAGTCGGACTATCTGAAGAAGCTGTTGTCGTTCAGCCAGCCGGGAGCGGTGGACGACGACGCCGAAAAGCGCCGCCGTGAGGCCGAGACGTGGTTTGCCCGAGGGCTCGAACTGGAGCAGATGGGAGCGCCCATCGAGCAGGCGATCGAGGCCTATAAGAACGCCATCGCCGCCGAACCGGCTTCGGCGGGTGCGCTGGTGAATCTCGGCACCATCTACTTCCGGAAACACAAGTTGAAGGAAGCCGAGCGCTATTACCGCCAGGCCGTGGCGGCGGATCCCAAGTACCCCCTGGCGCGTTTCAATTTGGGGAATGTGTTGGATGAGCGCGGCGAATGGGAGGCGGCGCGCGAACAGTATCAGGTGGCGGTTTCGCTCGATCGCTCTTACGCCGACGCCCACTATAACCTGGCGCTGGTGTACCGCAACCTGGGACAGGCGCTTCTTGCGATGAAGCACTGGCAGATTTACATCAACCTCGACCCCGCTAGCGAATGGGCCGCCATCGCCCGGCGCGAACTGGACGCCTTACGGCGCCAGACGATTGTCCCGCCCAAGAGCGCCCCCAGTGTATCCTGAAAGCTTAGGGGAGCTTTCGTTGTCACGCATCTCGTTGGCTTTTCAAAGCTTTTTCGGCATCCTTTTCGGCGGGCGGCTGCCTGAGGCAGTGGCCCGAGCCTTCGGGTACGCGAAAGGCGCAAAGCCGGAGCCGGCGGTCAAGCCTGCCGCCGCCCAGCCCACCGCCGCCGACGGCGCGGTGCAAATTCTGGCCTTGCTCCAGCGGGATGCGCGGCTGGTGGATCTGTTGATGGAGGATATTTCAAGCGCCACCGACGAGCAGGTGGGCGCGGCGTTCCGCATGGTGCAGGAGCAGGCGCGGCAGAGCCTCCAACGATATGTGCGGCTGGCGCCGGTGATCGATGGCGTGGAAGGCGCCTACACCCGCACAGGCGCGCTTTCCAAAGACCCGGCGGCGGTGAAGCTCATCGGCAACGTGCCGCCCGACGGGCAGGCGCCGGGCGGCACGCTGCGCCACAAGGGATGGCGCGCCCAGAAGGTGGATCTGCCCCCGCTGAACGTCAAACAGGACCTCACCATCATCGCTCCCGCCGAAGTGGAAGTGGAATAACTTGGCGCGCCGCTTTGTCATTGGAATCGATTTGGGCACCACCAACACCAGCGTCGCGCGCGTGGCGCTGGATGAAGTTCCGGACCCGCTGGCGCCCCCGCCGGTGGAGTTGTTCCCCATTCCTCAACTGGTGAATCCCGGGGAGACGCGCGAGGAGCCCTTGTTGCCTTCGTCGCTGTACATTCCAGGGGAAACGGATTTTCCGCCCGGCTCGATCGAGCTTCCCTGGGGCGCGGCTCCGCCCTATGTGGTCGGGGAGCTGGCGCGCAAGCGCGGAGCGGAGAACGCGGCGCGGCTGGTGGCTTCGGCAAAATCGTGGCTGTGCCACGGCGGGGTGGACCGCACGGCGCCGTTGCTGCCGGCGGGCGCTCCCGGCGGCGTCCCCAGGATTTCGCCGGTGGAAGCCTCCCGCCAGTACCTGGCGCATATCCGGTCGGCTTGGGACTGGAAGCATCCCGAAACGCCTTTCGACGAACAGAAAATCATCCTCACCGTGCCGGCGTCTTTCGACGCGGGCGCCCGCGAGTTGACCGAAACCGCCGCCCTCGAAGCCGGCTTCCGCGGCGTCGTCTTGCTGGAAGAACCGCAGGCGGCATTCTATGCGTGGATCGAGCGCCATCCGGACTGGCGCGAACGCGTGCGCGTGGGCGACCTCATCCTGGTGGTGGATATCGGAGGAGGAACCACGGATTTCTCCCTCATCGCCGTCCGGGACGCTGCGGGCGAACTTCAGCTTGAACGCGTCGCCGTCGGCGAGCATATTCTGTTGGGCGGCGATAACATCGACTTGGCGCTGGCGCGGGCGGTGGAACAAGAACTGGAGAGCCGCAAGATCCGGCTCGACGCCGTGCAATTCCATGCCCTCTGGCAGCAGTGCCGCGCCGCCAAAGAGGCGCTGCTCGACGAAGGCAACAAGGAAGCGGAGCACCCCATCACCATTCTGGGGCGGGGCACGGGGCTAGTGGGCGGAACCATCCGCGCGCAACTTCGCCGGGCTGACCTGGAGCGAATTCTGCTCGAAGGGTTCCTGCCCGCCGTGGCGAGCGACGAAATGCCCTTGCGTCCCCGGCGGAGCGGCTTGCAGGAACTTGGCTTGCCTTACGCCGCCGACGCCGCCATAACGCGCCACCTGGCCAAATTTCTGCGGCAGCCGGGCGAGTTCCTGGCCCCCACGCACGTCTTGTTCAACGGAGGCGTGTTGCGCGCGCCCCTGGTGCGGCAGAGGATTCTGGACGTGTTGAATTCTTGGCTCCGGCAGCAAGGTAAGCCGCCCGTGCAGCCGCTGGTGGGTGAAGATCTCATGCACGCCGTCGCCCGGGGAGCGGCGTATTATGGAACCGCGCGGGAAGGCCGCGGCCTGCGCATCCGCGGCGGCATTCCCAAAACCTACTATGTGGGCATCGAGTCCGCCATGCCCGCCGTTCCCGGCATGCCCGCGCCGCTGAAGGCGCTGGCGGTGGCGCCGTTCGGCATGGAGGAAGGCTCCAGCGTCCGCATCCCGCAGCGTGAATTCGGATTGATGGTGGGCGAACCGGCCGAATTCCGCTTTTTCTGCTCGGCCTCCCGCCGTAGCGACCAGCCGGGCGACTTAATCGAGGAGACCGGCGACGGTCTCGAAGAACTCTCGCCGGTTAGCGTCACGCTGCCGGACGAAGGCAGCGGCGGAGGTACGGTTCCCGTGACCTTCGAAACCGTGGTGACCGAAACCGGCATGCTCCAACTGTGGTGCCTGGCGCGCGACGGGCGCCGCTGGAAACTCGAATTCAACCTCCGTCAACGGCCATGAACATCGGCATCGATCTCGGAACCACCAACTCAGCCCTGGCTTACATCAATCCTGCCGAGGCCGCCGGCGCCGACTTCCCGCCGGTTCACGTCTTCCCCATTCCTCAGCTTGTCGCGCCCGGGCGAACCGAGGCGCTGCGCACGCTGCCCTCGTTTCTGTACCTCGACCCCGAGATCATCTGCGGCGCCTATGCGCGGGACCAAGGGGCGCTCACCCCCACGCGCGCCATTCACTCGGCCAAGTCCTGGCTCTCGAATCCCGAAGTGGACCGCACGGCCAAGATCCTGCCTTGGGATGCGCGAGAAGCAGGGCGCGTGCTTTCGCCCGTCGAGGTCTCCGCCCGCATTCTGCGCCACATCCGGGAAGCCTGGGACCGCAGCCACGATACCCCGCTCGCCGCGCAGGAAATCGTGCTCACCGTGCCGGCTTCCTTCGACGAGGAGGCGCGGGAACTCACCGTGCAAGCGGCCCACGAAGCGGGCATCGAGAAGCTCACCCTTTTAGAGGAGCCCGCCGCCGCCTTCTATTCCTGGATCGCCAACCATCTGGCGCAGTCGCGCAAGCAGCTTCAGGATGGGCAGCTCGTTCTGGTGTGCGACGTCGGCGGCGGAACCAGCGACTTCACCTTGATCCGCGTCCACCGGGACGGCGACCGCGTGGACTTCACGCGCACCGCCGTGGGCAAACACCTCCTGCTCGGCGGCGACAATTTGGATTTGACGCTGGCTTGGCTGGTGGAAAGCAAGCTGGGCGTCTCGCTGACCCTGCGGCAGCGCAGCGCCCTGCGCCGGCAGTGCGCGGCCGCCAAAGAGAAGCTGCTGGGCAATCCCGACCTGCCTTCCGTCGAAGTTACGGTGCTGGGCGCGGGCTCGGCGCTGGTGGGCGGCGCACTGAAAACCGAAATCCTGCGCGAAGAGGCGCTCGAGCTGTGCTTGGAGGGCTTCCTGCCCCTATGCGAGCGCGATGAGCGCCCGCAAGAGGAAAAGCGCAGCCTGTTTCGCGAACTCGGCTTGCCGTATGTATCCGACCCGGCGATCACGCGCCATTTGGCCGCATTCCTTGCCGATGCCGGGGGTACGCCGCCCGACGCCATTCTATTTAATGGCGGCTTTTTCATCCCCCAGATTTGCCGCCAGCGGGTGGCGGATGTGCTCGAGCACTGGTATGGCCGCCGCCCGGTCATCTTCGAAAATCACGATCTGGACCTCGCCGTCGCCGTGGGCGCCGCCTATTACTCCTATGTCCGGTCCACCGGCGCCGGTTTGTTGGTGCGGGGCGGCCTGCCACGCGCCTATTTCATCGGTTTGGAAGCCGGGGGCGAGCGGGTGCGAACCGTGTGCCTCGCTCCGAGAGGAACCGAAGAAGGCGCCTGGCTCGAGGTGGACCGCGAGGGACTGCAACTGGTGGCCAACAAGCCCGTAGCCTTTCAACTGTTCAGCTCCCTCACCCGCACTGGCGACCGGCTGGGCGACGTGGTCGAATTCTCCCCCCAAGAAGTGGAAACCAGCCTCCACCGGCACGCACCGCTCACAGCGGTCATCCGCTTTGGTAAACGCACCGAAGAGAAGCTCATTCCGGTGCGGCTGGGCGTCAAACTGACCGAAGTGGGGACGCTGGAGATCTGGTGCGAATCCAAAATCAGCGAACACCGCTGGCGGCTCCAGTTCGAGCTCCGCAAAACAGCCGGCCCCGAAGCGCCCCGGCGCGCCGCGGCGGTGGTTTCCGGCGAAGCGCAAGCCGCCGCTTGCGCGCGCATCCGGGAAACGTTCGTAGCGGGCGTTTTGCCGCCGGAGGAGTTGCCCGCAAAATTGGAACAAGCCATGGGCTTGGGGCGAAATTCCTGGCCCGTGTCGGCCATCCGCCGCTTGGCCGACGAATTGCTCGACGCATCTGAGGGCCGGCGGCGCTCCGCCGCCTTCGAAGCCCGCTGGTTGAATCTGACCGGATTCTGCCTGCGCCCCGGCTTCGGCTTTCCCGGAGACGACCTGCGCATTGAGAAGGCCCGCCGAGTGTATGCCGCCGGCCTTCAGTTTCCCAACTCCGTGCAGAACGAAATCGAGTGGTGGATCTTCTGGGGCCGCGTGGCTGGGGGATTGAACCGGAATCAACAGGCGGACTTGTATCAGCGCCTGTCGTCGATCTTGTTGCCCAAAGGCGGGAAGCGCCCCCGCCTGAACAGCAGCCTGTTGCGGGAGATGTGGCGGGCGGCCTCAAGCCTGGAGTTGTTGCCGGTGGGCGTAAAAGTGGACCTGGGGGAGACGCTGATGGCGCGTCTGGCGGCGGGAGATTTTCGCGAAAGCGAGTTGTGGTGCCTGGGACGGCTGGGCGCCCGGCAATTATTCCACGGCCCCGCCAACCTGGTGGTTCCGGCGGCCGCGGCGGCCCGGTGGGCTGAGCGCCTCGTCCCGTTGGCTGCTCAATGGCCCCAGGCCGCCGAAGCCGCCGCCGCGCTGGCGCGCCGCACCGGCGACGCTGCCCGCGACGTCCCGCCCGCCACCATCGCGCTCGTCCGGCGGGCCCTGGAATCCCTTCCGGACGCCGAACGCCTGCTGGCGATTCTCGAAGGCGAAGAAATGGAGGACCTCACGCTCGGCCGCATCTTCGGTGAGGAACTCCCCTCCGGCCTAGTCCTGTCTACAACTTGAAATCAAATGTCAGCGTGGTCACCGCCTTGGCCGGCTTTCCGCCGGCCTGTACCGGCGTGAATTTCCACTTCTTCACCGCGTTGGACGCCGCCGCCGTCAAAATCGGATTCCCGTTGGCGGCCTCCACCTTCTCCACCGCCCCCTGCTCGTCTATGTACACCTCCAGTTGCACCCGCCCGCTCAGCCGCAATTGCCGCGCCATCGGCGGATATTCCGGATCCACTTTTTGCGTAACCGCCTTCTTGGCTTCCGCCTCCGGCAGGCGCACCGTTTGCGCCTGCGCCACTCCGGCCAGTAAAGCCGCCGCCCATGCCGCCATTACAATGCTTCGTGTCAAGTCAGCACCTCCGGATTTTGCTTGATGCATTGCTGCTTATCGGACGCCGCGGATAGGATTTGAGCGAAAATTCAGGAGTAGGAGGATCTGGATAGGCTGATGCCGGTACCGTCTTTCCGCTTCCTGCCCGGCAGCCCACCGCTGCCCGCGTTCCCATGAGCGAGAACCGTATCCTGGCCCGTATTCGCCGCCGCGCCCGCTTGCCGGTTGGCGCCGGACTGGCGCTCGGCATCGGCGACGACTGCGCCGTATTCCGCCCCACTTCCAACCGTGAGGATCTCGTATTCACCACCGACCTGCTGCTCGAAGATGTGCACTTTAAGCGCGACACGCATTCGGCTGCCGACATCGGCTGGAAAACTCTGGCCCGGGGTCTGAGCGACATCGCCGCCATGGGCGCCGAGCCCCGCTTCTGCCTGGTGTCGCTCGCCGTCAGCCATGACCTCTCCGAACGCTGGATCGATGGCTTCTACAGCGGCTTGCTGGCCTTAGCCCGGCGCTACGGCACGCCGCTCGCCGGCGGCGATCTGGCGCGCGCCGCCAAGATCGCCTGCGACATCGTGGTCTGCGGATCGGTGCCGCGAGGGCGCGCTTTGCTGCGCTCCGGCGCGCGACCGGGCGACCGGATCTATGTGTCGGGCCTGCTGGGCGGCTCCGCCCTGGGATTGGAAACCCTCCGTGGGCGCGCCCTCAAACGCCATCTGCGCCCTGCGCCCCGGCTCGAACTGGGACGGTATCTACGCCAGAGGCTGGCCGCCACGGCGGCGATGGATCTCAGCGACGGGCTCTCCATCGATCTGCACCGGCTTTGCATGGAATCCCGCGCCGCTGCGGAACTGGATGCCCCCCTTCCCGTTTTCCCGGGGGCATCGCTGGACCAGGCGCTGCATGGAGGCGAAGACTACGAGTTGTTGTTCACGCTGCCGCCGGATCGTAACCCGCCCGCGTTTTTCAACGGCCTCCCGCTCACACGCATCGGCTTCGTCCGGCGCGGCGCGCCGGGCCGCGTCACGTTCTTCGGGCGGCCGCTGCCGCCCGGCGGCTGGGATCATTTCCGTTGATCTCAAGTTTTTCCGTGCTCGGTCTTGGCATTTGGGCCCGCACAGTTTATAACAGGTAAGTGAGGAGGATTCCCTTGGCCGCTACGCGTGGGACGAAATGGGCGCGCCGTGCTGCGCTTCTGGCGCTTGGCGCCGGTCTGACCACCGCCGCCGTTTTCGGCTTGCGTGGTCCGCAGGGCCTCTCCAGCCTGTACGAGAAGAGGCGCGAAATCCGGCGCTTGCAGGAAGAAACCGCTACGCTCATGAAAGAGAACGAGGAACGGCGCGAGCGCCTGCGGCGGCTGCGTGAAGACCCGAATCACCAGGAGGAAATGATCCGGCGCCATCTGAAGCGCGCCAAGCCCGGCGAAACCACCCTGATTTATCCCCATCCGCCCGCGCGTTGATCAACCTTCCACCAGCCGCATGGCGCGCCCAAACAGCGCATCCGCCTCCTGCTCCGTGCGGGCTTCGGCTGCAATGCGCAGCAGCGGTTCGGTGTTGGAAGCGCGCACATGGATCCAACCCGTCTCAAGCTCCAGCTTCAAGCCGTCGGAGCGGTCCGCGCGGGCCCCGGGGAACTCGTCTTCGAGCGCCTGCATAAGAGGTCCCAAACGGCCGTGCTCGTAGCGCGCCTGCCCGAACCGCCGGTGATAGCGCGGCAGGCGCGCCGCCAGCTCGGAGACGCGCAGTCCGGTTTCAGCCATGCGGTCCAAAAGGAAAGCCATGCCGGTGTAGCTGTCCCGGCAAAGGTGCACGGCCGGAAGAATGATGCCGCCGTTGGACCCTTCCCCGCCAATGGCCGCCCCCACCGCCTGAATCATCTCCACCACGTTCGCCTCCCCAACAGGCGTGCGATATACGCGGCGGCCATGGGAGGCGGCTACGTCGTCGATGGCCGATGAGGTGGTGAGGTTCACCACCACGTCGCCCGGCAGGCGCCGCAGCACGGCGTCTACGGCCAGCGCCAGCACGTCGTCGTTGTCCAGCACGCGGCCCGTTTCGTCGCACACGGCGAGCCGGTCGCCGTCCGGGTCCTGGGCGAATCCGATCTCGCAGTTCCGGCTGCGGACCAGCGCCGACAGCTCGCTCAAGGTCTCCGGCCGTGGCTCCGCCACCCTCGGAAAAGGCTGGTCCGGGTCTACCGAGATGGCGTGCAGACGGCAATGGAGCTCCGTTTCCAGAAACCGGCAGCTCAACCGCGAGCCGGCGCCGTTCACCGCGTCCAGCGCCACGCGGAAACGCCGCGCCCGGATGGCTTCCCCATTCACGTGGCTGAGCACGCGCGCCAGGTGCAGCCCGGCCGGCGTCTCGTAATCCCACCGCACGGTGCGCGTTTCGGCGTTCCCGGCCTGGCGGAAATCGCTTTGATGGTACAGGTCCAGCAGTTCGTTCCGCTCGTAGGTATTGAAGAACAGCCCCTGGCTGTTGAACAGCTTCAGCGCGTTGTATTCCGGCGGATTGTGAGAGGCGGTGATGGCGATGCCGCCTCGCGCCCGCGTGTGTCCGGTATAGATCTGAATGGTCGGAGTAGGCAGCACGCCCACATCCACCGGCTCGCAGCCGGCCGCCAGCAGGCCGCAGCAGACGGCGTGCTGTAGCATGGGGCCGCTGCGCCGCGTATCCCGGCCCACCACCACCCGGCCCGGTCCTACGTAGGTTCCGAAGGCTTGCGCGAAGGCGCAGGCTAGCGATGGGGTCAGGAAGTCGCCCACCACGCCGCGGATGCCGGAAACGCCGATCTTCAACAAATGCTCGCGCCGGGGCATTTCAGGTCAGGCTCCTCACCTTGTCCAGCAAAGATTCGAACAGCGCCACGGGAGGATCGCCGCGCTGCTCGCAGATGATGCGCACCACCGGCTCGGTCTGGCTGACCCGCACGTGGAACCAGCGGTCGGGCCAGTCTACCCGCAAGCCGTCGGCAATGTTGATGCGCCCGCCGGCGTACTGCCGCTGCAAGTCCATCAGCAGAGCCGGCATCTGTTTGGAGATCAGAGGCAGTTCGCCCTTCAGAATCGAGTAGCGCGGATAGCCCGAAACGATCTGCGACAGCTTGCAGCCGCGTTCGCGCATCATCGAAAGAACGGCGAACATCGATGCGATCCCGTCATAGACAAAGCGGAACTGGGGCATCATCACCGCGCCGGTGCCCTCGCCCGCCAGAGCCACTTGATCCGGGCGGTGCGCCGCCAGAGCATCGATGGTGGCTTGCCGCCCCACCGGCACGCGAATCACCCGCCCGCCGTGCCGCGCGGCGACCTCTTCGACCAAAGCGGTGGTGGAAAGGTTGGTGATGACGATCCGTCCTTGGCTTTTGGGCAACTGGTAGTCGGCGATCAGCGGCAGCGCCATCTCCTCCGACAGCGGCGTTCCTTCCTCCGTGCAAATAGCCACGCGGTCCGAGTCGACGTCGAACAGAAAGCCCGCGTCAGCCTCCAACGGACGGATGAGCGGCGCCAGTTGGAGGCTGGCGATGCGCGCGTTGGTGGCCGGCTCGTGCGCCAGCGCCACGCCCTCGATGCGCTCGTTGATCAGAATGAAATTCAGCCGGAAACGCTCCACCAGCCGCCGCAGGATGAGCGCCGAGGTGCCGTTGCAACAGTCCACCACCACCTTGAACCGGCGTAAGGCGGCGAAATCGAAGACGCCCGCCAGTTCGTCCAGATAGGCGTCCAGGGCCCCCGTTTCGAAGCGCAGCGCTCCCAACCCGTTCCACGGCGCAAAAGCGAACTTGCGCAGATGGTAAATATCCAGCAGCTCGTTGGACTCTGCGGTGGATAGATACGTTCCCTGCGGGCCGAAAAACTTCAGCGCGTTCCATTCGGCCGGATTGTGGCTGGCGCCGATGGACACTCCGCCGCCGGCTTCCATGCGCCGGATGGCATGCTGGATGACGGGCGTGGAAGCCACGCCGAGATCGATTACGTCGTGGCCGCAGGCCAGCAGGCCCGCCGCCACGCCCTCGCGCAGCATCACGCCGCTGGCTCGCGGGTCGCGCCCCACCAGCACCGGCCGCCCGGCTTCAAGCAGCGTCCCGAAGGCCGCCGCAAAATCCAACACGTGCGCCGCCGTCAACCCGCGGCCCACCACCCCGCGCAAACCCGCGGCGGTGATCCGCAGTTTCTTCGGTTCGCTCAAATTTCACTATAACCGCCCTGAAACCTTCGGTTGTTACAATCGGAGTGACCGTTATGATTGGATCGCTGTTCGGCTCCGCGAGCAAGGAGCCTAACCTGCTGGAACGCCTCAAGCAGGGGATTCAAAAGACGCGCGAAGGCCTCACCAACCGCCTGGAGGACGTCCTCCAGGGGCGCAAGGAAATCGACGCGGAACTGCTCGATGAGCTGGAGTACGCTCTTTACACTGCCGATGTCGGGGTGAAAACCACGACGGAGATTTTGGAGCGAATCCGCCAGCGCATGGACCGCCGCGTGGCTGGCGACGCCCAAGAACTCAAGGCGCTCATTCGCCAGCACATCCTGGAAGTGCTGGAGTCCTGCGAGCGTCCGCCGAATCCGGTCGCCGAGCCTCCTGAAGTCACCCTGGTGGTAGGCGTCAACGGCTCCGGCAAGACCACCACCATCGGCAAACTGACCAGCCGCCTCAAAGCCGAGGGACGGAGCGTGCTCCTGTGCGCCGCCGACACCTTCCGCGCGGCGGCCATCGAGCAGCTCGAAATCTGGGGCCAGAGGACCGGCACGGAAGTGATCCGCCAGAAGCCCGGCGCCGATCCCAGCGCCGTTCTGTTCGATGCGCTGCAAGCCGCCAAGGCGCGCAAACTGGATCACGTCATCGTGGACACCGCCGGGCGCTTGCACACCAAGGAAAACCTGATGGCCGAATTGGAGAAAATGAAGCGCACCGCGGGCCGCGTCGTGCCCGGCGCACCACACGAGGTGTTGCTCGTGTTGGACGCCACCACCGGGCAGAACGGTTTGGAGCAAGCCCGCCGCTTTACCGGCGTCACCGGCATCGTCCTCACCAAGCTGGACGGAACCGCCAAAGGCGGCGTGGTCATCTCCATCGCGCGGGAGCTGAACCTCCCTATCCGTTATGTAGGCGTGGGCGAGAGGGTCGAGGATTTGCTGCCATTTGACGCCGAAAAGTTCGTAGCCTCATTGTTCGACACATGACCGCCGATCCCATGCATCTCGCGCTGGAGCTGGCCGCCGCCTGCGTCGGCCAGACCAGCCCCAACCCGGCCGTAGGTGCGGTGATCGTGCGCGGCAGCGAAGTGGTGGGGCGCGGCGCGCACACCTATCTGGGAATCAAGCACGCCGAGATCCTGGCCCTCGAAGAAGCCGGCGAGAAGGCCCGCGGGGCCACGCTGTACGTCACGCTGGAGCCATGCTCGCACCAGGGCCGCACGCCGCCCTGCGCCGATGCCATCATCGCCGCCGGCATACGCAAAGTCGTCGCCGCCATGCAGGATCCCAATCCGCTGGTGTCCGGCGAAGGCTTCCGCAAGTTGCGCTCAGCCGGCGTCGAGGTGGAGATCAGCGCGCAGCATGCCGCCGCGGCCGAAAAGTTGAACGAACCCTATGTGCATTTCATGCGCCGCCGCCTCCCGCTGGTTACTCTAAAGGCCGCGCTCACGCTGGACGGTAAAATCGCCGCTCCCGAGGACAACCAGGGCTGGATCACCTCCGAGCGGGCGCGCGCCCATGTGCAGACGCTGCGGCACGCCTCCGACGCCATCATGACCGGCATCGGCACGGTCCTGGCCGACGATTGCCTGATGACGGACCGCAGCGGCTTGCCGCGCAGCCGCCCCCTGCTGCGCATTGTGCTCGATTCGCAGCTCCGCTTGCCGCCCGCCTCGCGCATGGTGTCCTCCTGCCGGAACGACGTCCTGGTGGCCACCACCTCGGCGGCCAGCGAAGAACGGCGCAAGGCGCTCGAAGCGCGCGGCGTCCGGGTGATCGTCTGCGACGGGGCCGGCGGCCGGACGGATTTACGCGGCGTCCTCCAGCACTTGGCCTCGGCCCAGTACCAGTCCCTCATGATCGAAGCGGGCAGCAAGGTGAACTGGGCGGCGCTGGAAGCCGGCATCGTGGATAAGATCTTTTTCTACTATGCGCCCAAGATTCTTGGCGGCATGCAATCGCTTCCGGTGGCGGGCGGAGCGGGACGCAGGCGGCGCGCCGACGCCATTCGCTTCAAGAATGTGACCCTGCATTCCATCGCGCCGGACGAATTCGCCGTGGAAGCGTACATGATTAAGGAAGAGTACTAAGGCATGTTCACCGGCATCGTCGAAGAAGTCGGCCTGGTGGCCGAAATCGCGCCGGGCGCGGCCGGGGCGCGCCTGCGCATCCGCTGCCGCAAAGTGCTCGAGGATACGGCGCCCGGGGCCAGCATCTGCGTGAACGGAGTATGCCTCACGGCGGTGGACTTGCGGCCGGATTCCTTCGCCGCCGATGTCTCCCCGGAAACCTTGAGGCGTTCCAACCTCGGCGATCTCACCCCCGGCGCCGCCGTGAACCTGGAGCGCGCCATGCCGGCTTCGGGCCGTTTGGGCGGCCACATCATGCAGGGCCACATCGACGGCGCCGGCGAGTTGCTCTCGCTCGAGCCGCTCGGCGGCGGCAACTGGTGGCTACGCGTGTCCATCCCGCCGGAGATGGAACGCTACGTGGCGTTCAAAGGCTCCATCGGCATCGACGGCATCAGTTTGACGGTGGCGGAGGTGGAAGAAGGCGCGGTAGCCGTAGCGGTGATCCCGCACACGGTCGAACACACGAACCTCAAACACCGCCGCGCCGGAGACCGGCTGAACATCGAGTGCGACATCCTGGCCAAGTACGTCGAAAAACTGCTCCAAGCC
>Ga0272446_1003789_pt1 | contig 18672 bp, 15 predicted proteins | sample YNPCB0061_FD_194587 | JGI IMG/M metagenome (GOLD analysis project Ga0272446, IMG submission 194587) | Hot spring microbial mat communities from Yellowstone National Park, WY, United States - YNP-CB-006-1 | ecosystem: Environmental > Aquatic > Thermal springs > Hot (42-90C) > Sediment | place... | reverse complement strand
AATTGCGGGCTAACAGAACTAAGTCCGTTTAAACGGACTGACGATCCACAACTTGGGTTTTCCAGTCTACTTCAGTGGACTTGCCTCTATTAGCCCGAACTTTTAGTTCAGGGCGGGGCAAGGATATCGTCAGAAATGCTGGAAATACGTCTTCTTGAGAATGGTGCAAGATCTGAGATAAAGGATCCGAGCTAATTTATAGGCGGTGGCAGTCATCGCTTTGGGTTAGCAAATCCAAATTTATAATTGCTGCCATGACAGCCTCTGGCTTGAGTCCTGTGCCGCAATCGAGTGACAATTGGGAAGGTATATGTGGCGATTCAACCATGGCAAGCATTAACGATCACTACCTCAAACTGAAAGCGGGGTATCTGTTCCCGGAAATTGCACGGCGAGTCAATGCTTTTGCCGAGGCTAATCCAGACGCGAAAATTATCCGGTTAGGTATTGGGGATGTTACCGAACCGCTGCCGGCAGCCTGCCGCACGGCAATGATTAAAGCGGTCGAAGAAATGGGCGATCGGGCCACCTTTAAGGGCTACGGTCCCGAACAGGGCTATGAGTGGCTGCGACAAAAGATTGCCCGGCACGACTTTCAGGCCCGGGGCTGCGAGGTAGATGCCTCGGAAATCTTCATTTCGGATGGGTCTAAGTGCGACACCGGCAATATCCTGGACATCTTTGGCGACGATAACGTCATCGCTGTAACGGATCCGGTCTATCCAGTCTATGTAGACACCAACGTCATGGCAGGTCATACTGGCCCGGCCAACGATCAGGGCGAGTATGAGGGGTTAGTCTACCTACCCATCACCGCCGAGAACAACTTCACCGCCACCCTACCTACCCAGAAGGTGGATTTGATCTACCTCTGCTTCCCCAACAATCCCACTGGGGCCACTGCTACCAAGGAACACCTGCAAGCCTGGGTGGACTATGCCCGCGCCAACGGCTCGATCATTTTCTTTGATGCGGCCTATGAGGCTTTCATTACCGATCCCAGCCTGCCCCACTCTATTTACGAAATTGAGGGCGCCAGAGAGTGTGCGATCGAGTTTCGCTCCTTCTCCAAAAATGCCGGATTTACAGGAACCCGCTGCGCTTTGACGGTGGTGCCCAAAACCCTAACAGCTACGGCTTCCGATGGTTCGGCTGTGGAACTGTGGAAGTTATGGAACCGTCGCCAATCCACCAAGTTCAATGGGGTGTCTTACATTGTCCAACGGGGTGCTGAAGCGGTTTACTCGGAAGCGGGCCAGGCACAAATCACTGAGTTGGTCAACTTCTATATGGAAAACGCCCGGATTATCCGGGAACAACTGACCGCAGCCGGACTGGCGGTGTATGGCGGCATTAATGCTCCCTACGTCTGGGTCCAGACACCTAGCGGCCTCTCTAGTTGGGACTTCTTTGATAAGCTGTTGCAAACCTGCAATGTGGTGGGCACTCCTGGTTCTGGCTTTGGTGCGGCTGGAGAGGGCTACTTCCGCATTTCTGCCTTTAACAGTCGCAGCAATGTGGAAGAAGCCATGAGCCGAATTACGGCAACGTTCAAAGCATAACAGCCCTTAACTATTGGCTGGGGTCAGGCAGCTACGGCCCCAGCTAGTGTTCTGTCAAACCCTAATTTTAAGGTGAACCCATTGGCTCGTAGTCGGCGCTTTAGCGCTGAAGCGCTGACTACAAACCCTAATTTCTAGAGTTGACGCTGCACTAGTTATCAGCAGCGATGATCTAATCGCCCCACTCCTACCCTAGAGCATTAGACGTTCCAGTGCATGGGTGTCGGGGATGATCAGAATATCGCGATCGCGCAGGATCAGCTCTTTCTTTTCCAACTTGCTCAACACCCGGGTCACCGTTTCCCGCGCCAACCCACTCAGGCTACTCAGTTCCCGATGGGGCAAATTGGGAATTTCAATTCCCTTCGGCGTCCTCTTACCCTGACCATCCGCCAAAAACAACAGGATATCCGCCACCCGCGAGGTACTGTCCGATTCCCGCAGGCGTAGGCGACGGTTGACCTGGCGTAAGCGGCGGGCCATCAACTGAGCTAACCGAATGCCCGACTTTGGCTCTGTATGCAACAGATGGACAAAGTCCTGGGCGGGCATATTGCCAATCACCGTCGGCGCCAGGGTAATCACATCGGTTGAGCGGGGCACCTCATCCAGGGGGGCCATCTCGCCAAATAACTCACCCTTGCCCAAAATATTGAGGGTCACTTCCTTGCCGTCCAGGTTGTAGGTGCGGATCTTGACCCATCCATTGAGAATGAAATAGACCGAACTCCCCCAGTCATTTTCGAGCAAGATCACCTGATTGGCAGGATGATTTCGCACCACAACATGGGCAGTTGCTTTATCAACTGCGTCTTCCGGCAAGCCCTGAAAAAAAGGTGCATCCCGAATGGTGAGACTGGCGTTGGTATCTCTAGGGTTAAATCGCTCGTCCATGAGGTTGATGCATGAGGAGTTTTCCGGCGCAACTTCTTTCAACTCAGAGTTAATCATACGTCAACCGCTTAGCGTTGGCTGACTTTCCCACCATTTTTAACCGGGAAACTTGCCCCTGTCAGAAATCCTGCCCCTCCAGGAGTTGCCTATCAACTCTTGGAGCACAAGCAACACCCCTAGCGAAATTGATTGATCGCGTTGATTTTTTGACCTGGTATTAAGCGTTCTGGTTGGGACAATTCACTCGTTACTCGTGAAAATGCTGCCACCAGAATATCGATCCATTACAGAGTGGGCCGCCAGCAGAAAGATGATCCCTTTTGGGAGTTCTGGCATACACTTTGGGCAGTCTACTATCGACATCTACCCCCTCTCTATTTGATCCCTAGCTGGTGAAAAGCCATCTTGTTGTATCCAATGGAATCTAGTTCGAGATAGGCAATCACCCGCCCCAGGATACACTCAAATTGACGGTCGTTTCATTGGGCTTAAGCCATACTGGAAGAACCCATCCTCCTGATTGTTCTACCGCATATCGAAGGTTGCATTGTGACTGTGCAAAAGGATCAAATCCAATCATTAATAACGGATATTGACAGCGTTCTCCAAAAGACCAATGCTCGCCTGTGGGGTCTGTCTGGAGAAGTCATGTCACAACGCCAGGTTCTGGAACGGATCCGCAACTTTCTGGTTGAGCTCCAGAAACAACTTCTGGCGCAGGATAAGGTCGGGGCACCCCAGCGGTCTGCTTACTCCTCTTCCGTTTCCCCCTCTTTAGATCCCATGACACAAGCGTCCTCACCAATTCCACCCACCTATCCTAGTGTGGGCTATGCCGACTTTTCTGTGGAGATGGAAGCCCACCAGGTTTTGCAGGACGTGGTGCGGGAAATGGGTTATTTGCGGGCTAGCCTGTTACAGCCTCTACAAACGGAACTGGAACTCTTACGGCGACAGCGGGATGAATTGCTGCAAGAGATCCGACAACTGGAAACCCAGCGAACCCAGTCCCTATCAACGTTGGCGACTCCTGCTTCGCAACAGCAAATGGTAGCTGAATTTACCCAATCGCTCTTAGCCCGACTACAGGAAACGTTGCCGCAGCATCTGACGCAGATGATCCGAGCGATCGCCATCCAGTCCCCTACTGAAGCAATCACCCACCAGGGAACTGTGCCCTATGCAGCCCAATCAGTGGAACACCTGCAGTTGTTTCAAACCCGTCTAGATCAGGCATTAATCAGTCTAGACACCACGCTGAATGTGGTGTTTACCTCTTTGCAACATCAAATCAATGCCTATCAGGACTCCCTGACCCGTGGCCTGGAAAAAATGCACCACCTGGGTCGGCAAGGAGAATTGCAATTCACCCAGTTAATGGAGCAGCAGACTCAAACAAGCGACCAGGAAACCAGCGCCAATCTCCAGATTTCCGATGAGTGGGTAGATGCCCAAATGGGCCTGGTTGACTTGCCGGACCAGTCGGTTGACCAACCGGTAGAGAGCGCACCCACTGATGAACCAGCATCAAGCTTGCTGACCACCGCCGATATTCCCCTGGCAGAAGCGATCGCTGTATTTGAAGAAGAGGCCCTGCCAGAAAGTTTCCACGCTTCGGAAGCGGCAATCATTCAGGAAGCGGTTCACCTGGAAAGTTTTTCGGACCTGGACGAGATCGCCTTTGAGGCTGGAACGATCCCCAGCACTTCCCCCGACCCAGAAGCAAGGCGGGTCGCAGAGGAAGCACAGCCTGCCCCAGCAACAGAAGCCACAGCCTCATCGGACAGTCCGCTGTTTCCCTATGCAGGCATTGAGTTGGTAACACCCCCAACAACAGATGACCTGGTCAGTTTCGAACCGGCCGTAGAAACAGGGGAATTTCCCTCTATGGAGACAGGGGAATTTCCTTCCATTGATGCGGCCATCGACTCCTGGTTGCAATCGGTTCAAGCCGCCACTGCCGTTGACGTCAGCGACCTGGATCTGAAGCTGGCCGATCTCGATCTGACCACCCTGGACATGGATGAGATTGATGCCCTGTTGGTTGATGCAGATGTCCTCAGTGCTGAATTGGATCATCCCCTTGGAGAACCGAAAGCGTCCGTTGAACTCAGTCCGGCGATGGAACAACCCGTTGAGGAACCATCCAGCGCCCCTGAGCCTGCTACCACCCCGGAGAACAGCCCATCGCCCCAGTCAGCTACCGCTATCCAGGAACTGTCGGTAGCAACCTCTGACCTTATAGAAACTCACCCCTCTGCACCGTTAATGAGCGAATCCTTGCTAACCGGCCCCCTGCCAACCGACCTGACAGACCCAACCCAGCTTCTCACAGACCCGGAATCTCTACTCACTGAAGAAATCCAGCCTTTCGCAGACCCAGAATCCCGGCTTGCTGAAAAACCCCAGTTTTTCGCAGAACCAGAAGCTCTACTCACTGAAGATCCCACCTTGGGCTGGGACTTGTTTTCCCGCCCATTCCATCCACCAGACTTTCCCACCAGTTGGGAAAATTTGGGCACTCCGGAGCAGTCTGCTAGCCCACACGACCCCTCTGAGGTGACCGATGCAATTGACACCATCAGCAGCCTGACCGAATTACTGCCGGAAACGACTGCAATTTCTGCACCTGAAACGGTTGCAACCGCCGAACCCGACACCTCCCAGACGGCGCCGATAGCCGCCGCCCCAGCCGCCCCATTGCCCCAACCCATCGAGCAGGAACCAACCTTCTCAGGTCAATGGCAAGACGAGACCACTGTTGATCATGGGCAGGCAGGCCTGTCCAGTTTGGCCGAGGAAACCCCAGCAGCGTTGCCAGCCAGCCCCGCCCCTTTTCCGGTGACCAGCGATGACCAGCCTCACGATGAGTTCACCGGACAACAGGAGCCAGCGGAAGTTCAAGCAGCGGCTGAGCCTTGCCGCCCTCCCATCGACCCATCCCAGGTCAAACCAGCGGCGGTGATTTCCCTGGACAACATGGCAGACCTCTTTTCAGAAGCCCCCCTAACCGTCTCTTCCACCCCAATTCCCCCGCCGGTTGCCACCCCTGGCAAGGTGCCCAACCAAGTAATTGCAGGATCCATGATAACCCAGGCTGTTCCAGTGCCCACACCAGTGGCGGTTCCGGTTCCTCCCCCCAGTCAAGCCCCCGATCTCGGCGGTCCAGCAGCAGTCCAGCCATCTGAGCCGGTTGAAACCACCCTTGAAACCGTCGATATCACTCCTGCCAGCCTGTCCCCGGATCTCGTAGCGCAGGCTGTTCCCGGCTTGCCAGCACCTTTCCTACTGGAGCAACAGGATGATGTGTTGGTGGAAGTCCTGCTTGACCCCAATCATCAACCAACCGCATTGCCAGCCACCGCCAGTTCTTTCCTGTCAGAGGGCATACCAACAGGGGAAGGGGCTGCCCACTTTACCATGGCCGAAATTGACTCTGTGCTGGTAGAGGTGGCAACAGGGCAAGGCGATCATCTGGCAGCCAAAACCCAACAGACTGAAGCCACGCCGCAGCCAGAAACACCGGCCGACTGAACCTGACAGCCCCCTCTAGCCCAGAGCCAACCATTGCCTGGGCCCGGTTCGTGTAGCCTGAACCAAGTAGCTGGCTCAGACCGTATACAATCAAATTCTCCAAATGAAAATTCGGGTATTTACTGACGACAGGGCGTGATGCTTTGCGGCATTGTTCTATTGGTTTCCACTGAAAACTGACCCCTTGCAGCCAGTAACTAGGCTCAATTGCTTATTGATATAGCAATCCTATTTGATTTGTGAATGCCTGGATGGTGAAAGGGCTTTGTGAGAAGGGTTTCCTGCAGAAACCTTTCACAATCCTGATCGGATCGCTATAGCAGCAGTCAAGGTTGCCAGGCTCTTGATAAGGCAGGCCCGTTGTGTTCCCCTTTCCATAAATCAGATCTTGCACCATTCTCAAGAAGACGTATTTCCAGCATTTCTGACAATATCCTTGCCCCGCCCTGACCTAAAAGTTCGGGCTCATAGAGGCAAGTCCACTGAAGTAGACTGGAAAACCCAAGTTGTGGATCGTCAGTCCGTTTAAACGGACTTAGTTCTGTTAGCCCGCAATTCATTGCAGGGCGGGTTGTTGCCAGAGGTGCAAGATCTCAGATAAATCATAATTGACGATTGGTGGATTCACTATGAGCGCAGTTAAGGACAAACCCAGAATGTATCCTTCGCCGGTATCCTCTCGACTGTCAGGCATCCGGATTTTGTTGATTGAGGACAATGATGCCAGTCGCCAACTCATGGGAGATTATTTCCGCTATTGTGGCTATGAGGTGCTGACCCTGGCAGACGGAACCACATTTGCGACGACGATGGAGCAGTTCTGTCCGGACATTATTTTGACGGATCTGAAATTGCGAGATGTGGACGGCTATGAACTATTGACCCAGGCTCAGCAACACCCAGAGTGGCAGAAAGTCCCCATCATTGTCATTTCGGCTTTTGCCTTTCAAGCGGATCAGGACCGGGCTTTGCAACTGGGGGCAAGGCAATACCTGGTCAAACCAATTCGACTCCCTTTGCTGCAACGGGTAATTCATGAAGAGTTGGGCTTACCAGTAGCTTAGGCATCGACAACTGAGGGCCCATTGAGGGGCAGATATTAAGGATCAACGACCAGACCTGTCGGATCATGCCTGTGGGTAAAGGGCTGTGGGTAAATGGAACTGCAGCGGTCATATAGTCAAAGGTGAGCCTGGGGCGATCGCTACAGGACGCTGCTGTCTAGACTGGTAGGTTGTAACCGTTCTCCCAAGACATGGACACAGGCATCTGGTGACGTCGGTGCGGCGGTAAAGCTTTCAATCATTCGGCTCAGCGTTTGCACAGAACGGCCCGTTTCGGCAATCTGACGTTCTAGCTGGGCAGCCATCAGGGTCATCACCTGCAACTCATTCAAGGTTTGTTCCAGAGCGTTGCGGGTTTGGGTTTGAAATTCTTCCAGATTCATGAAGGAAACCTTAAATTCATCACCTTTGATGAACTACACCAGTCCCAACCCCATTTCTGGACAAGACGATGGCTCCGACCACCGAATCTGGAGCTGAAATTATTTAAAGTTATGGTGAAGAGACCGTATTTTCCCTGAGGGTGGGTGACGTCTGTGAAGTCTGTGCCGCTATTGAAGGAGCCTGAACGATTAGAGGCCCGGTTGAAAGAAATTCCACCGGAGCCCGGTGTCTATCTCATGCGGGATGACACAGAGCAAATCCTCTATATTGGCAAATCCAAAAAGTTGCGATCGCGGGTCCGGTCCTACTTCCGAGACATGACCAACCTCAGTCCCCGGATTGCCTTGATGGTGCGGCAGGTCGCCGAGATTGAGTTCATCGTCACCGACACAGAAGCCGAGGCGCTGGCCCTGGAAGCCAACTTGGTGAAACAGCACCAACCCCACTTCAATGTGCTGCTGAAGGATGACAAAAAATATCCCTACCTGTGTATCACCTGGTCCGAGGACTATCCTCGCCTTTTCATTACCCGCAAACGCCACCTGGGTAAGCCTAAAGATCGGTACTACGGCCCCTATGTAGATGTGGGACTCCTGCGCAGCACCCTGCACTTGGTCAAGCGCATCTTTCCCCTGCGGCAACGGCCCCAACCCCTGTTTAAGGACCGTCCCTGCCTGAACTACGACATTGGCCGCTGTCCCGGTGTGTGTCAGCAACTGATCAGTTCGGAGGACTATCGCAAGACACTGTTGAAGGTAGCCATGATTTTTCAGGGCCGTACCAAAGAATTGACTGAAATCCTGACCCAACAGATGGAAGCCGCAGCTGAGGCGCTCAACTTTGAACTGGCGGCCCGGATTCGGGACCAGATTGCCGGTTTGAAAACCCTGGGCGCCGACCAGAAGGTCTCCCTGCCCGACGATACGGTTTCGCGGGATGCAATCGCCCTGGCTGCCGATGAGCACCATGCCTGCATTCAACTGTTCCAGATTCGGGCCGGTCGCCTGGTGGGTCGGTTGGGTTTTGTGGCCGACGCCCAATCTGGAGAAGCCGGGACCATCCTACAGCGGGTCCTGGAAGAGCATTATCAGCAGGTGGATCCGGTGGAAATTCCAACCGAGATCCTGGTGCAACATGAGTTGCCGGACAGCGACATGCTGGCAGCCTTCTTGAGTCAGGCCAAGGGGCTGAAGGTTGCCATTCTGGCTCCCCAGCGACAGGTCAAGGCGGAACTGATTGAAATGGTGGAACGGAATGCGGAATACGAACTGGCCCGCACCCGCAAGGTGGCCGATCGCAATAGCCAGGCCATGCAAGACCTGGCGGAACTACTGGATCTGGCGGAACTGCCGCGCCGCATCGAAGGCTACGACATTTCCCATATTCAAGGCTCGGATGCAGTGGCCTCCCAGGTGGTGTTTATCGACGGCCTGCCAGCCAAACAACACTATCGCCATTACAAAATTCGCAATCCCGAAGTCCACGCGGGTCATTCCGATGACTTTGCCAGCATGGCAGAAGTGATTAGCCGCCGGTTCCGCAAATACGCCGCCCTCAAGCAGCAGGGAGAACTGGTCAAGCCCCAGCAGGAATCGGTCCTGCAGCGGCATGTTTCTGCCATGGCGGATTTTCCCGACCTGATTATGATTGACGGTGGCAAAGGGCAACTGTCCGCGGTGGTGGAAGCGCTGCGGCAACTCGATCTGCTGGAAGATGTGCGGGTGGTCAGTTTGGCCAAACAGCGAGAGGAAATTTTTCTGCCAGGCGAGTCGTTGCCCCTGCCAACTGAGGCCGAGCAACCGGGGGTGCAACTGCTGCGCCGTCTGCGGGATGAGGCCCACCGCTTTGCTGTGAGTTTTCACCGCCAACAACGCAGCGATCGCATGCGCCGATCTCGCCTAGATGCCATTCCTGGTCTGGGCCACTACCGCCAGAAACAACTGTTGGCTACCTTCCGCTCCATCGACTATATTCGGGAAGCCAGCCCGGAGCAGATTGCCAGCGTACCGGGAATTGGCCCCCGTTTGGCCCAGCAAATTTACGAATACTTCCATCCCAGTCAACCCCCAGAAGAAGCCGCCGACCTGCTGCTGGAATCAATCCCATCCCCCAGCCAGCCAGATTCGGCCCCCTCCTCCCGCTCAAATTCCTCGACTATGGGATGATGGCAAGACAATCACCAACCAATCAGATACTGTATGACTGAGCACAATCATTCTGCTGTGGCAACCCGGGAAAAGGTGGCTGAAACCCTGCGCGTGGGTGGGTGGTTAGCCTTTTGGGTGCAATTGGTGCTGCTGGCCACCAGTGCGGTTATTCTGCTATTCGCGATCGCCGATCCGGGATTTAACGTCAACTTCAAATCCCTCTTTCGCCTGGCGCCAACCCTGGGAGCACTGATAGCACTGGGCTTGAGTGTGTACTGGCACTGGCAGTATGTGCAGTTTTCCCACAGACTGCGATCGCCCGATCCGGCGGTTTATCCCAGTCGGGCCCAGGTAACCCAGACCTTAGAAAAGGGAGTCAACCTCAATCTGATCGCGCTTCTATTGACCCTGATTGCAGCCCAGTCGGTGATCAGCGCCCTGTTGATCAAGGTCTTGTCCATGCCAGCCGGAATTGCTGTGGCGCAAAGCGGCCAACTGATTGAACCCCTGGATATTTTCGTGGTGCAGGCTTGCATCTTTCTGATCATTGCCGAATTTGTCGGCATCGCGATCGCCTTTCGGTTGTTGAAACAGCTCCACCATCCCTGACACATAGGCAATCAGTCCGAACACGACCTCAATGCTTCGCCATCACAGCAGACCCATCTCGACTGGCAGTCTTTCTGCTGAAAACCGCCTAAAGGAACCAGAGAACCACGATCAACGTAATTGACAACACCAAGGCAAACAGAATGGTGTGTTCCAGTTTGTTGAATAGCTCACCGGCCCCCACCTGGGGGACGATCGAGGAACCAACCGACCTGATCGACTACACTGTGAGATAAGCGTAATGGTTCACCCTATGGTCTCTCCTTCTCTCCGCTGGACCATCCGAGATCTAGATGCTATGCCCGACGATGGCGGTTGGCAACGCTATGAAATCATTGATGGAGAGCTATTTGTGACCCGCGCCCCCCACATTCGCCATCAAGATGCAGGCGGCAACATTTATTTTGAGCTGCAAAGTTGGTCCCGACAAAGCCAACTTGGCAAGCCGTTTCAGACCCCAGGCGTAATTTTTACTCCCACCGATGCAGTCATTCCTGATGTGGTTTGGATTAGCCAGGACCGTCTGGCCAATGGCATTGATCAGGCCGGGCATCTGACGGTTGCGCCTGAACTGGTGGTTGAAGTCCTCCCTCCTGGTGAACTGAACGAACAGCGAGATAAGGAAGTCAAACTGAAATTGTACTCGCGTCACGGGGTGCAGGAATATTGGATCGTCAACTGGCAACTAAAATCCCTGGAAGTCTATCGCCGCTCAGAGGCCCAGTTGCACTTGGTTGCCACCCTGTTGGCAGGGGACACCCTCACCTCACCCCTATTACCGGGATTCAGCACCCCCCTGGCCCAGATTTTTCTGTGACTCTAACGGAATGGTTTATAGGGGCACCGGGGGGTGGAGGAACCTGACCCTGCAACACCTTCGACGGGTCTTAACTGTTTACTGGCCGGTCAAGGCTGTCCAGAGCCGCTGCCAGAGGGGAAAAAATTGCACCTGAATGCGGGGCAGTTTGTCCCGAATGGACTGGATATTCCAGCCGGTTAGACGCGCCAGGGTCTGGGCTTCCTGTTCAAATCGCCGGGGCAGCGATCGCCGGTAGGCCCGACCAGCCGGACAGGTGGCCTCTCCCATATAGGCATGGCGCAGGACATAGCGGCCCTGGAAGAACTCGCGGTTATTGGTTTCCTGGAACATCAGGTCTTCAGGAAACTTGTCACGGCTGTAGCGGACATGTAAGCGGGTAATGAAGACACTGGAGGACGGCATAGCGGGACGACGACCGAAGGGGGGAACTGGCTGGGTTGATTCCGAGGGAGAGTCTAACCAGAAGACACCAGCCTGCTTCAGTTCTTCCCGCGTCAAGGGATCGGCCGAACAGGGGTCGCAACTGCCCATATCCCAGGCATACTCCAGGAAGGCGACATTCCTGCCCTCACGGGTGTAGGACTGCTGGAACATGGCTTTGTAGAAATCGCTGAATTCGTCTTTGACAAAGGTGGGAATTTCTGGGCCAGAGGGCACTTTAACCGTCCGATAGTTGGTTACTTCTGCCTGTCCATTGGGAGTTAGGAGATAAACCAGCAAGTCCTGCGGACCCCTGGCATTAGCCATACCCAACCGGATCGGCAACATAAACCGGGGAGAGTCAAAGGTCATTTTGAGTGGCCGTAGGTTTTGGAAGCCGGTTTTTTCGTACTCACCCAGGTTGACCTTGGCCACAAAGAATTTCATCTTTTGTCGGATATACGGCCGCAGCAAATCTCGAGCTCCCTTGGGAATGCGATAACCATTTTGATTGAGCCAGGTTTCCAGTCCCCCCGACTCTTTTGCACTCAGAATCAGGATGTCATATTCCCCAACTGTAAATTTGGCCTCAATCGTCACACCCAACGTATTTTCCCTGGTTCTTCCTTCGGCCCGTTGGGCAATGGATGCGGCTGGGGCTGGCATGGCCCGGTCTTCATAGGGATAGTTGGTGGCACAGGGATCCGGGTCAAAATATTCCACCAGGCGGGGAGCACTGAAAGCATCCAATCGCTCCATGATGGTAGGATTGGCAACTTCCACCTGTTCTTTTTTCAAAACGACGGGGACTGGCACCACGATCGCAAAGTCTTTGACCTCACCCTGGTAATCGTTTGCCATGGTGAGAACGGTGTGGTTGCCATTTCGGGCGATTGCCACCTGAGACGCCTGGTTATATAGCTTGGCATCAGCCTTGGCGACATAAAATCCACAGAAAGCCCAGGCTTTGGTTGCCACCAATAAACCAGCAAAAAATAGGACGCAGGTCAACAGAAAAACACGCAGGAGTTTCATATTAAGGAACAATGAATGAAATAGTAAATAAGGATTGAAAACAAAGCCAGACAAGCTTCAAGACGCCCCTGATGGCAATGAGGAAACGGGTTGACTGGTGCTAGATAGGGTTGAAGTTGGGGGCAAAGTCGTTTGCTGCCAGTTAAAGGATGCCTGGGGCCAGATGCGGTCCAGCAAAATTGTCAAGGGAGCCAGGACGAATAAGGCCCAGAATACCGCCGTGGAAAGAAAGAAATAGTTTCTCAAAATAAAGGTCAGGCTGGCGATCGCGATCGCCCACATCAATCGGCCCATCCGAGCATTGGGAATGGTGCGGGGGTCGGTTACCATAAACAGGGCAAACAGAATCAGGGAACCACTCATCAGCCGATGACCCCAGACATCCCAACTCCAACCCAGCCAGGCATTGCGGATTGCTTCTAGCAGGCCATAGCTGCCCAAAAAGGCCAGACTGGTATCCCAGCGGCCCACCTTTTGCAGCACCACTCCACCAGCCCCCAGAAACAGCAGGGCATACCAGCTTTCCTCACCCCACTGACCCGGCGACACCCAGGCATCCTGGGTTAACAACAAGGCTGCCACGATGCCAAAGTTGGCCGGATTAAAAATGTGTTTGTCCTGCACCCGCAGTAAAAATTTGCTCAAGATCGCCAGACTGGTGGCTAATCCCATAGTGGCGGGATGATCGGTTCGCAACAGCAGACTCAAACCCAGGGAGGTAATCAGGGCGCTGGGCAGGGAGGCGCGGATCTGCTCTGAAACTCTGGGCCAGTTCCAGGATTCCCCTGCTGGCTGCTGGGAAGTTGCTTCTGCCGATAGACCTGCTCGCCACTCCCGAACCAGGACTGCCAGGGCTTGGGTTACCAGAGCCGTTGCGATCGCCGCCAGCACATTGATCGGTTTCAAGGTCCAGTCGCGAGTGCCAATTCCCAGCAGCAGGAAAGAAACAAGGAACAAAATCTGATATGCACGGGCATCTTTCAAAAAGGTGGACATCTGGCTATCACCATCCACAGTGGATGGGGTGAGAGGGTCTGTGCCGTAGTTGCCAGTATGCCTTGCCTGAATCCCCGACGCTCCAATTGTTACGGATTTTGCAACAGCCCCTCGTTTTTGACCAAAGAAGGCCCGTTACTGGCACAAAAAGACCCGCCTAGCAGCGCGGGTAACAGCCACGTATAGCAACTGGTTGCGTTCGCGGATGTTGCGGTTGGTCAGGGCATTGGGCACATCCACAAACACATTTTGAAAGGTAGAGCCCTGGGCCTTGTGAATGGTCAGACAGTAGGCGTAATTCAGATCAGCGAACAAATTTTTCAAGTCCCAAAACTCTCGCCAGCGCTTGTCCTGGGCACAGCGGTCCAGGCGTTGACGAAAGATGGGCTGACTCTGTTCATGCAGAACGGTCAGATTGCGGACTTTATTTTCGTCGGTCAGGACTTGCAAAAACCAGACCTGCCACTCGCCCACTGTTCCCATAGTCACCTCCAACACTTCGCATTCACTGGAAGTCTGTAGGATTACCGCATCCTGGACCAGATAGGGATTGCTGGCCACTAACCGTTCGCCGGAGACAAATCGGGGCGTTCCGGGGCCGTAAATCACATCCCGGATCTGGCGATTTAGTTGATTGACCCTGGCATTGGTGTAGGCCAGCGCCCTGACATAGTCCGCATCCCGTTGACAGGCCTCACTCTGGAATGCCTTTAATAGGACGTGTTGCCAGTCTGGTTGCCGGAGCACCAGCACCCCCTCGGTGCGATCGCGATTCGTGTCTGTTTGAAAAGGGGGTAATTGAGCCTGGTGCAGGTGATTGCGGATGGACTCTGCCAACACGGCGATCGCCCCACCGTAGCGCACCACTTCCGTCAGGTCTGACCGTTGATAGATCTGGCTAAACACCCGTGACTCCGGCTCATTGACAGGTGGAAGCTGGGCCACATCTCCTACAAATAGCAGTTGAGTTGCCTCCGTCAGGTTGGAAACTGCAGCCGACAACAGCAGCCACAATTCTTCATTAATCATGGAGGCTTCGTCGACCACCACCAGACCATAGCGATGGAAGTAGTTTTCGCTGTCCTGATCGGGCCGGAAAACCTGCTTGCCGGTCTCTCCATCAATCTCCGGTCGCAAGCCCAACAGTTTGCAACAGGTCATGCAATCAATGCCCAGGTTCCACTGAGCCGCCATTCGCTCCAGAACCTTGGTGGCTTTGTTGCTAAAGGCTGTAAACACGATGTCGCGCTTATCCCCCTTGCTTCGCAGGCGTCGGATCAAGGCTTGCAGCAGGGTGGTCTTGCCGGTTCCGGCATAGCCGGTCAGCAAATATAATTTCTCGGAACTGCGGCAAAATTGCTCCAACGCTTTCAAGGCTCGCCGCTGTTGTCGGGTGAGGCGAATACCCGGCAGTACATCGGATTTGGCAGTTGGAGGCAATTTGGGCACGGCGCAGGTTTGAATCCTGATCCGCTTATAGCGCAATTGGGCGATAAGGGCGCGAATGAGGGTTGCCCATCGACCCAACCAGCCCAACCGACTGTCTGGGGCAACCGATTGATCTTCTGCAGCGCATCCGCTACTGTGCAGTTGGATCACCCTGGCCTGGCTGAAATGTAGCATGAATGGAAGGATAGATCGGGCGCTGCTTTCATTCCCCCATTCAGCCTGCCGGATCAACTAAAAAGATAAGGATGAAGGGGCATGGAAGTTATTCCTGCGATTGATTTACTGCAAGGGCGGTGCGTCCGCCTCTATCAGGGCGACTACAACCAGGCCCAAACCTTTGATGAAAATCCGGTGGCAGTGGCTCGCCAGTGGGCCGATCAGGGTGCGACCCGGCTGCATGTGGTGGATCTGGATGGAGCCAAGGCGGGTCATCCGGTTAACCTGCAGGCGATTGAGGCCATTGTCCGGGCGGTGGATGTGCCAGTTCAGGTCGGCGGCGGACTGCGAGATCGCCAGAGTGCGGCTGATTTGCTGGCCCTGGGGGTGCAGCGGGTGATTCTGGGCACGGTTGCGGTGGAACAACCGGATCTAGTGCGGACGTTGTGTCAGGAGTTTCCCGGCCAGGTTGTGGTGGGGATTGATGCCCGCAATGGCAAGGTGGCAACCCGTGGCTGGCTGGAAACTTCAGAAGTGTTGGCCACCGAGTTAGCCCAACAGGTGGCTGCCGCTGGGGCAGCCGCCATCATTTACACCGACATTCATCGAGATGGCACCTTGCAGGGACCCAATCTGGATGCTCTGCGCGAACTGGCCAGCAGCATTGAGGCGCCGGTGATTGCCTCTGGCGGCATCAGCTCGGTCACCGATCTGCTGTCCCTCCTGTCTCTGGAACCACTGGGGGTGCGAGGGGTAATTGTTGGCAAAGCCCTTTACACCGGCAATGTGGTGCTGAAGGAAGCGCTGCGGGCCGTCGGTCCGGGACGCTGGCAGGATGTGCCGCCGGACTTTGGGTCCTCTGCGATCGCCTGAGATTTGCTAGTGCACTAGGGGCGAGGGGGGAAATCCAGTCGCCCAAACCCATTGTTTCAGGGTGTTGAGGAGGCTTCATCGCTAAAACTGTCTTGATCAACCACTAGCCAACCATCCTTTGGCTGAGCAGGCCGGGATCGTCAGCTTGGTTCGCAATTTTTGACACAATCCAATGGCGAAAGTGCTTCATTGTTAAGCTTTCTGCTGGAGTCCCGGTGGCTGTTTCTGTGAAAAAGGCTGTATCCGTCCCCCAGCCACAGGCCACAGCATCCCCTCCCAGCTATGACGCCTATTGAAACTAAATCTCATTTAACTTATTGACTTTATTTCTCAAATAAATCTAGGATGATACTTAGCGTTTTGAGAGCTTTTTTAGACAGGCTTACCTGTTGGCATTGTTAAACGTAGGATTGGTAATGATTTTAGTTAAGTTTCTAGGTTGGGGAGCGGGGATTTCCCTTCTTTCTTTAATGGGTTTTACTTTCAATCAAAACTCCCCAGCACTTTGGACGATCGACAACACTGTGCCCGCGGCGGTTCGGCAATGGCTAATTGCGGCTTTGATGAAATTGAACCAGCCTGCTAATAACAAATTGCTGCAAAACTGGTATAACTCCACGGAATTGGTCATTGTGAATCATGACTGTCACTTGGCGCCGATGAAGGAGGCATTGCAACGTGCTGGATTCCGACCTTAAGACGGCTGTCGCCATTGATTGCCGAGCGGTGGCAACGGCTTACCAGCCCACTTTACGGCGACCTATTCTGAATGGCATTTCGTTCGCGATTCAACCGGGGGAATTTGTGGCGCTGCTCGGCCTGAATGGGGCTGGCAAGTCCAGTTTGCTGCGGGCGATGGTGGGCCTGACTGCCATCCAACAGGGTAGTCTGGTCGTGGATGGCATTCCCGTCACGCCCCGCACCTTGCCTCAAGTCTGGCGGCGGGCCGGTTTGCTGTTTCAGGGGGGCGGTCTGGTGCCTCAATTAACGGCGATCGAAAATGTTCTGTGTGGCTGTCTGGGCCATTATTCCAGTTGGCAGACTCTATGGGGCTTCAATAAGGCCGAGCGACGACGGGCCCTGGATTTGCTCAGTCAACTGGGTTTGCGGGAGCTAGCTTATCAGCGAACAGCCAATTTGAGTGGTGGGCAACAGCAGCGGGTGGCGATCGCTCGGGCGCTGATCCAATCACCAGACATTCTGCTGGTGGATGAACCGATTACCGGGCTGGATGTGCTGGCTACCCGACAGGTCATGGATACCCTGGCCGACCTGAACCGTCAGCAAGGGATTACTGTGGTCGCTGTCCTGCATGATTTGGCGATTGCTACCACCTATGCCCAGCGGGCGATTGTCCTGGAACAGGGGCAGGTTATCCACGATGGTGCTTGCCATTCCCTGCCGACCCAGTTGCTGCAGGCGGAAGCAACCTATAAAGTGGGAGCCTGAGGCGGGCGCAATTAGGGAGGGATACTGGATAGTGAAGTCAGGTCATCCGATGATGCAGGGCTGGCAATAAAGGAGACGGATGAAACATCTGAATGCTTTCTGGAAACAGGCTGCCTGGATTTGGCCGTTGGCGATTCTGGTCGGGGTGGTTCTGGTTTATGGTTGGGCTTGGCGGGGGCTGGCGGTGGATGTGCAGTCCCTGCGAGACAGTGTGCCCTACATGCTAGACTTCGTTTCCCGTCTACTTCCGCCCGATTGGAGCGTGCTGGACGTGGCCATTAAGGCTCTGGTGGAAACGGTACAGATGTCACTTTGGGGCACCACCATCGGCGCTATTCTGTCCATTCCGATCGCCCTCTTTTCCGCCCACAATCTGTCTCCTCGCTGGCTGCAACTGCTGGCCAATCTGTTGCAAAATGCCATCCGCTCCGTGCCGTCCATTATCCTGGGCTTGTTTTTTGTAGCGGCTACGGGGTTGGGCGCTCCAGCCGGTACCTTGGCCCTCAGTATCTACACCATCGGCTATCTGGGCAAGTTTTATCAGGAAGCGATCGAGGCAGTGGATTCCCGTTCTGTCGAAGCCCTGAAAGTAGCGGGCGCCTCCTGGCTGCAGTTGGCTCAATATGGCATCTTGCCCCAGGTGATGCCGTTGGCGCTGGGTTACACCCTGTATATGTTTGAGTACAATATCCGGTCGGCTTCGGTGCTGGGGGTGGTGGGAGCCGGTGGCATTGGCTTTGAGTTGGTGAATTACATTAAGGGCTTTGAGTACAACAAAGCCACTACCATGATGCTGGTGTTGCTGGTGGTGGTGACGTTGATCGATGGGCTGAGCAGTCAACTGCGGCGACGCCTGGAAGCGCAATAGGAAGGAGTCTGGGGTAAAAATTTGGCGACGCTTCTAGCGGTTTTAGGTTTTAGGTCTTAGGTTTTAGGTGTGAGGAATGGCTGGTTGATTTACCTTCCGGTCGATTAGGCGGGTTATGAAACTAACAACTCGGGGTCACTACAGCGTCAAAGCCTTACTGGATCTGAGTTTTCAGCCGGGCTATGGTCCGGCTTCGGTGAATGCGATCGCCCAGCGGCAGGACTTGCCAGCCCCCTACCTGGAAAAACTGCTGATTGAACTGCGGCGGGCTGGACTGGTGATCTCCCTGCGGGGATCCCAGGGCGGCTATCAACTGGCCCGGCCCCCCAGCCAGATTTCCCTGGGCCAGATTTTGGAGGCTGTGGGCGAAAGTGTGGATCCCCTACCACGGCACCAGCCCGATGATGCTCAA
>Ga0272446_1003788_pt1 | contig 18675 bp, 14 predicted proteins | sample YNPCB0061_FD_194587 | JGI IMG/M metagenome (GOLD analysis project Ga0272446, IMG submission 194587) | Hot spring microbial mat communities from Yellowstone National Park, WY, United States - YNP-CB-006-1 | ecosystem: Environmental > Aquatic > Thermal springs > Hot (42-90C) > Sediment | place... | reverse complement strand
GACTTTAATAATAAACCACGCTTTCCCTTTAGCCTGGCCAAAACGATTCAACGTCAGGTCAACGATGGGTTTGAAGCGCTGCATACTAGTGTGCTCAAACGCTGGCACCAACGTAGCGATTATCGCCCCGCCAATTTAGAAATCTACCGGGCACAGTTAGACTCCTCTGGGCTTCCGGTTGCTTAAGAGGGAGCGATCGCGAGCCATGAAGATGACTTTTAGGCCGTTACTCCGGCTTCTTCTTTTTCATCGGAGCTTCATATTCGCCAACGGAGAGCGCTTGATCCAGTACTGTTCGAGCGCTCTCTGCTTTAGCTCGTGCATCCCGGTAGCGCAAATTTGACTGAGCATAGGTTTTGAGCACCTTAAAGCCCTCATTGAGGCTGGTAATATCTGCCTCAGAGATGGGTTCTTCACTGAAGAGGATGTCGATTTTTGCTCGTACCTGTAGCGCTTCGGTGCGCGACTCCTGCACCTTGAGCTTCAGCTTCGCCAGATTGCTTAAAATCTGCACAGCTTCAGTTACCGCATCTTCTTCAGGACTAGGGGGATGGGGTTGTTCTTTCACTTCGATAAATTGCTGAGGGCCAAAACCATTGGGTAAATCCGTAGGGAGCTTACCCGCATCCATCAGTTCAATCAACTGATCCATCGCTTTTTCACGCGCCTTGAGTGAGTCTTTACCAGGAATATTGAGAATGATTTCGGGGCTTTGGGGCAGGGTAAATTGAACCATAGAGTAATGATAATACTTTTGTACTATGTTAGCAGGTCACAGGTTTAAAGGGCGAGGGCAGAATCAGACCAGCCCTGATCGCAGAGCAACGACCGCTGCCTGTACCCGGTCATCGACGGCCAATTTATTCATAATGCCGCGAATATGGGTCTTGACAGTGTTGGGGCTGAGATACAGTTGCGCAGCAATTTCAGGGTTACTCATCCCTTCAACCATCAGCTTCAGCACTTCTAGTTCTCGCTGGGAAAGTTGGCCAATGTTACTGGGCGGAGCGGGTGGCTTTAAGTGATCAATCACTTGACGCGCAATTTGAGGGTCAAGGTAGGTTGCTCCCTCCCAGGCGGCGGCGATCGCGGCCAGCAACCGATCCACATTCGTGCCTTTGATGCAGTAGGCATCCGCACCGCTAGAGAGGGCGGCAATCACCTCGGTTTCGCTCGTGTGGGAGGTCAACATAACAATGTGAACATGGGGTAAACTTTGCTTGATTTGCTGGGTCGCCGCAATGCCATCCAGTCGGGGCAAGCCGATATCCATTACAATCACGTCTGGTTGAAGTTGCTGGGCCATTTCCACCGCTGTGTAACCGTCGCCCGTTTGGCCAACAATCTGAAGACGGGGGTTGTCTTCCAGAGATTGTTCCAGCCCTAACTGCATCATTGGATCATCTTCAACAATTAACAGGCGCAAAGCGGGTAATTCTGAGGATAAAGGAGGTTCAAGCATAAGATCCGGGTCAGTATTAGGAATAAAGAATGCGCTTGGGCCTATCGCTAAGGGGGACAGCCCACAGAAACCGATTACTCGTTTCAGCCTGGAAGCAAGGAATTGCCCCACAGCGAAATGCCGAGTTGATCGCTGTATCCCCTTTACTTAGGGCCTATTCAGGACAGGTTGATTGAGCGCCGTTGAGCAAAGGGAAATAGGGTAGGGGCTGACACCCCATTTTCTCCCACCAAATCAGTTATCACCTTGGCCAACGTTCATCTGGAGTGGCTGGGAAGCCGCTGAACAGAAATTGTGTGAAAGTGTCAGGAGATTGCTATATTTTAGTTGCAATGAAAGGGAATCAACCCATGGGTATTCTGGCGGTAGAGTGGGTTGACAGAGCGCTACTATAAGAATCTGGCATCCCAAAGGCAATATTCTCGGCAGCAAGGCCTATGTTTGAGCGTTTTAGCAACTCCCTGACGACCAGCCCAACATTGCAACAAATTGCCCGTACTTTTCGGCGCACTGGCTGGATTAGTTTTTGGGTGCAACTTGTTTTAGCGGTGATTTCGAGTGTCATTCTGTTATTTGCAGGGGTGCTTGCACCGAGGACGGGGACAACAGGCCCTAACCCCGCCACGGGAATTGGCGTCGGGGTGACGGTACTGGGGATTGTCGTGTTGCTATACAACATGTATCTGGCGGTTTTTCGCTACGTGCCGATTGGCCGCAAACTGGAGGGCAACCCTAACAATCGACCGAAAAAGTCAGAAACGATTCAGGTCATTCGTATGGGGTTATTTGCCAGTTCCATTGGGATTTTGCTCTCGCTGCTAGGAGCCCAGGCAACGGTGGGTTTGCTAGCGGCAAAAGCCTTCAGCCAAGGGGTGGGGGGCTTTGTAAACACAGATCCATCAAAATTTATTCAACCACTGGATATTCTGGTGGTGCAGGCTAGTGTGAATGTGATTTTGGCCCAATTTGTGGCAATCGTGGCCTCCCTTTGGTTGCTTAACCGCATGAGTCGCTGAGCCTGGGTGATTCCCTATGCGTTTGTTGCAATTTTTGCTCCAGGCTTCCTGGAAACTGGTGGCGATCGCCTCCCTCACTGGTCTGCTGAGTGGCGTTAGTAGTGCGGCCCTGATTGCCCTCATTAACCAGCGCCTCAATCAAGATTTGCTGCAAGCGCCCCTTTATCTGCTATTGGGGTTTATGGGGCTGGCTCTATTGGCTCTGACCATGAACTTCATCTGTCAGGTAACCTTGATTCGGCTGGCTCAGGATGCCGTGTTGCAATTGCGGCTACGGTTGTGTCAGCAAATTCTCCTCTCAGAGCTAGCCCATCTGGAGCAGGTGGGGGCGGCTCGTCTGCTGGCAGTACTGACCGATGATGTACAGGCCGTTGCTGACACAGTACGGCTGGTGCCCTTTATTTTTGTTGATTTGGCGATCGCAGCGGGTTGTTTTTTCTATGTCACCCTGCTGGCCTGGCAGGTGACATTACTGGCTCTGGGCATGTTGGTTTTGTGTGTGGCCATTTATCGCCAGGTGCTACGGCGAGCAAAGCACGAGCTGACTCTGGCCCGACATGAGCAAGATGCGCTCTATCAACATTTTCGCGCCGTCACCGATGGTACGAAGGAACTAAAACTGCATTACCAGCGGCGGCAGGCCTTTCTACGGGAAGATTTACATCAGGCCGCCGCTGCTTACCGTCAATACAATATCGCCGGGCTGGGGCTATTTGCCCTGATTTCTGGCTGGGGAAAGTTGACCTTCTTTATTATGATTGGGCTGGTGCTATTTGCCCTACCCCACTGGTTACCCCTAACCCCCCAAATCTTTTCGGGTTACGTTCTCAGTTTTACCTATATGGTAGGGCCGATTGAAAGTTTAATTAGCCGCTTACCGGCGCTGAGTCGCGCCAGTGTGGCCCTGGATCAAATCCAGAAGCTGAATCTGAGTTTGCGCGATCGCACAGAAACAACGACCGTTCCCGCAGGGGTGCTGCCCCATTGGCAGATGTTACGGCTACAGGCTGTCACCCACACCTATCAGAGTGAGCAGAGCGATCGCCCATTTACCCTGGGGCCGATTGATCTCTGTCTCTATCCGGGGGAGATTGTCTTCCTTGTCGGTGGCAACGGTAGTGGCAAATCGACGCTAGCAAAACTGATCACGGGGCTTTATACCCCCAGCAGCGGCACCCTCTGGCTGGATGATACCCCGATCACAGGGGCCAATCGCGAATGGTATCGCCAACACTTTGCTGTGGTTTTTGCTGATTTCTTTCTGTTTGCCCGTCTTTTGGGGCTAGAGCAGCCCCACCTAGGGCACCGGGCGACCCACTACCTGAAGCAATTGCAACTCGACCACAAAGTGTCAATTACAACCGATACGCTCTCAACCCTGGCCCTCTCCCAGGGACAACGCAAACGGCTGGCGCTGCTGACTGCCTACCTGGAGGATCGTCCCATCTATCTGTTTGATGAATGGGCGGCGGATCAAGACCCCCAATTCAAAGATCTGTTCTACCGGGAGCTATTACCGGAGCTGCGCGATCGCGGCAAAACGGTGCTGGTTATTAGCCATGATGACCATTACTTTCATCTGGGCGATCGCCTGATTAAGCTCGACAATGGGCAGGTAGAGTATGAAAAGCGGTGTTCAACCAGATCGAGTTAGTGAACCAGTCAATCCCCAAGCCCTAGCCATTAAGCCAGGGGTATATAGCTGTGGTCAGATAGCTGAGGACAAAACCAAGTACTCAACCACCCATGCTGGGTCAGCTTTCTGACGCACTATTTCTATGAGAAACATGGCAACCGCTATACTAGAGCAGATAGAGGCACAATAAGCTGGATGGTATCTGGTATCGCAATTCGACTCCCGAGTACAGAAAGCGCGATCGCCCTGGTTGGAGATCGAGAGGCCAACCTCAAAGCCCTGGCTCAGCATACAGGGGCCAAGTTAGTGTTAAGGGGCCGCGACTTAGAAATGAGTGGCAGTGAGAGTCAAGTTGCCCTTTGCGATCGCATTGTGCACCTGCTCAAAGACTTTTGGAGTCAGGGGGAAGCCATCACCCCCGTTGATATTGCCACAGCTCGACAGGCGATTACCAGCAATCGTCTAGATGAGCTAAGAGAACTCCATACAGATATTCTGGCCCGCACCCGCCGGGGTGAGTCAATTCGTGCCCGTACCTTTGGACACCATCGCTACATCAAGGCCGTTCGTAGTCACGACCTGACCTTTTGTATTGGACCTGCTGGCACCGGCAAAACCTTTCTGGCCGCCGTTTTAGCGGTGCAAGCTCTGCTGGCCAACCAGTATGAGCGGTTGATTTTGACCCGCCCTGCTGTTGAAGCAGGAGAACGGTTGGGTTTCTTGCCCGGTGACTTGCAACAAAAGGTCAATCCCTACCTGCGCCCCCTCTACGATGCCCTTTACGAATTTATTGACCCAGAGCGAATTCCTGCCATGATGGAGCGGGGCGTGATTGAAGTTGCCCCCATCGCCTACATGCGAGGGCGCACCCTGAATAATGCCTTCATTATTCTGGATGAAGCGCAAAACACCACCCCAGCCCAAATGAAAATGGTACTGACCCGTATGGGGTTTCAATCGCGGATGGTGGTTACCGGTGACCTAACCCAGACCGATCTGGCTAATCACCAGGCATCAGGCCTGGCCGTGGCCCAAAAAATTCTCCACGGGGTGAGTGGAATTGCTTTTTGTGAGTTAAATCGCACCGATGTGGTGCGCCATCCTCTCGTGCAGCGCATTGTTGAGGCTTACGAGAAACACGAAAAGCCTGGGAAGTAGGGGTCGCCAAATTGCAGTATGATGCTTCCACTTGGCACCCGAAAAACCCCATGGCGATTGATAATAACCCGAACCCTGATTTAGCGAGTTCTGAGCTGTCTGATCCCTCCTCTCAACGCCAGCGCCAGTTAATTAGCCGGGTGCTATCTCCAGCGCTGCGGCTATGGTTGCGATCGCAACTGGAACAGGTAGAACAATTGACGTTTACGATTGATGCGGGCGATCGCCAGTTACTCAAGGGCGAAATTCAACAGGTGATGGTAGCTGCTGAATCTGCCATTTATCAGGGGTTATGCCTGACTCAGGTGCGGCTGACTGCAGAGCAAATCCGCACCAATTTGGGGCAGATGCTCCGGGGTAAACCCCTGCGGTTAGAGCATCCGTTTCCAGTGGTGGGAGAAGTGCAAATTTCTGAGGCTGATCTCAACACCTCTCTACAAGCGCCCCTCCTGGCTAACCCCATTAAACAATTGTTGACTCTGCTGCTCTCATCGGGTAGCGGCATAGAAGCCCCAGAAGATAGCTGGGATGTCACCCAACTGCAGGCTCGCTTGGTAGAGGGGGCCTTGATCGCCAGGGCAACCCTGGTAGCCCCTAATGGTAAAACCACACCAGCCAACCTTCGGACTGGCTTGGGCATTGAGCAGGGGCAACGCCTATTGCTGCAAAATCCCCAGTGGTTACCCCATGCCAGGGCAACCCGTGGCCTGCCCTTGAGGGAACTAGATGGCTACACTTTTGACCTGGGCAATCATGTACAGATCCGTCGGCTGGAAATTCACCCCGAGACTTTGCTGTGTCAGGGGCAAATTTGGGTTTTACCTGAATAGAGCCATCGCCATGGGACACGTGGTAGAGTTCGGCGTGAAGGCTGCGAGTGCGCTCAGCCAAACTCTACTCAGTCGAGCGGTTTGCTGATAGGGCCATCGTTGTCTTAGTTAGGACGGGGTGCAGGGGGGGAACCCCTAGCTGGGCGCGTAACCCCCACCCCCTCTCTTTTCAATGTCCTAACTGTTTTGGCCTATCTCTGGGAAACCGAGGCTTCGATTGGGAGCTGCACCGTAAACGTACTGCCCTGGCCAAGTTCTGACTCGACGCTAATTGAGCCGTCATGGACTTCTAGGATACGCTGCACCAGATGCAGGCCCAGTCCACTGCCTGCCTGTTTGTGGTTGCCCTTACGAAAGCGTTGAAACAGACCGGCAATTTCATCAGCGGGAATGCCAGGGCCAGAATCTTGCACCTTGATTAATAGGGTGCGATCGCCCTCCGGCACAGGAATTAACTGCACATGCACAAACCCCTTATCGGTAAACTTCAGCGAGTTACCAATTAAGTTGCCCAACATGCGATGGAGTTCCAAACAATCCCCCGTGACCGTGACCCGGCCCAAATCTTCCAAATTTTTGCCAATTAACTCCAGTTTCAGTTCAATCCCCTTATCTTCAGCAATGGGAGCAAGCTGTTGCACCACTTCCTGGGAAATTTCCCAAAGATTGCAGGGAATCGGGGTAAACTTCTTGGCCCCCGCGTCATAGGACTGCACCTCCAGCAGAGTGTTGACCATTTCTAGCAGGTTTTGGTTACTACGAATCAAAGCTCTTACCGCTTCATGCATTTCAGGGGAGAGGGGGCAAAATGCTTCCTTACGGAATAGCTTAAGCATCATGTCAGCGGCTACCAGAGGAGTGCGTAAATCGTGGGTGAGGTGGGCGATAAAATCTTGCCGCTGCAACATCATCTGCTCGCGCTCATCAATGCTACGTTTCAGCCGCAGCAGCGATCGCACCCGGGCAATCAGCTCATCTGCATCTACCGGCTTGCGCACAAATTCATCGGCACCCGCATCTAATCCGCAGACGACATCGGCATGGTCATGAGCCGTAATCAGCAAAATCGGGACATAGGTAGACAGATTCATCTGGCGCACCTGGCGGGTTACCTCATAGCCGTCAATTTCTGGCATCATCACATCCAATAAAATCAGGTCGGGCGGGTTGTTTTTGACGATCTCCAGCGCAGCCGCCCCACGGTCAACAGAGGTGATCGCATAGCCTTCTTCTTCCAAAATGGCTTCAATCAATGCCAGATTGGTCGGTGTATCATCCACAGAGAGGATGCGATCAATTTTGATGGCTGGTTGAAACGACATTCGCATCAAAAACCGCTAGACAACAGGAAACTGGTTGGCCGATCGGGACGCACTATCCGGCAATTGGGAGAATTGGTTAGCCCGTTGAATGTGGCGCGGCAATTCTACCCGAAAGATTGACCCTCGACCCACCTGGCTCTCAACCGTGATCGAGCCAGTCATTTTTTGCACCAACGACTCTGTAATCGCCAACCCCAGACCCGTACCACTAAAACGCCGATTGCTGCCCTGATCGGCCTGGCGAAAGGCTTCAAAAATGTGGGGAAGATCTTTAGCCGCAATGCCAATTCCAGTATCATGCACGGCGATCGCAACCCGGTTAGGAACTGGCTCCGTTACCTCTACCCAGACCCGCCCCGTCTCCGTAAACTTAATTGCGTTAGAAATTAAATTGGTCAAAATCCGGCGCACATTGGCCGGGTCGTTCACCACCTCTGGGTGAATCAGGTCAATTTGGGCATAGAGTTCCAACTGTTTTTGCTCAGCCAGAGACCGCAACTCTTCGATGGTAGAATTTATCACCCTGGGCAACTCAAAGGTTTCCAGTCGAAGATCCAAGCGCCCCGCTTCTAAGCGAGAAAAATCTAAAATCTCATTCAGCATCTCTAACAAATGCTTGCCGTTGTTAAAGATGTGCTGGGTCATCTGGTACTGTTTGGGGCTAAGTGTACCCGTTTGGGGACGCAGCAGCATTTGAGAAAACCCAATAATGGCATTCAAGGGGGTGCGTAACTCGTGGGACATCGTTGCCAGGAACTCCGACTTTAGTTTGGCCACCTCGATCAATTGCAGATTCTGCCGCTGAATTTGTAAGCGCTGCTGCTCCAACTCCTGGTTTTTGAGAATCAGTTGTTCATAGCTTTCTTGCAAGCGTTGATTGGCGATCGCCGCCTTTTGTTCCGCCGCGTAGATCCGCAGGGCATTACGCAAAATCCGCTCTAACACCTCCGGAGAAATGCGAGCTTTAGAAAGATAGTCTGAGGCTCCCGCCTTCATCAATTCCACAGCGGTTTGCTCATCCCCTTGACCTGTCAACACGATTAACGGTACCTTTGTTCCCGTTTCTCGCACCTCTTGAACCAAAGATAGGCCATTGCGATCGGGCAGACGGTAGTCTAAAAAAATGCAATCAAAGGTCTGGGCTTGGAGTGTTGCAATTGCTTTGGCACAGGTATCCACTTCGGTAAAAATGGCGTTTACCTTCGCCTTTGTCAGTGCCCGACGCACAGCCATTCGATCTAGCTCATCGTCATCCACAATCAAGATAGTGAGTGCCTTATCCATGTCTCAAACAATTGAAGCAGTGCCTAATCAAGGTGGGACAAAATGGGGAATGAAAGGGGTTTAATCCAGTTAGCGATCGCTCAGTTGGGTCGATGAATTGGGCCAGGCAACCTCACCTTGACACGGTTCCTTTCTCTACCAAGTAAAATCATAATTCTGAACGCTTACAGGTTAACGCACACAGGTTTTAGAACAACTAACCCAACCGTTTTGAAACATCTGTGAAGCCGGCAGGGTGAACTTAACTGATAGGATGGACTTAAAAGCGGCAAGATGCCCCTGATTCAGGCGAAAGCTTTAGGTTTTGTTATCTAGGGCATTTCACACAACGTCCAGTATTTATTTAAAGCAATCACCACTTCGACAAATGAACTAAATGTCACAGGCTTGAGTAAATAGCCCGCCACATTCAGGTTATAAGCCTGTACCCGATCTTGATCGGCATTCGAGGTCGTCAGCACAATCACAGGAATCGAGCGTAAGTGCTCATCTGCCCGTAATTCCTGCAAAAACTCAATTCCACCCATGCGAGGCATATTCAAGTCCAGCAAGACCAACCGCCGTTCAGGGGGAATCGATGCCTCAGTTGCCGTGCCTCGCAGCATATCCAGGGCCTCTAACCCATTCCCTGCAACATAGAGTGGGTTAGTCACATTCCCTTTCTTGAATGCCCGGCGGACATTCATGACATCGACATCATCGTCTTCAACCAACAGAATATGAATCACTCGATCTTGCATTGAGGCGGCTACCCCCAAACTCCCAAGTCACAACAGGTATGCACACCTTTTACTGATAGCTTTGAGCAGAAAGCTGAGGACAAAACTCAGCGCCCAAACATTGATGTTGGCTAAGCTTCCCGACTCTTCGCCGCAATGTTTCTCACGGCGACCACAATACTAATCGTTTCCCAGCAAGTCAGACAGAAAATGGCCTGACCAATTGATCCCAAAAGTAAAAGACGTACCTTCGTTAAATTTAATACAAATACTGTGCCAGCAAGGTCTGCTAAACGGCGGATATTTAAGGGGCTTCTCTCTGCCCCAGGGGAGATTTAGGCCAAGTGAAGTAAAAGGTGGCACCCTGACCGACGGTTGAGTCAATCCAGATAGTCCCTCCTTCTGCTTCTACAATTTTTTTGACGATCGCCAATCCAACACCTGTACTCTCCTTCGTATCACGGGCTTCAAGGGTTTGAAAGATCACGAAAATTTTGCTGTGATAACGGCGGTCAATTCCGTTGCCATTATCGGCCACAGCAAACTCGTAGGCATTGCCCTGGTCGCTGGCAGTAATTGTGATAATGCCATTTGCAGTTGGATGATGTTTGATGGCATTATCAATCAGGTTAGAAAAGACCTGGCGGAGCAAAAGTTTTCGTGTGTTTAGAGTGGGGAGATTGGGAGCGATCTGAAACTGAAAGGTCGAGGGTGGATTCAGCCAATCAATAATTTCGGCTAAAAGCTCAGCCACATTGACTGGCTCAATCACTGCCTCGCTCCGACCGGCTCGAGAGTAGGCCAGTAAGCCGTTGATCAGGGCTTCCATCCGATGGACTCGCCCGCGCAATAGCTGCATCTGCTGACGATTTTCGTCGGGCAGGAGGTCGGCCAAGTCTTCTTCCAGCCATTCCGACAGGTTGGCGATCGCCCGCAGGGGAGCCTTCAAATCATGGGAAGCGATATAGGCAAACTGGTTCAGCTCCTGATTACGAGCTTCCAGGGTGGTATTTATCGTGGTCAGAGCAGCATTCAACTGAGCCAACTCCGTTGCATGATTTTGCAAACTGACTCTAGCCTGCTGTTGCTCGGTCACATCCCGAATAATGACAATCAGCCGTTCCTCCAGGGAAATGTGACTAATTGTTACCTCAATCGGAAAATCTTGCCCATCCTGACGAAACCCGACCGTTTGCAGCCGAGAGCCTGAGTAGGTAGCTGGATCATGCCATAAACTGGTTTTACCATCACAGGCTGGGGGGGGGATCAGCAACTTGGCCAGAGGCTGGTCATACAAAGCTTCCGGAGCGTAGCCAAACATCTCCAGCACTGCTAGGTTGAGGGTCTCAATCTTACCCTCAGGGGTCAGGGTCAGAATTCCATCCACCACATTGGCCGTAATGGCTTGAATCAGGGTTTTACTCTCACTTAACCGGCGTTCTCGCAGTTTTAGTTCTTTTTCTAGCTGAGAAAACAGGTAAATCGCTAACCCAGACCCAACAGCGCTGACCCCAGCACTCAGCCATAACACACGGGTGAGCCAATCTTGCTGGTACTGAAGCATCCCTTTGCGCTGGTCAAGCTCCTTTTGCTGTTCCTGTTTAAACTGCGTGATTGTAGCCCGAAACCGCTCCATCTGGGCACGCCCCCGCTCGATCAAAGCGATTTCTACCTGCAACTGGTCGGAGGAATTGGATGATAGCGGTGGCTTCGTTGCCCCATCGGTTAAAAACTGCAAGCGTTCTTGGGCCGCTGCCTGAATTTGGGCGACCCGTTGCTGCTGCTGCCGTTGGCCATTTGTCTGCTGTTGTAAGCGTTGAAACTTTTTGGGCAGTTCAGTAACAGCATTTTCATAGAAATCGAGGAATTTTCTCCTTCCTGTGAGACGATAGCCCCGCACGCTGGTTTCTGCATTGACCAGGGTAACTAAAATATCCTCGTTCAATTGCAAAATTTCTGTGGTCTGATCGACATATTTTTGGGCCTCCCTAATGGCTTGCTGAGACCAAGTAAACACTCCCAAAGAAAAGAGCAGGCAAGCTGTGGGAATACCTGCCGCGATCGCCCCTCGCCGATGCAGCGGCAGTCGCTGCCACAGACCTTGAATCGGTTGAAGTAAAAAGCGACGAGGCATAACCAAACCCGTGAGACAACAACGATTAAAGGGGCAACCGTGGTTGCTTACTCCAGGTAAAACAAAACGTAGCCCCCTTCCCCAGCTCCGACTCCAGGTAAATCGTGCCCCCTTCTGTCTCCACAATCTTTTTCACAATCGCTAACCCAATGCCAGTGTTATCGGTTGAGTGGTTGGCATCTAGGGTTTGAAAAATCGCAAACACGCGATCGTGAAATTCCGGGGCAATACCTGCCCCATCGTCACTCACAGCAAAAGCATAGAAGTCCCCCTGATCTGCGACACTTACCCTAATCCGCCCATCTAAGCGGGGATGATGTTTGATAGCGTTGCCAATCAGGTTCGTAAACACCTGCTCAAGCCGCAGCCGCTTGGCCGGCAAAACCGGCAAGTTGGCGGCTAATTCAATTGTAAAAGTAGCCGGTGGATTCAGTAGATCAAGAATATCTCTTAACAATTGCTCCACATCTACCGTTTCCACTTCTGCTTCGCTGCGCTCTAAACGGGAGTACTGTAGCAAGCCATCTACCAGAGCATCCATGCGTTGTACTCGCCGCCGCAGTAACTGCAATTGCTCCTGGCCTTCTGGCGGCAGGCTACTCTGTAAATCCTCTTCCAGCCATTGGGAGAGATTAGCAATACCTCGTAAAGGAGCCTTTAAGTCATGGGAAACAATATAAGCAAATTGGTCTAACTCACGGTTCCGTTTATCGAGCAGTGTCGCCAACCCAGTTAAAGTTGAGTTTAGTCGGGTCAACTCTAGATTGCGCTCTTGCAACGCTAACTCCGACTGCTTACGCTCGGTAATTTCCTGGGCCACAATGTTGATCCCAAGGGCAGTGCCGTCGGCCTGCTGTAAGGGGTAATAACTCACCAACCAAACCCGCTCGACTCCTGGCTGGGCAGGCGTTTTACCACGAACCTCGACATCGAGAATTGGCCTCCCTGTCTGCAATACCTGCCGCAAATAGGGTTCTTGCACCTCCCCCAGTTCCCGTAATATTTCGCGCACCGTATGTCCCAAATGAGCTTCTACAGGCAAACCGTTAATCTCAGCCAGGTATTGATTAATTCGCCCATAGCGAAACTGGGTATCTAAAAAACACAGGCCAATCGGGGCTGTGGCATAGAGGGCTTCAATTTCTGCCAGACGCCACTGAGCTAATTCTTCACTTTGACGGAGAGCTGCCGCTGTTTGTTTACGGGCTGTAATATCAGTCACAGTGCCGACCATCCGCACGGGTTGCCCGGTGCTATCAAAGTGGGCCTGCCCAAAGGACTCAACCCAATAAACCTGGCCATCGGGGTGCACAATTCGATACTCACAGTGGCAGGGCTGGCGGTTTTTGAGTGCGGCCTGCATTGTTGCCTCAACCCTGGCTCGGTCATCGGGGTGAACGCGTTGAATCCACTCAGAATGGGTTCGCAGGGGCTGCCCTGGCACATAGCCAAACAATTGCTCGTGGTGCTCGTTCCAAAAGACCTGATCGGTTGTTAGATGCCAATCCCAGATGCCAAGCTTGGCGGCGTTAATGGCTAGACATAAACGCTCTAGTGCGATGTCGGGTGATTGGGAAGAAAGGCACGTATCCCAGGTAGAAGAAAACTGAGAAGCCATGTAATATTGGGGCGATCGCCCTAGAGAGGTTAAGGGAGAGTACGAGCATCCTACGCGAGGGGCCGTACCCCTATAACTCTACCTAAAGACAGAACTCTCATCTGACAAACATCTACCCCGTGGAAGTTCTTTCTAGAATCGGAATCCGGTGGAATGAGCACTGTCCAGATATTAGATATCTTTAAATGTCAATAGGGTGATCATGATGCAATTAACTCAGCCCGTTCAGCTAGCTGCCCAGGAGATCTCTATGGATACGATTCGAGTTGCTTTGATTGAAGACCATGATGTTGTCAGAATCGGTCTACGCACGGCTCTTCAGGGGCAGCGAGGGCTAACAGTGGCTGGCGAAGCAGCAAACGGGGTAGATGGCCTCAAGCTGTTAGAAGCGATACAGCCTGATGTTGCGCTGGTAGATATTGGCTTACCAGGAATTGATGGAATTGAGTTAACTCGCCAATTTCGCCGGTTTCAGTCAGAGCAGGCAATGGCTGAGCCTAATGCGGTGGTAACAAAGGTGCTGATACTAACCATGCAGGGCAATGAAGAATCAGTGTTGGCCGCCTTTGCCGCAGGGGCAGACTCCTACTGTATGAAAGATATTGGCATGGAGCGCCTGACAGAGGCCATCGAAGCAACCCATGCGGGCAGTGCATGGATTGATCCTGCGGTAGCTAGCATTGTGCTGCGGCAGATGCGGCAGGGCATTCCCACCCCGCAGGACTCTGACAAACGGACCATCGCAATTGGAGCGGTTGATCCTGAGATGGAAAGGGTGATTGAAACCTACCCCTTGACCGAGCGCGAATTGGATGTGCTGGAATTAATTGTGTCCGGTTGTACCAATGAGGCGATCGCAGAACGACTGTACATCACCATCGGAACCGTCAAAACCCATGTTCGCAACATTCTGAGTAAGCTTTGTGCGAACGATCGCACCGAAGCTGCCGTGCGAGCACTGCGAGCCGGTCTGGTCTCCTAGCCAGAGGTCTCTCGTTAACTGAGGGGTAATCGCAACCAGCTAGAAATTTCTGCGCTCAGCCATTTTAGCTCCGCTTCTGTTAACGCAGGGTTCGTTCCCAGTTCGTATTTTTGGTCAGCCCAGATGGTGAACTGCGCAGGTTCACCATCGGCAGAAGCAGGGCGATATTCTACCCGTCTAATGGTATGCCGAGGAGAGGTTTGGGGGCGGCTGGCCGCAAACCCCAGACGGCGTGTGCTGAGGGAAATCTGTTGCTGGTCAATCAATAATTGGGTCTGGCCCCAGGTCGAGGGCAAAATGACTTCCAGCGATCGCCCATCCCGATTCAGGCTGACTTTAGTATTTGCTGGCTTTGGTACAGTCGTTGCCTGAGTAGACTCAGCGGGTCGCCCCTGATCAATCGCAGCCAGAGCAGCCTGGGCAGATTTAGCCCGCTTCTCAAGATTGGGATCGATTACCCAATTCAGCCAATCCGCAAATTCAGGACTGAGATTAGCGATCCGGCTGGTATCCAGCTTTGCGCCTCGGCGCGGCAGGCTAGAGGGGTGGGTACCCGTCATCAGGGCAATCAGGGTTGCCCCCAGGCTAAAGAGATCAGAAGCTGGAACCGCTCGCCCACTAAATTGTTCGGGTGGCATATACCCATAGGTGCCAACGACGGTAAAGCCGGTATTGTCGTTACCGGTCAGGGTTTTAACAGAGCCAAAATCCACCAGGTACGCCTGCCGATTTGCCAGCAAAATATTGCTCGGTTTGATATCTCGGTGGATTACGGGCGGCTGCTGCCCATGCAAATAGATCAGAATATTGAGCAGCACTTTTGCCAGTTGTTTGGTCTCGGCTTCGGTAAACGTGCGCCCCTGTTGTAAACATTGCTCTAGAGATTTGCCTTCAACGTAGGTTTGAATTAAGGCCAGGGCGCGATCATTCGGTAACGCTTGCTCAAAAAAGCCCAGGTAGCGCGGAATCAGCGGATGGGAAAGAGCCTTAAGGACTTCAACTTCGCGCTCGAACAGTTTAAGATCATCCGAATCAAGCTGATCGGCCAGAAATAGAAGCTTAATAACAACGCGCTCTTGCGTTTGTAAATCGCGGGCAAGCAATGTCCAGCGCCCGGTTTGCTTACCGATTTGCCTCTCAACTTCGTAGCGATTGCCTAGTATCTGACCCGACATCGTTTTCTCCAGCAGTCACAGGTTCTTTATATCCTGCTGTCATCCGCACTGCAAGCAGGGGTTCACGAATTTAGCAGGTTAAGCGCAAGACCAAAGTGCCAGTACCGAATGCCCTGACAATGCAAATACTTCTTTGCAAACACCTCTTTGAGTCAGGGTTGCGGCTCTCCCGTATAAACGGTGAGGAAAGTCGCCTTAGCCATTTTCCTTGTTCCTCAAACAACCCAGAAGGCCAGATTTTCCTGAGAATCAGCTTGACTGGTCATCAAGAACGAGGAAGATCGAGATTGCTTTCGGGAAAGGTTGATGAGGTCAAACCATCAAACTTCAACCGTAATCAACTTTCAGAATTTTAGTCAGGCGTGCTGATTAGAAAACGTTCTAGCACTTTGAGTTCGTTCCGTTTTATTGTTACCTTCATCTCTATCCTTGATCGTCTCATTGGCTCTCCAACTTGTGCGCTCCTTATCTAGTTAACCCCAACTCGTCAATTGAGGTACATGCATGGTCAAAATTAATCAGCCGCTCCCCTGGGATTTGAACCCGAATGGTGCCTACTTGCCTATTTTGTTTGAGGGGAAAGTCATTGGGTTTTGTCGCCCCGATTACGCCAAGCAGGTGGTTGATGGGATGAATGAGGAAGACAAAACCCGCAAGGCTCTGCGGCTTGCTTGTTATGACTTAATTGCCCGATCGGGTGGGGGATCTGACGTAGACAGTTTGATGGAGCAATACTTGGCAAAGGCGCAACGGCCTAAAAGTGGGACAGGGGCGATCGCCTTGCTGCTGCAAGAGCGCCAAACTGAGTTGGATCTAACCGATGAAGAGTTTGCTCGATTTTGCGATACTTTTCGCCTTTCCTCGGGGGAATTAACCGCCATCTACGCAGGAGCCGATTTAGACAGTCATCAACTAACGCCTCTGGCGCGTATTTTGGGCCTAACTGTTGATGAATTGCTGCTGGTTTGGAAGGGAACCGATTAAACGCTCTCTAAAAATTGAGGCTAGTGGAGCGTCAATTCTAGAAATTAGGGTTTGACAGAACACTAGGGCTTTTGGCATCCAACCAAATCCTGAAAACACTATTCTCCATCGATCAATTCTGACTCAAGGGGAAGTCAACCACGGTTTTCTCGTAGATGAATGGGCAGATCCAGGGTAAAGGTTGTTTGATTTTCCCCACTTTGAAGGGCGATTGTGCCGCCCAGCCGCTCTGCCAGTTTCTTGACGAGGGCTAGACCTAACCCAACACCGCTATGTCGCCAGGGGTCAGCACTGGGGATGCGATAGAATCTTTCAAAAATGCGATCGCGCTCAACAATGGGAATCTCAACTCCCGAATTACGCACGGCGACCTGTACTCGATCTGCCCTGTGGGTGGCCAAAATGGTAATCACTTGCTGTGGTGGCGTGTACTTATAGGCATTGGTCAATAACTCCATTAAGATCCGCTCCAGGTAAGAGAGATCGGTTGTTACGCGAGGCAGGTCAGCTTCTAGGGCATAGGTCAATTGCAACTGTTGGGTTCTAAATCGTTCTTGAACGGTTTCTCCCAGATGGGGTAAAAAAACGGTCAAGTCAATGGGTGTTGGCAACAGCGGGTCAGTGCCTGCATCCATTCGAGTTAGCTCTAGCAAATCACTAATTAGAGATGTTTCTCGTTGACATTCGTCTTTCAAAATTTGAAAATAGCGGCTGACGGGGGCCGTGGGATGGTTGATTAAGTCAGCGCGGGTTAAGGTCAACTCTAGCATTTGAGTGGCCATGCGAATGTTGGAGAGGGGGGTACGCAATTCATGGGAAATCGTACTGAGAAAATCATCCTTGAGGTTGTTGAGCCGCTCTAACTCCGTCACCTGAGCAAGCGATGCTTGATAAAGCCGCGACTGCCGCAGGGCGATCGCACATTGATTAGCAACTTGCTGCACCAGCCCCATCTCCAATTCATCAAAACACTCGTTACTGGGGCGAAACAGCCACAAACTGCCGAGTAAACTTTGATCATCCATGAGCGGACAATTGAGAATTGAGAACTGGTGCACCCTATCTCGCACCGTCTGTGAGTCGGGGAGTAAGCAAAACTGGGTTTGGCGGCCCTGCAACAGTTGCGTATGAATATCAGGAATCATGCTATCCACCTGTACTACTCGCCCCTTTGCGGCCTGCACTCGATGTGAGCGGATATGCTCGTAACAGATGGTGAGTGTTTTCAGGTCTTCACTATAGAGGGCGGCATTGCAGCACTCTACGGCCAATTCGTTAGCCAATTCTTGCACGGCTGTTTGTAGAATCTGCGCTTCATCCAGGCTTTCTCGCACTTTATCGGTAATTCGCCGAAGTAAATCTTCAAACCGGAGGGCTTGTTGTAACCGCACGGTTCGTTCTTCAACCTGTGCCTCAAGGTTACTGTTGAGCTGTTGTACCTGCAGATAGAGTTCAGATTGTTGAATCGCGATCGCTAACTGATCGGCGATCGCTGTCACCAAATTTAATTCCCAATCTTGCCAATCCCAATGCTGCTGATGGTGATTTAGACTGAACGATCCCCAGGTCACGCCACGAATTTGAATCGGGATATGCAGCCAACTACCGCCATAGGATTCGACAAAGGCTTGATTCGTCGCGTCGGCAGCAGCAGCGTAATCGCCGACCCTAACAACCTCGCCTTGCTTCAGTTGGGTTGCAATCCAATTATCCTGATCGGGAATTTCTAATCCCAACGCATCTGGCAACTCTGACTCGCGCTGGTAACTGGCGACATTTAGCCAGATTCCTTGTTTTGGCAAATATTGAACGATTTCGGCTCGATCCAACTGCAATAATCGACCCAATTCAGTTGTAGCGGTCGCAAAAATCGTATCTAACTCAAGGGAATTACGAATTGCCTGAATCACCCGGTTCAGCAAGCGTTCTCGTTGGGCCTGTTTTTGGGTTTGTTGGTATAGCTCGGCCTGGTGGATGCCAATCGCGAGCTGAGTCGTTAGTTGTTGTAGAATCTGTTGGTTAGCCTCATTCCAGCGGCGGGGGCTGCTGCACTGGTGGGCAATGAGTAAGCCCCAAAGATCATGCCGCACCAAGATGGGGAGCGCCAAGGTCGCCCGGACTTGAAAATGACTGAGCAATTCGGCGTAGCAGGGAGGCAGATCTTCCGCATACAGATCATCAATGCGACAAATTTGCCCGGCTCGATAGGCATCCACGATTGAGCCACGAAAGCAGGGATCATTGATTACCTGATCTAAAATTGGAGGCGCATCTTCCTCTAGGGCTTCTGCCACAACTTTACCGCTCCAATCTGGGTTAAAGCGAAAAATCACAACCCGATCTGCCTGGAGAAAT
>Ga0272446_1003787_pt1 | contig 18676 bp, 16 predicted proteins | sample YNPCB0061_FD_194587 | JGI IMG/M metagenome (GOLD analysis project Ga0272446, IMG submission 194587) | Hot spring microbial mat communities from Yellowstone National Park, WY, United States - YNP-CB-006-1 | ecosystem: Environmental > Aquatic > Thermal springs > Hot (42-90C) > Sediment | place... | reverse complement strand
CTCCCAGTCGCTTTACCACTTCTGCCTGCGCCTTTGCCAACCCTTGCGTAAACAGCGCCTTTGCATTGACACTGCCGCGTTCTGTCGTTATGCTTGCCATTGGGGCGGTTCTCCTTGGTTCGGTTTGGACTCAACACCCCTACTTTACCAAGAGTACCGCCCTATCCTTATTTTCAACCATCAGAGATACACTACCCCGACTGACTTGCATTTGATTACTGCCGCCACTTGATGTATAGTCTTGACCATTGATAACGGGGAGCTCGGGATGCCGGGCTGAGAGGGTGGCCGTCTTGCCGCCGACCCGCGAAACCTGATCTGGGTAATGCCAGCGTAGGGAGCAAATCTCTGGTCGTCTTGACCAACTCCGATGCGCTGGCTTTACCGTAGTGGTAAAGTCAGTTTTTTGTTTTTGGAGGGAAGCTATGTCCAATCTCATCTTATTGTGCAGGCGGCGCGTCTGGTTGACGGCTGCGTTGCTGGTCGTGATGGTGGCGTCGGCGGCTTGCCAGGCGGTGAGTCGTGAGGCGGCCTTGCCCGGCGGGCAGAGTGCGCAAGGTGAGCCGACGACGCTGGTATTGGCGTCGCACGATTCCTTTGCCATTGGCGAGGAGGTGTTGGCAGCGTTCGAGGCGGAGCACGGCGTCAAGGTGCAGGTGCTGACGCTCGGCGACGCTGGCGCTGCGCTCAACAAGATCATCCTCAGCAAGGACGCGCCGCTGGCCGATCTCTTCTTCGGCGTCGACAATACCTTTCTGAGCCGGGCGCTGGCCGCCGACATCTTCGAGCCGTATTCGTCGCCGCTGCTCGAGCAGATCCCCGATGATCTGGAACTTGATCCACAGCATCGGTTGCTGCCGGTGGATTATGGCTTTGTCAACCTCAACGCCGACAGCGAGTGGTTTGCGGCGGCCGGCATTCCCCTGCCGCAGACGCTTGAAGACCTGACGGCCCCTGCCTACAAAGGTCTGTTCGTCACGCCGAATCCGGCGACTTCCTCACCTGGGCTGGCGTTCTTGTTGGCGACGATCGACCACTTTGGCGAGGATGGCTACCTCGACTTCTGGCAGGCGCTCAAGGCGAACGATGTGCTGATCACCGATGGCTGGAGCGAGGCCTACTTCGAGCACTTCACCGTTGGGTCAGGCGGCGCCGGCGACCGGCCGCTCGTTTTGAGCTACTCCACCAGTCCACCGGCTGATGTTGTCTACGCCACCGATGGGCGCACCGAGCCAGCCAGCGTCAACCTCTTCCTGCCCGGCAGCGCCTTCCGTCAGGTTGAGTTCGTAGGCGTGCTCAAGGGTGCCGCGCACCCGGAGCTGGCGCAGCGTTTTGTCGATTTCATGCTCGACGCGCCGTTCCAGTCCGACATCCCGCTGCAGATGTTCGTTTATCCGGTCAATCCCAACGCCACGCTGCCTGAGCTGTTCACAGCCTTTGCCCAGACGCCGCCAGAGCCGGTGCTCTTCGACCCGGCCGCGATCGAAGCCAATCGCGAGCACTGGGTGCAGGCATGGGCAGAGGTGATGGGCCAGTAGGAGCATCGCTTATCGCATCTTCCCGGAGGCTGCGGAGCTTCCGGGAAGAAAGGAGCGCGCCTTTGCGACGGCTTCCGATCCTTGCGCTCTACGCGCTGCCGCTGATCTTTCTGGCGGTCTTCTATCTCTACCCACTGCTGGCGATCTTGCGCGTCGGCGTGGGCGGCGACGACTTTGCAGCGCAGGCAGCGGCGGCGCTGACGTCAGCGGCGTTGTGGCGCTTGCTTTGGTTCACGACCTGGCAGGCGGCGCTTTCTACTGCGCTGACCGTGCTGGCCGGCCTGCCGCTCGCCTTTATCTTTGCGCGCTTCGACTTTCCGGGCAAGCGCATCCTGCACGCGCTGCTGACCATTCCCTTTGTCATGCCGACGGTTGTCGTCGCCGCTGCGTTCATGGCGCTGATCGGGCGCACCGGACTCCTCAACAGTTGGCTGCAGCGGTGGCTGGCGTTGGCTGCGCCGCCCATCCAGCTTGAGCAGACGATCTGGCTGATCCTGATCGTCCACGTCTTCTACAACGTCGCCATCATCATTCGCACCGTCGGCGGCTTTTGGGGCAACCTCAATCCGCACCTCAATGAAACGGCGATGGCGTTGGGCGCACCCCCCTGGCAGGTGTGGCGCACCGTCACCCTGCCGCTATTGCTGCCCAGCATCCTTGCGGCGAGCCTGCTCGTGTTTCTCTTCTGCTTCACCAGCTTCGGCGTCGTCTTGATCCTGGGCGGGCTGCGCTTTGCCACCATCGAGGTGGAAATCTATCGTCAGGCGGTCAGCTACTTCAACCTGCCGCTGGCTGCCTTGCTCAGCATCGTCCAGTTGGCGCTGACTTTCAGCGTGATGATTGTCTACACGCGGCTGCAGGCGCGCGTGAGCCGCCAGTTGCGCGGACGCCGCCCCGCGCGCAGCCAGCGCCCACGCAACTGGCGCCAGTGGGGGCTGGTCATTGGGGCGCTCGTCGTCACAGCGGTGGGGTTGCTGGCGCCGCTGCTGGCGCTGGCCGTGCGCAGTTTCACCCTCGGCGATCAGGGGGTGACGCTGCTCTACTATCAGGCGCTGACCGAGAATCCGCGCCAGAGCGCATTCTTTGCGCCGCCGATCACCGCGATCACCAACTCGCTGCTCTACGCGCTGGCGACGCTGGCGATCAGCCTGCCGCTCGGCGTGATCAGCGTGTACATGCTGGCGCAGCCCCGGTCGCGCACGGCGGCTGTACTTGATCCGCTGTTGCTGCTACCGCTTGGCACTTCGGCGGTGACGCTTGGCTTCGGCTACATTGTGGCGATGGGGCCGCTGCGCACCTCACCCTGGTTGACGCCCATCGCGCACGCGTTGATTGCGCTGCCCTTTGTCGTGCGCACGTTGCTCCCGGCGCGACGCGCGCTGGATCAGCGGCTGCAGATGGCGGCGGCGACGCTTGGCGCTGGCGCGTGGCAACGCTGGTGGACGATCGACGCGCCGTTGCTGACGCGCGCGCTGGCGATCAGCGCCGCCTTTGCCTTTGCCATCAGCCTGGGCGAGTTTGGCGCGACCCTGCTCGTGGCGCGCCCCGATCGCCCTACGATGCCGATGGTGATCTACCAGGCGCTGGGGCGTCCTGGCCTGCTCAACTACGGTCAGGCGTTGGCGATGAGCACGATCCTGATGGTGGTGACGGCGCTGGCGCTGCTTGCCATCGAACGCTTTCGCCTGCCCGGCGAGGAGGAGTTCTGATGTTGGAAGTCGTGGACATCCACAAGCGGTTTGCACCCGACAAGCCGGTGTTGCAAGGCGTGTCGCTGGCGCTGGCGCGCGAGGAAATCCTCTGCCTCCTGGGGCCGAGCGGCTGCGGCAAGAGCACACTGCTGCGCGTCATCGCCGGGCTGGAGTCGCCCGACCGGGGCGAGGTGCGCTTGCGCGGCGTCGTCATCACCAGGCTCCCCCCTCATCGCCGCGGCATTGGCTTGATGTTTCAGGACTACGCGCTCTTCCCGCATCTCGATGTGGCGGGCAATATTGGCTACGGATTGCGGATGCAAGGCGTCCCCGCCGCAGAACGTCGCGCGCGCGTCGATGCGCTGCTGGCGCTGGTCAATCTTCAGGGCTACGCCCGGCGCACCGTGGACGAGTTGAGCGGCGGCGAGCAGCAGCGTGTGGCATTGGCGCGCACCCTGGCGCCCAACCCGGCGTTACTCTTGCTCGACGAACCGGTCGCCAACCTGGATCGTCTCTTGCGCGCCGAGTTGGTGCAGGAGTTGCGCCGCATCCTGAAAACACTGCATGTGACGACGATCTTTGTGACGCATGACCAGGAAGAGGCGTTTGCGCTGGCCGACCGCGTCGCCGTGATGCACGCAGGGCGCATCGTGCAGGTGGATGCGCCACCGCAGCTCTATCGGCGCCCGGCGAACACCTTCGTGGCTGAATTTCTGGGCTTTCGCAATCTGTTGCCGCTGCTGGGGGCGCCGACGGAGCGCCAGGTGTCGACGGCGGCGGGCGCCTTCGTCCTGCCCGAAGCAGCGCCCAAGTCGCTTGCTCCCAGCGCCCGGCTGTTGATTCCGCCGGATGCAGCGGTGCTCGACGCGGCGTCCCCTGGTGCAACCTACGTCCCGTTCAGAGGTCGCGTGACGGCGACGATCTTCCGCGGCAGTCTCTTCCAGGTCGAGGTGACGCCAGCGACGGCGGCGGCAGCCTGTCAGTTGAGCTTCGAGTTTCGCAACCGCGGGCGCCAGCGCCTGCCGCAAGTCGGCGAAGACATCCTGCTCTGGCTGGACACCAGTCAGATGCTTGTCGTGAATGATGAAGAGGCGTGAGGCGTGGTGCGTGAGGCGTGGTGTGTGAGGCGTGGTGCGTGACCAGTGACTTGTGACGCGTGACGCCTCACTCCACCGGCTCTAGCAGCGTCAACTGGCTGGTGTTGGCGGGCATCCAGCCGCTGACGCCGTCGGCGGTTTCGATGTACCACCACACGATGGTGTCGCTGTCGCCAGGCAGCCAGGTTGGGCCGCCGGTGATCGTGGCGGTGGCGCCATCCTCCAGGAAGCCGACGGCTTCGCCTGCTTCCGCCCCCGGCGCCGAGCGCACGAACGCACGCAAGCCAGGGCGGATGCGCACCCGCATGCCGATAGCCAGCATGGGGTCGGCGTTGACGCTGGGCGGCAACCCGTTGGTGTTGGGCTGGAGCGGATCGACCGCGTTGGCGGCGGTTGCGTCACTGGCGGCTGGCGCCGCCTCTGCTGCCTGCGGCGCCGCGCGCTCTGCGACGGCGGGCAGCGCCACCGTTGCCGGCGTGGGGCGAAGCAATGTCCGATTGAGCAGGCCCACCACCAGCAACACAGCCACAAGCGCCACGTAGCCAACGACAAAGGGCCAGATGCGCACGCGCTGCTCCGGGCGATAGGTGGGGTCGGGGTTGTTATGCCGGATGACCTCCTGCGCCATCGGCGTGCCATCGATCACGGCGAGGTCGGAGCTGAGCCCATTGCCGAGATAGTTGCTCTCGACGATCTCCACAGCGCGGTCGAAGATTTCCTCCTGCACCGGCTCCAGGGCATGGTAGCGTTCGTAGTAACACAGCTCAGCCCGCAACACGCGCTGCTGGCTATCGAGCAAAACTGTCAGCCCGGCGCGGCGGTGACCAGTGCGATCCAGAATCTCATAGTAGTGAGCGTTGGTGGGCGCGGGCACGACCTCGACAAATCCCGATTCATTGCCAGCAGATGCGGTCGCAGATGAGTAGGTCATGGCACTCTTCTTTGCTGCGTATTGCATGACGGGCGACGGTCAATAGGCGCCGATCTCTAGCAGCCGTTCGTCGCTGATGCCGAAGTGGTGGGCGATTTCGTGCAGGACGGTGCGCCGAATCTGAGCGCGCACGGCGTCCTCATCGGGCGGGCAGATTTGCAGAATCGGCCCCCGAAAGATCGTGATCTTGTCGGGCGGCGCCAGGTTGTAATGGCTGGTGCGCCGTGTCAGGGCGACGCCTTCATACAAGCCGAGCAGCGTGCCGGCGCCTGGCCCGATCCCGACGCTTTCGAGCTGGCGGCGCGTGGGCCATTCTTGCACCGTGATGGCGACATTGTCAACCACCTTCCACAACTCATCAGGAATCTCCTCGATGGCTTCGGCGACCAGCTCCTCGAAGCGGCGGCGTGAGATGTAGAAAGGTTGATCAGTGGGTGGAAGCATGAGAGCGACGCGTCACTCCTCGGGACAGATGACTTTTTCGCCATCGAGCCGGCTGTCGGTGTGGACGACGATCGTGGCGTCCGCTGTCGCCAGCACGACGCGGTAGCCGGGCGTAATGACCGCAGCGTAAATCATGTCGGGCTGCGGACAACCAAGCGCCGCGTCGGGCCAGTTGACCGCCTCCACCGCGATGATGCGCAGCGCAGCGGGCGCAAGACCGCGCGTGGCGGCGACAAAGTCGACGCTTGCTGTTGCCATCGCTGCTGCCGCTGGCGCCAGGGCCGGCGTGGCGACGAGTTCGGGCGCCGCCGCCGGCGTGGGGCGCACCGGCTGACACGCCGCAAGCCAGAGTGCAGTCCATGCTGCCAGTAGCAGCCAGGAATGTCGCTTCCTGTGTCGCATCAGCGTTACGCCAGCGTCTGCAGCATCTGCTGCAAGATCATCAATGCAAAGAAGACGACAATCATCGATATGTCGATCGTGCCGCCCAAGGGCGGGATCAGGCGGCGCACTGGCTCCAACACCGGCTCGGTAATCTGGTAGAGAAACTGCACCGCTGGATTGTAGGGATCAAGGTTGGGAATCCAGCTAATCAGCGCACGTGCGACCAACACCCAGCTATAGAGTTGAATCAACGTGGACAGTATCAGGAAAAATTCTCTCATGGGACGTCCTTCTTTTCACTCAGCGCGCCAAGCTCCTGACTGCGCCGATAGGCTGCAAAAATCGCATCGTTGATGATGGCGCGAATGCTCGCTTTTTCCAGCTCGTAGAGGCCTGCTGCGGTGGTGCCGCCGGGGCTGGTCACCTGATTCTTGAGTTCAGCGGAATGGCGCCCGCTGGCGCGCATCAAAGCGACCGTGCCGTCGATGGTCTGGAGCACCATTTTCTCGGCGTCGCGCCGCGAGAAGCCCATGTGCACCCCGGCGTCGATCATTGCCTCGATCAACAACAACACGAAGCCAGGGCCAGAGCCGCTCAAGCCGGTCGCCATGTCGAGAAAGCCCTCTTCATCGACCTGAAGCTGCTCGCCCATGGCGCCGAGGATGGCCTCGGTCTGTTTGAGCTGACGCGCGGTGACGTGATCGGTGGCCGTCCACACTGTCATGCCTTTGCCGAGCTGCCCTGGCGTGTTGGGCATGGCGCGCACAATCCGGTCGTGGTAGAGTTTGTTCTGCAGCGTGCTGATGCGCGCGCCGGCGATGATGCTGAGCACCAATGCGTCGGGGTGAATTTTGCTGTGCAGGTCTTTGCCGACCTTGGGCAGCGACTGCGGCTTGATGCTCAACACGACGATCTCTGCATCCCGCACGGCGGCGGCGTTATCCGCCGTAGTTTCGACGTTGTAGGTTTTGCGGATGTACTCCAGCCGCTCTGCCCAGGGATCGCTGGCGCGCAGACACTCGGCAGTTGTCAGCCCCTGCGTCAGCAGCCCTTTGATCATCGCCTCGCCCATCACACCGCTGCCAATAAAGGCAATTTTGGTTCCGTTGAGCATTCTCCCTCATCCATTCCTTGCGCCGAAGATGGCCGAGCCAATGCGCACGATCGTGGCGCCTTCTTCAATCGCGATCTCGAAATCGTTCGTCATGCCCATCGACAGTTCGCGCCAGTTGTCGCCGGGGAAGCGGAGCGCCAACTCATCGCGCAGTTGCCGCAGCGCCCGGAAGACGGGGCGCGTTGCTTCCGGCACGGCTTCGAATGGCGCCATCGTCATCAGCCCACCGATGCGAATGCCCGGCAATGTCAGGAGCTCGGGGGCGACAGCCAGCACCTCGGCAGGCGCAAAGCCGTGCTTGCTCGCCTCGCCACTGACGTTGACCTCGAGCAGCACATCCAGTACGCAGCCAGCGGCCTGGGCGTCGCGGCTCAGACGTTGGGCGATCTTGACGCGATCCACAGCGTGAATCAACGCCACCGGCCCGACAGCATCGCCAGTCTTGCGGCTCTGGATCACCCCGATCATGTGCCAACAGATGGCGTCCAATCCTTCCGCCCTGGCGGCAGCAACCTTCGGCCACAACTCTTCCAGTCGATTCTCACCAAACTCGCGTTGACCCGCCGCGTACGCGGCGGCAATATCGGTGAGCGGATAGGTCTTACTGACAGCGACCAGGCGCACATCAGCCGGATGGCGCCCGCTGCGTTCGGCGGCCGCCGCCATCCGCTGGCGCACCTCCGTCAGGTTGGCGGCAATCTCGGCTGCGCGCCCAGGATCGAGAATCATAGTGCCCGATTCTACCAACGAATCGAACGCGGGGCAAGCTGTCAGCAAGAAGTGGGTCTATTTCATATTGAGGGGCGAAATCACTGGTTGTCCCCAATTCAAGCCAGAGCCGCGCGCCCTGGCCCATCGACAATACGCCCTGGTTTGGCGCCGGTGTGCACACCATCCGCCAGCACACGCACGCCATTCACCCACACGTCGCGCACGCCGGTAGCCAGCCGATGAGAGTCCTCGAAGGTGGCGCGATCGACAATGGTAGCCGGGTCGAAGAGAACAACGTCGGCGTAGTTTCCAACTTGCAGCAAGCCGCGTGAGCGCAGCCCCAGGCGCGCCGCCACTGCCCACGTCATTTTGCGGATCGCGTCCTCCAGCGGCAACACCCGCTCCTCGCGCACATATTTGCCGAGCACGCGCGGATAGGTTCCATAACTGCGCGGGTGTACAGGGCCGTATGGTGCGCTCCATGCCGGATCGTGGCCGCCAGCGTCGGTTGAGATTTTGATCCATGGCAGGGTAAGCTGGCGGCGCACATTCTCCTCGCTCATCGAGAAATAGATCGTACTGATGCGATCCTCTTCCGACAGGAGCAGGTCGAAGGTGGCGTCGATCCAATCCTGCCCACGCATGGCGGCGATCTCGGTGATGCGTTTGCCGACATACTGCTTGTTTTCCGCCTTTTGGAAGCCGATCGGCATCACACTGGCGGGGTCGCGGCTGCCCATCGCCTCCCAGTCACCCGAAGGCTGCAACATCTCTTGTTTGATCCGGGCGCGCATCACCGGGTCGCGCAGATTGTCGAGGAGTTTGTCGTCCGCCTGCGCCCAGGGTGGTATGACAGCAGTCAGCCCCGTGCCCGAGGCGGCGTAGGGATACATATCCGCCGTAATGTCGATCCCTTCATTGCGCGCCGCCTCGATGACGGCGATGGCGGACTCCATGAGTCCCCAGTTGGGCTTGCCCGCGGCCTTGAGGTGGTAGACTTCGACGGCGACGTTGGCGCGGCGTCCGATCTCAACGGCTTCCTGCATTGCTTCCACGAGCAGCTCGGCCTCGGAGCGAATGTGCGTGATGTAGACGCCGCGGTAGGCGGCGACGACCTTGCAGATTTCCACCAGTTCGTCAGTATCCACATAAGCATCTGGCGGATAGATCAGCGCGTAGGCGACGCCGAATGCGCCATCTTCCATCGCCTCAGCCATGACGGCGCGCATCAAGTCAAGCTCTGCTGCGCTGGCCTTGCCCATCGCCATGCCCTTGCCAATCATACGCAACGTGCCACCGCCGAGGAAGGAGCCGATGTTGGGCGAGACGCCGTGCTCCGCCATTGCCTCCAGCCAATGGCGGAAGCGCGTCCATTGCCTGGCGCGTTCTCCCCACGACTCCAGCGGGTAGGGGAAGATGGCGTGAGCCATCGGATCGGTGTTGCGCCCACGCAGCGGCGCCGGCGTCCACCCCTCCCCCATGATCTCGGTGGTGACGCCCTGCGTGATCTTGGAAAGCGAGCGCCCATCTATCATGAGGGGCAGGATCGAGTGACTCTGGATGTCGATGAAGCCGGGACAGACGACCATGCCGGCGGCGTCGATGACCTGGACAGCGGCTGTGCGATCCAGCGCCCCCGGGCCTGCCAGCGCCACAATGCGGTCGCCCTGGATCGCCAGATCGCCATAAAACCAGGGATTGCCAGAGCCGTCAATAACTTTGCCGTTGAGAATCAAGGTGTCAAAAGTAGACATCGGGTTGTGCTTTCCTTTCAGGGCTTACGCATTTAGCTCAGCAACCTTCCTGGAAGCTGAGAGCTTCCAGGAAGGTGACACACTGGAATCTGCGTAAGTCCAATTTTTTATTCCTTCGGATCCAGCGCATCGCGCAACCCATCGCCCACAAAATTGAAGGCGAGTACGGTAAGCACGATCATTACGCCGGGGAAAAAGGAGATGTGAGGGTAACGCAGGATGTAAGCGCGCCCATCGGCGAGGATCGCGCCCCACGATGGCGTCGGCGGGCGCACGCCCAGGCCAAGAAAACTAAGCGCCGCCTCCAGGATGATGATGCTGCCGATGCCCAGCGACGCCAACACGATCACCGGACCCATCACGTTCGGCACCAGATGGCGCCAGATGATGCGCCAGCTACGCACGCCCGAAGCATACGCCGCCACAATGAAGTCGCGCTCGCGCAGGCTCATTACGTCAGCGCGCACCACGCGCGCGTAACGTGACCAGACAGTGACGCCGATGACAACGACTGTGGTGACCAGGCTCGGCCCCAATACCGCCGCCAGCACAATCAGCAGCGCAATGATTGGAAAGGACATCAATGTGTCGACGATGCGCGAGAGGATGGCGTCAGTCCAGCCACCCAAAAAGCCCGCCAACGCACCAACGATGACGCCAATCGTGACAGAAATGATCGTGGCGCCAATGCCCGCAATCAACGCGATGCGCGCACCAAAGATCACGCGGCTCAAGAGATCACGTCCCAGGTGGTCACAGCCGAACCAGTGCGCTGACGAGGGCGGGCAACCGCGCATCGCGGTGTCCATGTCGTTAATCGGGTCATAAGGGGCGATGACGGGTGCAAAGACCGCCATCAGAATGATGATGGTCAACATCGCCAGTCCGACTAACGCCACCCGGTTGGCGCTGAAGCGACGCCACGCATTCTGCCATTCTGAACGATGCTTCGACGCTGCGGCAGGTGCAGTCAGTGGCGCCGACGAAGTAGTTACAGCCATGAAACCCACCTTTCCTCAACGGCTGAGGCGGATGCGCGGATCGACGAACGCGTAGACGAGATCGGTGACCAGATTGGCAACCACCACCAACACCGCCAGCACAACCACCAGCGACTGCACAACTTGATAGTCGAGCCGGAAGACAGCATCGGTGAAGAGGCGGCCGATCCCCGGCAAGGCAAAGACCGTCTCGATGACAATCGTGCCGCTGAGCAAGAAGGCGATGTTGAAGCCGATCACAGTCACCAACGGGAGCAAGGCGTTCCGCACGGCATGACGCAGAATTACCGTAGTGCGCGGCAACCCTTTGGCGGTCGCCGTGCGCACATAATCCTGCTTGAGCGCCTCAATCGTGGAGCTGCGCATCACGCGCGTGAAGATTGCCAGTTGCTCGACCGCCAGCACTGCCACCGGCAGGATGAAGCCCTGCCAGGAACGCAACCCAAAGGGCGGCAACCAGCGCAGCAGCAGCGAAAAAATGATGATCAACATCAGCGACAGCCAGAAATTCGGCGTTGCAATCCCGACGACGGAGATCACCGACGAGGTGTAGTCCACCGCTGAGTTCCGTTTCACTGCCGCCCAGATACCCATCGGCGTTGAGATCAGCAGCGCCAGGATCATCGAATAGAGGTTCAACTGCGCCGTAACCGGGATTGCCTCGAAGATCATCTCGCGCACGGGCACCCCGGTGCGGATGATCGACTCGCCAAAGTTGCCTGTCGCCATGTTGCCCACCCAGATCAGATATTGCTCCGGGTAGGACTTGTCCAACCCCCAGCGCGCGCGGATGGCCTGAATCTGCTCCTCAGTAATGCGCACCTGCCCCTCGCCCATCAGCAGGTAGACGGGGTCGCCTGGCATCATGCGCATGATGACGAAGGTGAGAATGCTGATCAACAGGATGACAACAGCGCCGTGAAAGAGACGAACGGTGATGTAACGTAACATGCTTCAAGTCGTTTCTTGCGTGCAACCTTCCGGGAAGCCTTGAGAGCTTCCCGGAAGGTGCGTCCTCGCCTGGTCGTCGGCGAGCGGCGCGCTTATTCCAGCCACCACTCGTGAGCGCGGTAGAACCACACAGTCGATGCTTTTGGATCGACTGGCAGCCCCTTGACGCGACTGCTGAAGACATTCAGCCACTCGTCGAATTGCAGGTACAAACAGGGCGCTTCCTCAACAAAGATTTCCTGCACACGGTCATAGATCACCTTGCGCGCCTCCGGTGCGACTGTCTTCAGGCCCTCTTCAAGCAGTCTGTCCATCTCTTCATTCTTGAACTGGTTGAAGTTGTTGCCGCCCGTGGAGTGCAGCGTCGAGAAGGCGTCCGGCTCAATGGCGCCAGTGTTGTACGTCCAGTTAAAGATTGAGCTTTCCATTGTGCCAGCGCGCAGCCCTTCCAGGATCGAAGCGACAGGCGCTTCAGCGAGCTGCACCTCGACGCCAACCTCCTTGAGCATCTGCTGCGCCAGTTCAGCGATCGGGCGCCGCGCCTGATCGCCGGTGATCGTCGTGATCGTGAAGGCCAGCCGCACGCCATCTTTTTCGCGGATGCCGTCCGCACCGGGCATCCAACCTGCCTCATCGAGTAAGCTGTTCGCCTTGTCAACATCATACGGATACTGCGTCAGCATGGCGTTATAGTAGAAGCTGGAAGGCGGAATGTTGGAATGCGCCACACTCGCCGCGCCTTGCCATAGATCAGCAACGATCTGCTCCCGGTTAAGCGCATGCATCATGGCCTGACGCACACGCTTGTCAGCCAGTTGCGGCAGAGAGTTGTTGAGTGGAAAGTGTTTGATCGAATTCCCCAGCGCCTTGAGCACCACGAAGTTCGGGTCTTGCGCCAACGCCAGCGAATCCTCGACCAGCAGCGGCCAGACGGTGGCGTCAGCGTCGCCGGTCTGCAGTGCAATCGTGCGCACCGAGGGCTCGGGCACAACCTCCAGCCGGATCACATCGATATTGGGGCGCCCACGGAAGTGATCCTCGAAGGCTTCCAACTCGGTGAACTCGGCGGCGCGCCACTCTTTGAGCTTGTACGCGCCGGTGCCGATCGGTGCAGTGCGATAGGTTGCCTCGCCGACTTCGGCATGATAGGCCGACTGCACGATGGGGAAAGACGCCCACGTCGAAAGCGAGGCTGCGTTGATGTCGGACATCTTCACGACAACGGTGTAGTCGTCCGGCGTTTCAACAGCGGCAATGTTGGTGAAGTCGCCCGCATTGACAGCGCCGTTGTCCGGGTTTCGATAGTAGTCATAGGTGTACTGCACATCCTTCGCAGTCAGTTCGACGCCATCATGGAACTTGACGCCCTTCTTTAGCTGGAAGGTGTAAGTCAGGCCATCTTCCGCCACTTCGTAGGAGTCGGCCAGCACGAGCTCCAGCTCATTGAACTCGTTGTAATAGACCAGCGGGTTGTGGATGTTGTAAATGAGCACGGACTGCACATCGGGGCCAGTGTCGTCCGGGCTAAGGCCGGCCACCTCCTGGTGTCCCAGCCAGACCATTGTGCCTCCCTGTTTGGGGGCGCCGGCAGCCGGCGCCTCGCCAGCAGAAGTGGGGGCGGCGCCGCCGGTCGGTGCGCCTGCTGGCACGCACGCCGCCAGGAAGGCGGCCGAGCCGCCCAGGGCGGAGTAGCGCAGAAACGCCCGACGCGAGAGCTTGCGTTCACCGGATGAGTTGTTCTGTTCAGTCGGTTTCATCGAGTTGCTCCTTGCTATAGTCAATGGGCTTGAAGAAATCGCGCGACGATGATGATCGTGACAGAATTCTGGACCGCAAAAGCATCATCGTCAGGCACAATCCAGTTGAGGAAACAGTCATCGCGCTGACCGTGGGCTAAAGCGCCCTGAGTCTGCACAAGTCGGAAATGTCTGTCAACCAGGATGCAAGAGGATAAGGAGGCATTCGAGTTGGGGGCATCCACCGCAGGTCATCGCCACCAGGCGTGACGTGGCGCCATGTCACGCTGCAGGCGATGACCAGCGACGAAAGTGACTTCGCCCTGAACATGAAATAGACTCCACCTCAAAGGAATTGCAGGGCGAAATTCAGGACGCGTGGTATACTCATGCATCATGTATATCAATCACATCAAGGTCAGAAATTGGAAGAATTTTAAGGAGGTGGAGGCCGATCTCAGCCTGCGCACCTTTGTGATTGGACCAAACGCCGCCGGCAAGTCGAATCTGCTGGATGTGTTTCGCTTTCTGCGCGATGTCGCGAATGATGGCTTGCGCAGGGCGGTGGACGACGTGCGGGGCGGCATTTCGACGATCCGCTGTCTGGCGGCGACCCGGTACAGCAACGTCGATCTGGAGGTGCATCTGGCGGAGCCGGGGCAGCCATCCTGGGTCTACCGCCTGTCGCTGAATCAGGACAACAACCGCCGTCCCATCGTGCGTGAGGAGACGGTGTGGCGCGACGAGCAGATGGTGAAGCAGCGTCCCAATGACGCCGACCAGAGCGATCCTGAGCTGTTGACCCAAACTGCGCTGGAGCAGATTTCGGCCAATCAAGAATTCCGTGAGGTGGCGACCTTCTTCAAGTCGATCTCCTATCAGCACTTGTTGCCCCAGGTTGTGCGCGACCCGCGCGGCTTCTCGCCCTTGCCGATCCAGGATGACCCCTTTGGGCGCGATTTCCTGCTGCGGCTCTGGAAGACTGCGCCCAAGACACGCGACGCGCGCCTGCGCAAGATTACGGCAGCGCTGCGCAGCGCCGTGCCGCAGCTCACCGAACTCAGCGTCGAACTAGATCAATCGGGTGTGCCGCATCTGATCGGCGGCTACTCGCACTGGCGTGTCCACGCCGCCAAACAGAACGAAAGCCAGTTCTCTGACGGCACGCTACGGCTGCTTGGGCTGCTGTGGACGACCTTTGAGGGCGACGGCCCCCTGCTGCTGGAGGAACCGGAAATCTCGTTGCATCCGGAAGTAGTGCGGCGGCTGCCAATGATCTTCAGTCGCATCAACCGCAACCGCAAGACGCCGCGCCAGATCATCCTTTCAACCCACTCCGAAGAGATGCTGCGCGACCCTGGCATTGCAGCGGAAGAGGTGCTGCGCCTGGAGCCCAGCCCCAACGGTACGCTGCTACGCCGTGCGGAGGAAGCTGACCGCCAGGCGATGCGCGCCGGGCTGACCGCCGCCGACGTGTTGATGCCAAAAGCGGCGCCTGGAGATATTCAGCAGATGGTGCTCGAATTCCCATGAGCCTGGTAGTCGACACCCTCGTCGAAGGTCTGCTAGACGAAAGTGTGGCGCGCAAGCTGATCGTGCATTGCGGCCACACACCCGGTGATAGCTATGGCAAGAACGGAATTGACTATCTCCGCAGGAAGGCGTCCGGTTTCAACATCAAGGCTACCTACGGCAACCCTATCTTGAAGAAGTGGAGGATGTTGACGTGTTGACCCTCAAGCAACTCTGCACCCCGCGCGCCGTCGTCTTTGACCCGCAAAAACGGGACACTGTGCTCGACCTGAGCGATTTGATTGCCGGGGAGCTCGAACCGGCGGAGTTCTTCGCCGAGAACCATATCACGGAAGGGATGCGCGTGCTGCTGGAGCAGACCTTCCGCCGGCTGGAGGGCAAGTCCGATCAGGGCATCTTCAAGCTGAAGCAGTCGATGGGCGGCGGCAAGACGCACAACTTGCTGGCGCTAGGATTGCTGGCGATGCACCCGACGTTTCGCCCCCAGGTGATGAGCGGTTTCTACGATCCTGACCCAATGCTGGGTGAGGTCAAAGTGGTTGCCTTCAGCGGTCGCGAGACGGACGCACCGTTCGGCGTCTGGGGCGCGCTGGCGGAGCAACTGGGCAAGAAAGAACTTTTCAAGGATCTCTATTCGCCGCTGCGCGCACCTGGGCAGAAGGCCTGGGAAACGCTGCTCGCCGGTGAGCGGCTGCTGATTCTGCTCGACGAATTGCCGCCCTATTTCCAGAGCGCCAAGGCGATCGCGATCGGCAACTCCGACCTGGCGGATGTGACCGCAACGGCGCTCTCCAATTTGCTGGTGGCAATCGGACGCCCCGGCTGCGAGCGCGTGGCGCTGGTGATGACCGATCTGTCGGCGTCCTATGAAGCAGGCAGCGCCCAAATTACGCAGGTGCTGCGCGACTTCGAGAACGAGACGCGGCGCAGCGCCATGACACTGGAGCCGGTGCGCCTGAACTCGGACGAGCTCTACCACATTCTGCGCAAACGCATTTTCGCAAAACTCCCCGCCGAACCCCAGATCGACGAAGTGGCGCAACTGTACGCCGAGGCGCTGCGCAAGGCGCGGCAGGCGGATCTGACGAGCGAATCCCCCGAGGAGTTCGCCGCACGCGTGGCCGTCGCCTACCCCTTTCACCCAGGCATACGCGATCTCTACGCACGCTTCCGCGAGAACAGCGGCTTCCAGCAGACGCGCGGGCTGATCCGGCTGATGCGCATGATGACCGCGAACCTGTGGAATTCGGGCAAAGCCGACGAAACCTACCTGATTGCCGCGCACGATGTCGATCTCAACGATCAGCAGATCCGCGCCGAAATCAGCCAGATCAACAGTGCGCTGGAGAACGCCGTAGCGCACGACATCGCCTCCGAGGGGCACGCCGTCGCCGAGCAACTGGACCTCACCTACGCGACGACGGACGCCAGCGACACCGCCAGGCTGCTCTTGATGGCGTCGCTCGCCAACGTGCCTAACGCCGTGTTGGGATTGTCGATCCCGGAAGTGATCGCCTACATGGCCGCGCCGAGCCGTGACATGGGCCGGCTCAAGACCGACGTGCTGCAAACGCTGGCAGCCAATGCCTGGTATCTGCACAGCACACGCGACGGCAAGCTCTATTTCCGCAATGTGCAGAACCTCAACGCCAAACTGGAAACACTGGTCAAGACCTATGTCGACGAACAGGCGGTCAAGGAGCTGCGCGAGCGGCTGGCAGTCATCTTTGACCCCAAGCGCCGCGACATCTATCAGAAGTTGCAAATTCTGGTCGGCGTCGATGAGATCGAGCTGGAGCAGGACCGCGTCACGCTGGTGGTGACGCGTCCACATAGCGGCGGGCTTGACCCCTTCCTGCGCACCTATTATGAGCAGACGACGTGGAAGAACCGGATCGCCTTTCTGACCGGGCCGCGCAACACCTACGCCCAACTTCTGGACGTGGGCAAGCGGCTGCGCGCCATCCAGCAGATCGCCAGAGACCTGAAAGCCGAAGGGTTGACGGCGAATGACCCGCAGGTGGTGCAGGCTGAGGAGTTGGAGACGCGCATCAAGACGACCTTCCATTCAGCGGTGCGCGAGACCTTCACGACGTTGTGGTATCCGACCGGCGCCGGGCTGATGAGCGCCGACTTTCAGATGCGCTTCCAGGGCAACGAGTACAACGGCGAAGAGCAGATTCGTGCGCTGCTGCTCGACAAGATGAAGTTCACCGACGAGGTGACCGGCGACACCTTCCGCAAAAAGTGCGAACAGCGGCTCTTTACGCAACAGGCGATGCCGTGGAGCGAGATCAAGCGTCGCGCCGCGATCAACCCGATCTGGCAGTGGCACATTCCCTCGGCGCTGGATGACCTGAAGGCGGAGTGTCTGCACAAGGAAATCTGGCGCGAGGAGGGCGGCTTTGTCGACAAGGGCCCCTTCCCGCAGCCACGGACGAGCCTCAGCATCCGCGAAGGCAGGCGCAACGACAACACCGGCGAGGTGACGCTGCGCCTCACCCCTCTCTACGGCGACGTGATCTATTACGAGATCGGCGGAGACGCAACGACCGCTTCGGCGCGGCTGGAAGGGAACGAACTGACCACCGACGAGCTGCGCGTCTCCTTCCTCTGCGTAGACACGACCGGCAACCACGAAACCGGCGCCGCCGTCGCCTGGACGAACCGCATCACGCTGAAGTTTCGCATCTTCCAGCAGGGGCAGAACAAGATGCTGGAGCTGCAAGCCGCGCCGCCAGCGGAGATTCGCTACACGTCGAATGGCTCCGACCCAAAGCAGAACGGCGGGCGCTATGAGGGTCCCTTCGTGCTCCCCAGCGGCGCGCCGCTGGTGCTGGCGTACGCCGAACGCGCCGGCGTGCGTTCGGAGGTGCTGCACATCCCGATCGATTGGGAGCGCGACGAAGAGGTCAAGGTTGACCCGAGGCTGCCCGCCACGCTGCGCCGGGCGCAGAAAACGGCAAGCACCCAGGAATCCTACGCCTGGCTGAACACGCTGCACAAGGCGGACGGGCAGGCGATCTGCATCTCGATCACGATCGGTGGCAGCGGCGGCGTGCGCGATTGGCTGGAGCTGAATGTCTCCGACGACAAGCTGCTGGCGCCAGCGCAGATCGAGGAGATGCTCGAAGTGCTGCGCCGCGTGCAGGCCGATGGGCAGGTGATCCTGAGCGCGCAGGCGCTGCGTTTCCCCAGCGGCGAACGCCTGCTGGATTGGGTGGCGGCCACGAAGAGCGAGCTGCGGCCCGGAGAGGTCAAACAATAACGATGGCATCTGCAGGGGCGTCGCCTGTCACCCTGGTCAAACGCTCGTTTGGCTTCAATCCGCTCGAAAGCCAGCATCACTTCCTGGTCTACATTCCGCGCGGCGCAGGGCAGATGGTGCGCATCAGCGAACATCTGACGTGGAACGAGGGGAGCGGCTCCAGCACGGTGACGTTGGACGCGACGCAAGATGGACAGGTGCGCGTGCTGCTGCCGCGCCTCAAGTGGGATGCGATCGCCGAGGCGGTGCGCGTCGAGTTCAACCGTCGGCTGAAGGCGCAGGGCATGGGCGCGGGCGTGTGGCGCCCCGAAGAGAACCTGGTGCGCCGCGACCTGGGCAAGGAGCTGACGCTGCTGGCGTGGGCTGTGGAGGAGGCGGAGCCGGCGCTCTTTGCCAACGCCATCGCCAACTGGCTGGGGCTTTACCCGGAGGAGCGCCAGTGGCTCTACACGCAGACCGCGGCGGCCACGGGGCACGGCGTCCACGGCCGCAACATCGGCTGGCGCAAGGCGGTGCGCTACGC
>Ga0272446_1003786_pt1 | contig 18677 bp, 21 predicted proteins | sample YNPCB0061_FD_194587 | JGI IMG/M metagenome (GOLD analysis project Ga0272446, IMG submission 194587) | Hot spring microbial mat communities from Yellowstone National Park, WY, United States - YNP-CB-006-1 | ecosystem: Environmental > Aquatic > Thermal springs > Hot (42-90C) > Sediment | place... | reverse complement strand
CGCGGGGGCGTGCGCCCAGACGTACGCGGACAGCGCCGCGTCGTCGGGCAGCTGCGAGAGGTCGAGCGCGGTGTCGGTGGTGGCGGCGACGACGAGGAGCAGGACGGAAGACCACATGCCGCGCCAAGGCGGCTACACGGACCGGGCCAGCCGTAACCCCGCGGGGACAGGAGGCCGCAGCCCGTCGACTGCAAGTTCATTGCAGGGGCGGCTGAAAGGGCTTTTCAGTCGGCACGCGAGGCGGTCCGCGGACGTGTGGTGCGGCTTTCATGCGCATCCTCGGCCTCTCGTGATGGTGGCGCGGGTCGCCGGGTGTGGCGCGCTGACGCCGCCAAAGCTGGACGCGGGGACGCCCGACGCGGGCGGGACGGGTGGAGGCGCGGCGTGTGACGGCTCCGCGGCGAGTCAGCGGCTCGCCGCGAGCGAGGCGGCGATGTCCGCGAGCGAACGAAACAGGAGCCGCGGATCATCGCGCGACGGTGTGAACCCGCGACGCGCCCACCACCGCGCGGCGTCGTCGTCCACGGCATTGACGAGCAGCGCGCGTCCACCGACGAGGCGCGCCGCGTCCACGCAGCGAGCGAGCGCGTGCTTCAAGAGGCCCCCGGCGATGCCGCGCCCTGTGTGCCGCTCGTCGGTCGCGAGCTGGGCCAGGAGCAGGCAGGGCACCGGATCTGGCGGCTGCCCGGTGCGCACCGCGCGGCTCAGCTTCGTCGGCGTCACGGCCGTCGGCGCGAGCCCGTAGTACCCCACGACGCGCCCGGCTTCGCGGACGACCATCACCACGGTGAAGCTCCGCTGCTGGTTGGTCAGTGCCCTCGTCTTGAGCCAGTGGTCGAGCGCCGGCTTCCCGCACGAGAACTCCGACACGTCGTGCTTGTCGGTGAGGAGCTCGGGCCCGGACAGGCTCATTCCCACGGAGCCTTGCGCTTGAGCACGTCGACCAGTGCACGCACGGGCTTGCCTCTGCCCGCGATGGCCCGGGCGAAGGCAGCGAAGCCCTGCGGGCTCATGCGGACCAGCGTGCGCTCGAGCAGCACTTGCTCGGCGGCACGCACCGCGGCCTCGCGCACGAACTCGGTGCGGGAGCGCCCACGAGCGCCTGCCGCCCGGTCGATGAGCTCGACGTCTTCAGGCGGGAGCCGCATCGACAGCGGGTGCTCTTTGCGGGCGGCGCTTCGCATGTCTCCGTTGTAGTGCAAATGGCACTACAAAGAAAACCGGGCTCAGCCAGGCGCGCCGTCGTCCTTGACCAGCTTCGCGAACGTCGGGTGCGAGATGCCCAGCGCCTTCGCCGTGTCCATGCGCCGGCCGCCCAGCTGCTCCAGCGCCCACTTCGCGTAGCGGCGCTCCACCTCGTCGAGCGGCTGCACCTCGGGCACCACGAAGCCCTTCGCGCCGGGCGCGTCCCGGGAGGTGATGAGCCAATCCAGCGTCAGCTCGTCGGTGCCCTCGAAGACGCTCGCCCGCTCGAGGATGTTGGACAGCTCGCGCACGTTGCCGGGGAAGCGGTACGCGGCGAGGCGGGACAGCGCGGCGGGCGTCAGGCGCGGCACGGCGCGGCGGCCCTGGTCGGCGGCGATGCGCGCCAGCAGGCCCGTCGCGAGGCTCTCCACGTCCTCGCGGCGCTCGCGCAACGGCGGCACCGCCAGCCGGAACACCGACAGGCGGAACCACAGGTCCTCGCGGAAGGTGCCTTCCCGCACGCGGGCTTCGAGGTCGCGGTTGGTCGCCGCCACCACGCGCGCGGTGCTCGTCTGCTCGGCCGCGCCGCCCAGCCGCCGGAAGCGCCCGCCGTCGAGGAAGGTGAGCAGCTTCGCCTGCAGCACCGCCGACAGCTCGCCCACCTCGTCGAGGAACAGCGTGCCGCCCTGCGCCAGCTCCACCAGGCCCTGCTTCTGCGCCTTCGCGTCGGTGAAGGCGCCCTTCTCGTGGCCGAACAGCTCGCTCTCGGCCATCGCCTCGGGCAGCGCGGCGCAGTTCACCTGGATGAAGGGCGCCGCCTCGCCGAAGGACGTGCGGTGGAGGTGCCACGCCAGCGCCTCCTTGCCCGTGCCCGTCTCTCCCAGGAGCAACACCGGGCTGCGCGGGCTGCCCTTCGCGATTCGCTCGAGCGCGCCCAGCACCTCCTGCATCACCTTCGACTTCGGAGGAATCAGCGCGCGGCGGCCGGACAGCCGGCCCTCGACGAACTCGAGGCGGGCCTTGAGGCGAACCTCGTCGGCGGCGCGCCGCGCCTTCAGCACCAGGTCCGGCAGCTCGATGGGCTTCACCAGGTAGTCGGTGGCGCCCCGGCGCATCGCCTCCACCGCGCTGGCCACGTCGCCGTGCGCCGTCACCATGACGATGACCGCCCGCGGCTGCGCGGCCCGCAGCTCCGGCAGCCAGTCCAGCCCGTCGCCATCGGGCAGGCGGCGGTCCAGCACCACGAAGTCGTAGCCCTTCTCGGCGGCGGCCGTCTTCGCCTGCTGCAGCGAGTGCGCGAGGTCGACGGGGAAGCCCTCGCGCTGCAGCGTCGCCGCCGCCACCGTCGAGAAGGCGCGGTCGTCGTCGATGAGCAGCGTCGCGGACATGCCTGCCTCTTAGCGCACCGGCAGCTCGAGCTCGAAGCGGCTGCCCTGCGCGGTGCGCCGGAAGCGGAGCGCGCCGCCCAGCTGCTCCGCCGCCCGCCGCGTCATGGTGAGCCCCAGCCCGATGCCGCGCGGCTTCGACGTGACGAACGGCTCGCCCAGCTGCGCCTCGAAGCCCGGCGGCGGCCCGCCCGCCGTGTCCTCCACCGAGAGCACCACGCGCCCGTCCTCCCGCCGCGCCGTCACCTGCACCCGCGGCGCCGCCGAAGAGCCCAGGTCCTTCGCCGCGATCGCCGCCTCGATGGCGTTGCGCACCAGGTTGTCCACCGCCGTGGCCAGCAGCAGCGGATCGCTCGAGAGGGGCAGCTGCTCGGGCAGCTCCAGCGCCACCTGCGCCTCTGACGCCTCGGGCAGGGCCGACAGCGCCTGCACCGTCTCGCGCACCACCGCCGCCACGTCCACCGGCACCAGCCGCGTCTCGTCCGGCCGCGCGAAGGAGAGGAGCGAGCGCGCGAGGTGCCCTAAGCGCTCCACCTGGCCCTTCATCGTCTTCGTCGCCAGCCCCGCGTCGCCGCCCGACTCCAGCAGGCTGGTCGCCGCCTTGAGGCCGTTGAGCGAGTTCTTCACCTCGTGCGCGATGAGGGACGACGCGGTGCCCAGCGCGGCCATCTTCTCCTGCGCCGCGACGCGGGCCTCCACCTCGAGGAAGGCGCGCCACGTGCGCCGGAGGAACAGCGTGAAGGCGCCCACCGCCACCAGCTGCAGCACCACCAGGAAGGCCAGCTGCAGGTTGAGGCGCCGGCGAATGGGGGTGATGGCGGCGGCCTCCGTCTCGAGCGCCAGCACCTCGAGCGACGTGCCCCGCACCGCGAAGACGGCCGCGACCACGTCGTCGCCCTGCACCGTCCACGTCGCCGGCTCGCGCGCCAGCAGCAGGTCCACGCGCGACGGGAAGTCGGGCGCGCGGCTCCACTCGGGCTCGCTGAGCGGCAGCAGCACCCGCTCGCGGCTCGACAACAGCAGCAGCTGCTCGCCCGGCCCCTCGATGCCGTAGAGCAGCCGGTCCGACGTGTTGACGACGCCCACCAGCACCGCCACCACCTTGCCCTCGTCGCGTACCGGCAGTGCCACCGCGATGCGCGAACTCTCGTCGTCGTCCAGGCCGTCGACCGCGGCCTTCTCGTTGGCCAGCACGTGCTGGAACCACGCGGTGTGGCTCAGCTCGCTGCTCGGCAGCGCCTCGGGTGGATCCGCCCACAGCACCCTGCCCGACACGTCCAGCAGCCCCACGCCGCCCGCGAAGAGGTTGCGGTCATCGTGGATGACGGACAAGAGCGCCGCGTCGGGCGCGCGCAGGCGCTCCAGCGGTCGGTCGGCGAGGCGCTGGAGCTCGGCGCGCAACAGCTCGAAGTGCAGCGCCAGCGAGTCCGAGTACAGGCGGCACTGCTGCGTCACGCGCTCCTTCACCTGGCGCCGCGCCTCGTCGACGTCGGCCCGGTACGAGACGACGGCGCCCACCATGCCCAGCAGGCCCACCACCACCAGGCCCACCAGCACGGAGCGCACCGTCTCGAGGGCGCCGCGGTGGACGAGGGGGCGTGGCTCCATGCGCCTCGCCTTACAGCACCGCCGCCGACGAATTGCAGCAGCGCCCGGCTCCCGTTGCTTCGCGCGTCGGCGTCACGGGTGCGTGGCGACGGAGCCCCCCGGCTTGCGCCGCGCGCCCGGGTACGGCAAATCGGCCCCAGATGGTCGCCCGGTCGAGTCCCCGTGTCGTCGCGCTGCTGGCGGTGGCGGCCCTGTCGTCGGCGTCGTGCGGCGGCGCCGGCGACTGCCAGCCCGGCAAGCGCGTCACCTGCTACCCCGGCCCCGAAGGCACGGTGAACGTCGGCGCGTGCCGCGCGGGCTCGGCCCTGTGCGACGCGTCGGGCAAGGCGATGGGCTGCGAAGGCGCCATCGTCCCGTCCGCGGAGCTGTGCGACGGCGACGACAACGACTGCGACGGCCAGGTGGACGAGGACGTCACCAACGCCTGCGGCGGCTGCACGACGCTCGAACAGGCGCTCGGCGCGAGCTGCGAGACGTGCGGCACCTGGCAGTGCGCGGGCTACGAGGCGCTGTCGTGCACCGGCGTGCGCGTCAACAACTGCGGCGTGTGCGGCGCGCCCGACGTATCCGGCCTCAACACCTCGTGCGTGGGCGCCGACGGCTGCCCCGGCACCACCGCCTGCCCGACGGACGGCGGCACCTCGGCCGTGTGCGTCTCGGCGCGGAAGAACAACTGCGGGGTGTGCGGCCTCGCCGACGTGCCCGGCGTGGGCAACGCGTGCAACACCGGCGGCTGCCCCGGCACGCTCCAGTGCAACACCACCGGGACTGGCACCGTGTGCGGCGGGCCCGGGCGGAACAACTGCAACGCCTGCGGGTTGCCCGACGTCACCGGCCTCGGCGCGCGCTGCACCGGCGCGGGCCTCACCTGTGGCGTGCGCGCGTGCAACGCCGCGGGCGACGGCACCGACTGCGTCGAGAGCCAGCAGGACCCCGACTCCGACACCGTGGCGGACCCCTGTGACAACTGCCCGATGGTGGCGAACACCACGCAGACGGACTCGGACGGCGACGGGCTGGGCAACGCCTGCGACAACTGCGTCGACAGCCCCAACGCGGGCCAGGCCGACGGCGACGGCGACGGCGTGGGCGACGCGTGCGACAACTGCGCGTCGGTGGCCAACGCGGGCCAGCTGGACAGCGACTCCGACGGCCTGGGCGACGCGTGCGACCCCGACGCAGACAACGACGGCGTGCCCAACGCGCAGGACAACTGCCCCTCGCGGGCCAACGCCAACCAGCTGGACAGCGACGGCGACGGCAAGGGCGACGCCTGCGACAACTGCCCCATCGTCAGCAACGCGAGCCAGGCCGACGGCGACGGCGACGGTGTGGGCGACGCGTGCGACAGCTGCCCCGCGGTGAATGCGCCGCAGACCGACACCGACGGCGACGGCAAGGGCGACGCCTGCGACAACTGCCCGCAGGCGGGCAACCCCACGCAGGCGGACGGCGACAACGACGGCCGGGGCGACGCCTGTGACAACTGCGCCACCATCGCCAACGCGAACCAGGCCGACTTCGACGGCGACGGGCGCGGCGACGTCTGTGACATCGTCATCAGCGAGCTGGCGGCGGCGGGGCCGGGCGGCGCCGCGGACGAGTTCGTGGAGCTGTTCAACGGCAGCAACCAGGCCGTCAACATCGGCGGGTGGTTCCTCCACTACGGCGCGGCGACGCTGAGCGGCTGGCAGACGAGGATGACGCTGCCGTCGGGCGCCGTCATTCCCGCGCGCGGCTACTACCTGGTGACGTCGGCGCCGGGCTCCGCCAGCTACACCGGCACGGCCGCGGGCGACGCCGTGCACACGTCGGCGCTGGCTTTCTCGGGAACGGGTGGCCACGTGCGGCTGGTGCTGCCGGGCGGCGCGCCGTCCACGCCCGTGGGCAGCCCGCTGGAGGCCGACCGCGTGGGCTACGGCAGCGCCGACACCGCCGAAGGCACCGCCGCGCCCCTGCCCGGGTGGGCCAGCAACGGCTCGGGCTCGCTCGAGCGCAAGGCCACCGCGACGTCCACCGCCGCGTCGATGGCGTCGGGCCCCGACTCGCTCGCCGGCAACAACTACGACTCGCAGAACAACGCCGCCGACTTCGTGTCGCGCACCACCCGCGAGCCCCAGAATCGCATCTCGCCACCCGAGTAGGCGTACAACTGTCTGAAATTGCAGGTTGCGGGCGGGTGGTTTCGTGTCGGCCTCTGTAAGATAAGAACGGCCGGTGTTTGCGGGAGGCATGCATGAGTCGCGCTGGCTGGTGGCTGACGCTGGTGTTGGTGGGCTGTGGCGTCTCCGACTCGACGTGGACGGAGGAGGCGGGCGGCACCTCGTCGGGTGAGGCGGCGCTGGCGGGGCCGGTGCAGCTGCTCGAAGCGCACGCCGTCATCGGCACCACGCGCGACGGGCGGTGGGCGCCGTACCGCGCGCCGCTGCAGGACCTCGGCTACGGCCCCTCGTTGACCAGCCTCGCGCGCGGCACCGTGCGGGTGGCGACCAGCCGCGCCGACGCGCGCGTCTTCGTGCACTACGAGTCGCACTTGTCGAACGAGGCGCGCGGCCCGTGGAAGGTGGTGGAGGCCAGCCGCGTCGACGCGCACCGCTTCGAGTTCGCCACCGCGCCCATCAGCCTCGCCGGCGGCTTCCACTACATCCCCCGCTTCGTGCACACGTTCGCCGTCGAGCTGCGCACGCCGCAGGGCAGCGCGTGGGACAACAACCAGGGCCAGGACTACGTGGTGTCGGGCGACGACGACGGCGGCTGGGCGCCGGTGTTCGCCGGGCCCATCGCGGTGATGACGGGCAACCTCGTCGTCGAGCGCGCGTACTGGGACGGCGCCACGCTGAGAGGCAGCGTGCTGGTGCGCAACGTCGGGTACGGCAAGCAGGTGAAGGTGGTGGCCACCACGTCGGCGTGGAAAGCGCAGGCGGAGGCCGACGCGACCTTCGTGAAGGCGTTTTCCAGCACCGACTTCGAACGCTGGGCCTTCGAGGTGCCCGCGCCGGTGATGGACGGCGAGGCGGTGCAGTTCGCCGCGTCCCTCGTGCGCCCCGACGGCCGCGTCGACTGGGACAACAACCTCGGCCGCGACTACGAATTGCGCCTCGACGGCGTGGGCAGCCCGTGGGCGCTGGGGCCCGTGCAGCGGCCGGGCCGCCTCGTCTTCGAGGGGCCGGACCACGGCTGGGCGGCGCGCGTCGACGTGGCGCCTCCGTCCGACGGCGCCTTCACCGTGGTGTACGACCCGGCGCGCCTGCCGACCTGCCGCGGCGTGAAGTACGGGCTGCCGGCCTGGGGCATCGTGGCGTACCTCAAGCAGGGTGACCGCTTTGTCCAGCAGGGCTTCGTGCAGCCGCCGCGGCAGCTGACGCCGGGCCTGCTGCACACGCCGGTGCTGTTCGCCGGCGGCGACGCGAAGTCCGTGGAACTCTACTTCTTCAACTCCGACGTGTGGGGCTGCCGCGCCTGGGACAGCAACTACGGGCAGAACTTCGTGCTGCGCTGGTAGCGTTGCGGGCCGCATGGGCCCCAACCTCATCGCCCTGGCGATTCCGCTCTTCTTCGTGGGCATCGCCATCGAGCTCGTCGTCGCGAAGGCGAAGGGCCGGCGCGTGTACCGGCTCGGCGACGCGATGGGCGACATGGGCTGCGGCATCGCGCAGCAGGTGGTGGGCTTGCTGTTCGCCACCGCGGCCATCGGCGGCAGCTACGGCTGGCTGTACGGCCACCGCCTGTGGACTTTGCCGACGGCGTGGCTGCCGTGGGTCGCCGCGGTCACGGGCGTGGAGGTGGCGTACTACTGGTGGCACCGCCTCTCGCACGAGGTGAACCTGCTGTGGGCCGCGCACGTCGTGCACCACCACTCGGAGGACTACAACCTCGCCGTCGCGCTGCGGCAGTCGGTGACGACGTGGGCCACCAGCCTGCCGTTCTACCTGCCGCTGGCGCTCCTGGGCGTGCCGCCGTTCCACTTCGCGGTCATCCTCGGGCTGTCCACGCTGTACCAGTTCTGGATTCACACCGAGCTGGTGCCGCCGCTGGGGGCGCTCGAGAAGTGGCTCAACACGCCCGCGCTGCACCGCGTGCACCACGCCATCAACCCGCGCTACCTCGACAAGAACCACGCGGCGACCTTCTCGGTGCTCGACCGCGCCTTCGGCACGTGGATGCCCGAGACGGAAGCGTGCGTGTACGGCACGACGCGGCCCATCAACTCGTTCAACCCGCTGTGGGCGCAGGTGGAGACGTACGTGGACTTGTTCCGCCTCGCCGCGCGCGCGCCGTCGGTGGGCCAGGGCTTGAGGGTCTTCTTCGCCTCGCCCGCCTGGCGACCGGCGTGGATGGGCGAGCCCACCAGGCGCGACTTCGCGACGAAGTACCAGCCCACGACGAGCGTGGGCGTGCAGCGCTACGCCCTGGTCCAGTGGCTCGTGCTGCTGGGCGGCGTCTTCGCCTTCCTCATGTGGGGCCGGGGCCTCGCGCCGGCGCCGTTCTGGGCGGCGGTGGGGCTCATCGCGCTGTCGCTGGCGGCGCTGCCCGCGCTGGTGGAAGGCAAGCCGTGGGCGCGGCCGCTCGAGGCGGGGCGCGTGGCGACGGTGCTGGTGCTCGCCGGCGCGTGGGGGGCGGGCGTGCTGTGAATCTGGCGGGGCGGCGGGACCGCGCCGCTCACTCGCTCCAGCCGAGCTCGATGGTGAAGCCGTCGGCGCTCTCCGTCGCGACGGTGACGAAGGAGGTCTTCGCCCCGCACGTCTCGAGCACTGCCTCGAGACAGCCGGCGAGGAAGTGCGCGCGCGCGTCCTGTTCCTGCGACGACAGCAGGTACCGCCGCTCGCCGGTGGCGACGATGGAGAGCGGCAGGTCCTCGCGCACCGACGACAGGTAGCGCGGCAGCGTGAAAATGGTGCGGTCCGGGCCGAACAAGGGCGCCATGCTTCGGAACACCCAGCCCACCGGCGTCTGCTTGAAGCCGGAGACGAAGGCCCGGCCCACCGCGCGCAGCCCGTCCGCCTCGGACAGCGTGGGGAAAGCGTGCCGGCGCGCGAGGTCCATCGACTGGCGGAGCAGCGACAGCGGGTAGTGCGTCGCGAGCGCGTCGAGGTCGACGCCCAGTGCCTTCAGCTCCGCCTTGAGCGCCCCGGTGACGGGGATGCCTTCGGGCCGGAAGAGCGCCTCGAACGTGCGCCGGGGGACCGACTGGTCTGGAGGCACGACACCCATCGGGAGTCCTCGGGCCGCGTCATCCCTCGTTGACCCCCTGCGCTCAAGCCCTTACAAGCGGCGCCTTCCCAAGGAGCGTTCCTCATGCGCGTTGTCCTGATCACCGCGTTTGCCGCCCTCACGGTGTTGGCGCTGTCCTGCGAGAAGAAGCCGACCGCGGAGCCGCCGAAGCCGACCGAGCCGCAGCCGACCGCGGGCAAGGACGTGAAGCCGGCCGAGCCGAAGCCGGCGACCGAAGACACGATTCTCCTGGGCGAAGTGGGCTCGTTGACCGGCAGCGAGGCGGCGTTCGGCGACTCCACCAAGAAGGGCGTCGAGCTCGCGCTGGAAGAGGCGAACGCGGCGGGCGGCGTGAAGGGCAAGAAGCTGGCGGTGCGGGTGTACGACGACCAGTCGAAGCCCGAGGAGGCGGCCAGCGCGGCCACGCGCCTGGTCACGCAGGACAAGGTGGTGGCGATCATCGGCGAGGTGGCGTCGTCCAACTCGCTGGCCATGGCGCCCATCGCGCAGGAGGCGAAGGTGCCGATGGTGAGCCCCTCGTCGACGAACCCCAAGGTGACCGAGGTGGGCGATTACATTTTCCGCGTCTGCTTCATCGACCCGTTCCAGGGCTTCGTGATGGCGAAGTACGCGCACGAGGAGCTCAAGTTCAAGAAGGTGGCCATCCTCACCGACAAGAAGAGCGCGTACTCGGAGGGGCTGACCGAGGTCTTCTCGCGGAAGTTCGCCGAGATGGGCGGGAAGATCGTCGGCATCGAGGCGTACGCGAAGGGCGACACCGACTTCCGCGCGCAGCTCACCAACATCAAGAAGCTGAAGCCCGAGGGCCTCTACGTGCCGGGCTACTACCAGGACGTGGCCATCATCGCCGAGCAGGCGCGGGAGCTCGGCCTCAAGGTGACGATGATGGGCGGTGACGGCTGGGACTCCGAGAAGCTGTTCGAGCTGGGCGGCAGCGCGGTGGACGGCAGCTACGTGTCGAACCACTACTCGGCCGACGACCCGACGCCGCGCGTGCAGGACTTCATCAAGAAGTACCAGGCGAAGTACGGCAACGTGCCCGACTCGCTGGCGGCGCTGGGCTACGACGCCGCGAAGGTGGTCATCGAGGCGATGAAGCGCGCGCCCGACGTGTCCGGCCCGGCGCTGCGTGACGCCATCGCCCAGACGAAGGACTTCCCCGGCGTGGCGGGCACCATCACCCTCGACGAGAAGCGCAACCCCGTGAAGCCGGCGGTGGTGCTGACGGTCGAGGGCGGGAAGTTCAAGTACAAGGCCACCGTCGCGCCGTAACGCCGTCGCGCCATGTACGAGTTCATCCAGCACGTCATCAACGGCCTCGCGGTCGGCACCATCTACGCCTTGGTCGCGCTGGGCTACACGATGGTCTACGGCGTGCTGAAGCTGATCAACTTCGCGCACGGCGACGTGATGATGGTGGGCGTGTACGTCGGCTACGCGGTGGCCTTCCTGCTGGGCCGCGAGGCGATGGGCAGCCTGGGCGCGGCGCTGGTGGTGTTCGCCGCGTCGATGGCCGCGTGCGCGGTGCTGGGCTTCGTCATCGAGCGCTTCGCGTACCGGCCGCTGCGGGACAAGTCGCGCCTCACCGCGCTCATCACCGCCATCGGCATCAGCTTCGCGCTGTCCTACGGCTTCCAGCTGGACTTCAAGGTGAGCGTGGGCGGCGGCGAGGTGACGGTGCTGCCGGGCGCGGCGTCGCGGCGCTTCCCCGAGCTCATCCGCCCGCAGGAGTGGCTGGTGCTGGGCGACAACGACGTCATCATCTGGAACTGGCAGGTGATCAGCTTCGGCATCGCGCTGCTCTTGCTGGTCGGCCTGCAGGTGCTGGTGTACCGGACGCGCTTCGGCAAGGCGATGCGCGCGGTGTCGCACGACCACAAGGTGGCGGCGCTCCTCGGCATTCCCGTCGACACCGTCATCGCGGTGACGTTCATGCTGGGCAGCGCGCTGGCGGCGGGCGCGGGGCTGCTCTACGCCATCAAGGACAAGACGATTCAGCCGCTGATGGGCGTGATGGTGGGCCTCAAGGCCTTCGTCGCGGCCGTCATCGGCGGCATCGGCAACCTGCCGGGCGCGGTGGTGGGCGCCTTGCTGCTGGGCCTCTGCGAGGAGTTCATCGTCGGGTACACCGCGTCCAGCTGGCGCGACGCCGTAGCCTTCGGCTTCCTCATCGTGGTGCTGCTGTTCCGCCCGGAGGGGCTCTTTGGCCGCGTGCAGGCCGAGAAGGTGTGACGGCGGCCAGGGTCGACGCCCCGGGACGTTCGGTGCGACAATGCGCCCATGAAGCGCGCGGCGGAACGAGACTCCTTCGAGGTCCTCACCGAGCTGTTCGCTCGGGACATCGACGGCGCGCTGATGGACGAGAACCTCAAGCTGACGCCCGAGCAGCGGCTCCTCAAGCTCGAGGCGATGATGCGCTTCGGCGAGGAAGCGAGGAGAGCGCGTGCAGCCGCCGTTCCTGCAGAAGCTCGTCGACGCTCTGGTCAGTAGCCGCGTTCGCTTCGTCATCATCGGCGGCGTGGCGCTCAACATCCAAGGGCACGCGCGTGCCACCGAGGACTTCGACGTCTGCTACGCGCGAGACCGCGAGAACCTGGTCAACCTCGCCGCGGCGCTCGCTCCGCTGAACCCTCGGCTGCGCGGGGCTCCGGCTGGGCTGCCCTTTGTGCTCGACGTGCCCACGCTTCGCGCGGGCCTCAACTTCACGTTGAGCACTGACGCTGGAGCCATCGACCTGCTGGGCGAGGTGACCGGCCTCGGTGGCTACGCCGCGGCGGACGCGCTCGCCGACGAGTTCGAGTTCTTCGGGCACAAGCTGCTGGTCCTCAACCTCGACGGGCTCGAGCGGACGAAGAAGGCCGCCGGCAGACCGAAGGACCTCGTCGACCTGGGAAGCATCGCCGAGCTCAAGAAGCGACGCGGCTGATCGCTTCCCGCGGGCCGGGCAACACCTTCCGCGGCAACACCGTCACCGACGACGAGAGCTGCATCGAGGACCTGGGGCCCATCGCCATCGCCGACGTGCCGGCGCAGGTGACGGCCGCGTGCACCGACTTCGTGGACGTCGTCGAGGGGCGCGTGTACCTCGTGCGCACCGTCGAGTCCGACACCCGGCAGTACGCGGCCTTCGGCGTCACCGCGCACACGCCGGGCCGTGAGGCCACGCTGCGCTGGTTCCGCTCGCCGAAGCCCGACGCCCTCGTCCTCGACTTCTGAGGCAGCCGTCGCGGGGCTCGGGTACGGTTCCGCACCGGGGAGGTCGTCATGTCGCGACTGCATCGGGGACTCGCCGTCGTCGTGATGCTCCACGCCGCGCTCGCGGTCGCCCAGGCGACGCCCGCGCCCACCGCCGAGCCGGCGCCCGCTGCGCCGCCGGTGCCGTCGATTCCGCCGCCGCCGCCGAGCGCCGAGCCCACCGCGACGCCGGCGCCCACCACCGTGCCGCCCGCCGTCGCGCCGCCGCTGTACGGCCGCGGCCCCGCCACGCCGAAGGAGGTCGTCAGCGACCGCTCCTTCGGCATTCACGTGGGCGTCAACCTGGGCCTCTTCGCCGTCGACTTCCAGCTGGGCCACTTCTACGGCTTCGCGGCGGGCAACGCGGGCGTGCCGCTCGTGTCCAACGGCAGCATCGGCGCGTTCGCCATCGGCCTCGGCTACACCACGCCGCTGTCGCACCCCGACGAGTCGATGTGGTTCATGGACTTCTTCGTCGACGCGCTGCCGGGTTGGGCCACCCAGGGCGGCGCCGAGGCGGTAGTGGGCGCGGGCGTGGGCCTGGGCTTCCGCTACCTGCACCGCAGCGGCTTCACCGCCGGCTTCAAGATTCCCGTCTTCGGCGCGTCCTTCAGCACCGCGTCGAACTACAGCACCTCGCAGTCGGTCGGCATGTTCTACCTGTTCAGCGCCATCGCGCTGCCCATCATCTCGTTCGGCTACCGCTTCTGACTCACGGCGAGCGCGCGGCGGAAGAAGGCCGAGTGCTTCGCCAGCGCCTCCAGGTACTCGCGCACGTCGGCCTGCGCCTGCGCCGACAGCTTCGCGTACGGCACCACGTGCTCGTCGGGCACGTAGCGGAAGGTGAAGTTGATGCGCCGGGTCTCGAAGCCGTCGATGGCGGGCCGCGCGAAGACGACGCCGTCCTTGCGGTCGACGCGCTGCACGCGGTGGAACGTCTTGCGCTTCCACTTCTCGCCGCCGAACACCTGCAACGCGCCGTCGTCGAGCCACTGCTGCAGCACCACCCGGTCGCGCTCGCCGGGCCGTCGGCTCTCGACGAACTGGAACAGCGCGCGCTCACCCAGCGAGAGGCTCGCCACCGGCCCGGGCTCGAAGTCCTTGTGCTCGCCGACGCGCGCGGTGTCCACCCAGCGGCCGTCCACCAGGCGGCGCCCGTAGAAGTTGATGAGGCAGGTGTTGAGGTGCCAGCCCTCGGGCAGGTCCGGGAAGCGGAACATGCCGCGCACCAGCGCCTCGATGCGCGTCACCAGCGCCTGGAGCACCGGTGGAAAGGGCTCGGCCTCCACGCAGCGGTCGAACAGCCCGTGCGGCGGCCGGTAGTAGTCGAGGCAGGCGAACTGCCAGTTGCCCAGCCAGTACACCGGGCGCAACAGGGCGCGCCGCGTCTCGCCCGGCGGCGGCGGCCTCACGGTGGAGAAGCGCTGCTCCCACAGCGGGTGCAGCGTGGCGAGGTACGCCAGCACCGCGTCGCGCTCGCCGGGCTTCAGGAAGCGCGCGTCGTAGTGGAGGCCGGCCGGCAGCGCAGGTCTCCCGCGCGGGCGCAGCGGCGGGCCCTTCCAGAATGACGGTCGACCGCGGCGCGGCTCCATGCCGCCAGGCGCCTTAGCACCCGCGCGTCAGTTCAGGTCCAGCCACTGCGCGATGGCCAGCTGCGCCTCGACGTCGATGTCGGGGAACACCACGGACACCTGCACGCCGGTGGGCAGCCCGCTGCGGCCGACGACGTGCCCGCGCGTGACGACGGGGCCCACGTACGTCGGCACCGAGAACATCAGCTCCACGGCGTCGCCCGCGGGGGGCGTGGTGGTGATGAAGGACGCGCCTTCCACCGAGAGGTCGCCCACGCAGCTGCGGCTCTTCTTCCCGGGCTCGCGCACGTCCAGCGCGATGGTGCGGCGTGGGCTGTCGCGGCGGTCGGCGACCCGGCGCTCGCGCTTGCGCTCGATGGGCTCGGCGATGAGGTGGCGCTCACGGCGATCCGCGCCGGTTCGTCGGTCTCTCATGTGCGACAGGCTGCCACAGGCCTGCAGCCGCGCCATTTTTCAGACGGCGGACTCACTGGGTGCGGGGGCCAGGGCCGGCTCGGCCCTGGACGACTCGGCCTTCGGCGAGGCGCCGAACCACTTCCACGGGTAGCCGGGCTCGACGTACGCGTCGGCGGGGATCTGGTGGGCAATCTGCGCGTGCAGCTGAGGCAGTTGGCTCCAGTGCACGCCCGGCTTGTAGTGGTGCGCGGTGTGGAAGCCGAGGTTGCCCGTCAGCCGGTTGTAGAAGGGCTGGAGGATGTTGTTGCACGCGACGAAGTGGCTCGCGGTGCTGCGCCCCGAGTGGTGCGTCCACGTGGCCATCGCCGTGCCGAAGAGCGCGAGGAAGGGAATGAGGACGAAGAGGATGGCGCCGGGCACCGGCCGGTACCAGACGAGCGCCGCCGTCAGCGTCGCCGACGCGACGAACATGCCCGCGAAGAGCTGCCGCTGCTTCGGGTAGCGCGCGCCCGTCTGCCACGCGCGCCAGTACGCGGTGAGGGTGGTGACGAGCGAGTACTCCCACTCGCCCATGCGGCTGCCGTCGGCGCGGGCCCAGCGCGACTCGTCCTTCTGCTGGTCCAGGTAATTCACGTGGTGGCCCAGCGAGTGGTGCAGCACCCAGGCCTGGCTGGTGACGCCCGTGGTGAGCGCGTAGACGAGCTCGAGCAGCCGGTTGGGCAGCCAGTGGGTGAAGGTGCTGACGTGCTGGTGGTGGTGGTTGAAGGCGCACGCGCCGGCCTTGGGCAACAGCGACAGCAGGCCGTAGGCCAGCAGCAGCCACCACGAGTCCACGGCCAGGTACACCGCGACGTCGACGGAGAAGAGGGCCAGCAACAACAGGACGGGGACTCGGTCTTCGCGGTAACGGAACATCAGGGAGCGGCATCCTCTCCCGGAAGCGGGGCGTGCCGTCAATTGACGAATGGGGGTTTCGTGGCAGCGCGGTGACGCGCGGCTTGTTAGGGGGCGATTGGCGATGCGCCTGGGGAAAGCGGGGTGGCTCGAGCAATTGGTGCGCGAGGTGGTGACGAGCCACCGGGTGGACCTGCGCTCGCCGTCCTTCCAGCGGGCGATGGAGGTGCCCCCCGGGCGCGGGCGGGCGCGGCGCTACGTGCGCGACATGCTGCGCGAGTCGGGCCTCCTGTACGGCACGCCGCAGGTGGCGCCGGCGACGGTGGAAGGGCAGGGGCCGGAGGAGCAGCTCTTCCTCGCCGTGCTGCGAACCTTCTGTCGGCTCGCGCTGGACGTGGCGGTGCTGGTGGACGCGCCGCCGGGGCCGCGGGCCGAGCAGGTGATGTTGCTGCTGGCGGCCGTCATCGGGCGGCTCGACGACGCGGAGGAGGTGCACCGGCGCATCGAGCGGGCGATGAAGCAGTGGCCGTTGCCGCAGAAGTTGTGGCGGCGCGTGGAGGAGGCGCTCGAGACGCGGGCCATCTCGCTGGCGGCGGACCCGTACTACGGCCTGGTGCTGCACAACGGGGCCGTGTACGCCGACGCCAACCTGTTGGGGCGCGTGGCCATCGCGTACTTCTCTCGCAGCAGCTTCCCGCGCGCGGCGGTGGAGCGGCGGCTGCGCTTCGCGGCGACGCAGAAGGCGCGGTTGGTGGAGGTGCTGGTGGCGCTGGTGTGCGCCGAGCGCAGGCCGGGCTTCCCCACGCGGCGCGCCATCCTCAGGCAGATCGACGACCTGCGGCTGCCCGAGGAGCTGGCGGACGCGACGCGGGACTTCGCGCGCAAGGCCTTCGAGAAGCCGCCGATGGTGAAGCAGTTGGCGCGCGACGTGCGGAGCCGGGACCTGAAGCGCTTCATCCTCGAGCAGACGTTGCTGGCGTCGCTGGTGGACGGGCGGCGCAGCGCGCGCGAGGTGGCGTGGACGAAGTCGCTGGCGAAGCAGCTGGGCTTCAAGGACGACGAGGTGAAGGCGCTCGAGCTGGCGGTGGCGGAGTTCTACGCGCGGCACCGCAACGTGGTCGACGTCTTCACGCTGTCGGCGGGGGCGGAGGTGATGGGCGAGGAGTGGGTGGACACCATGTCCACCTCGATGCGGAAGAACTACCGCGCGCTGCTCACCGAGGTGCGCGAGACGGGCGAGCTGTCGGTGCTGCTGGCGCGGGCGGCGCGGGGCGTGAAGCTGACGGCCGACGAGAAGCGGCGCATGCGGGAGCAGCTCATCGACGTGGCGAAGGCGGTGCCGGCGCTGGCCATCTTCGCTGCGCCGGGCGGGGTGCTGCTGCTCATCGCGCTGGCGAAGGTGCTGCCGTTCGACCTGTTGCCGAGCGCCTTCCGCGACGAGCCGGGCGTCGAGGGCGCGCCGTCAGACGAGGAAATTCACTGACTTCTGGCGGCGTGAATCCTCCCCGCGCGTTTCTGCATCGTGCCCGTCGACGGCGGCCGCGACTCCTCGCGGCGCACGCACGAAGGAGTCGACCATGTTGCAGAAGCTCTTCCCGACGAACGAAGGGACCGTGGACCGTGCCATTCGCGTGGTGCTGGGCGTGGTGCTGCTGAGCCTGGTGTTCGTCGGTCCGCAGACGGTGTTCGGGTGGATTGGCGTGGTGCCGCTCTTGACGGGGCTGGTGGGCAGCTGCCCGCTGTACCGCGTCTTCGGCATCAACACGTGCTCCATCGACAAGAAGGCGAGCGCGTAAGGCGTTGCGTCGCGTGGAGCGCGCGCGCATCCTGCGCTTCACCTGCATGACTTCCGTCGACGCCGACGCCGAGCTGTGCCGACGAGCCGCGGAGGGCGACCGCCAGGCGATGAGCGCGCTGGTGGCGGCCTTTCGCGGCCCCCTGTACCGCTTCGCGCGGCGGCTGACGCGGGACGATGCGCTGGCGGAGGACGTGCTGCAGGAGACGTTCCTCACGGCGCTGAAGAAGGTGGGCGGGTGGCGGGGCGAGGGGACGTGTCGCGGGTGGCTGTTCTCCATCGCGCGGACGCAGGTGTTGATGGCGCAGCGGCGGCGGACGGGCGAGCCCGAGGGCTTCGAGGAGGTGGAGCCCGAGGCGGAGCTGCCGAGGTTGGGGTTGGAGGCGGGGTGGGGCGCGGCGATGGATCCGGAGGCGCTGGCGTCGCGCATGGAGGCGCAGGCGCAGCTCGAGGCGGCGCTGGCGACGTTGGCGCCGGCGGAGCGCGAGGTGGTGGCGCTGCGGGACCTGGAAGGGTTGTCCGGCGAGGACACGGCGCAGGCGCTGGGCCTGTCGCTCGCGGCGATGAAGAGCCGGCTGCACCGGGCGCGGCTGGCGCTGGTGGCGGCGGTGAAGCGAGGAGGCGGCCATGGCGGGTAACAAGCAGGTGGGCGGCCTCTGGTGCTTCGACGTGCTGGAGAGGCTGTCGGACTACGTCGACGGCGAGCTCGCCGCGGCGGAGCGCGCGCAGGTGGAAGCGCACCTGAAGGGCTGCGACGAGTGCACGAAGTTCGGCGGTGAGTTCGGCGCGGTGGTGACGCGGTTGCGCGAGCGGCTGGGCGCGAGGGCGGACGTGCCGGCCGACGTGGCGAAGCGGCTCGACGAGGCGTTGGCGAAGCGCTGATCCGTCAGCTTTGTCCTGTCTGTGGCGTCGAGGGTTCCGTTGACACGGTGGGGGCCATTCGGTAGGTGGCGCCTCGAATCACCGGGGAGTGGCTCAGCCTGGTAGAGCACTTGGTTCGGGACCAAGGGGTCGCAGGTTCAAATCCTGTCTCCCCGACTGGTGAAGGCCCCCGAGGTTGTTGGAGAAATCCACGGCCTCGGGGGCTTCGTTTTTCGCACGGCCCGGAAGCCGCACCACCGGCGCACCACGCCGCGCCTCCAGCACCTCGGCCATGCGCGGGAACGAGAGCGCTTCGAGTGGTCGCCGGAGGTCCTCGAAGTCGAGGTGGCCGTAGGTCTCCGCGGTGAGCCGGATGTCGGAGTGCCCGGCCAGCCGCGCCGCGTGGGCGAGGGACGCCCCCGCACTCATCAGCAGAGTGACGGTAGTGTGCCGGAGGTCCTGGAAGCGCACCTGCCGCGGTCTGGGTGACGGCCA
>Ga0272446_1003785_pt1 | contig 18681 bp, 10 predicted proteins | sample YNPCB0061_FD_194587 | JGI IMG/M metagenome (GOLD analysis project Ga0272446, IMG submission 194587) | Hot spring microbial mat communities from Yellowstone National Park, WY, United States - YNP-CB-006-1 | ecosystem: Environmental > Aquatic > Thermal springs > Hot (42-90C) > Sediment | place... | reverse complement strand
CTCGCCCTCGACCCGCACTTCATCGCCGGGCCTGGGGATGCGGCCCAGCCGGGTCATGATGTAACCGCCCACCGTCTCAAAATGCTCGTCTCGCAATTGCAGACCCAGCGCCTCGTTCACATCGTTGAGACTGGCCAGACCGTTGATTAGCGCGCTGCCATCGGGCGCCATTTGAATATCCGGCATGCGATCCGCCGGCGGCTCGCCAACTTCACCCACAATCTCCGCCAACAAATCGCCCAGCGTCACCAGGCCGGCCGTGCCGCCATACTCGTCCAGCACGATGGCCATGGATTGCCGATGGCGGCGAAACTGCTGAAGCAACTCGTCGGCGCGCTGGGAATCCGGCACGAAGAAGGCCGGGCGCATCAACTGCCGGACGGTCATGTTGCCCGCGCCTGGCAACAGCGCGCGCATCATGTCTTTGCTGTGCAACACCCCCACGATGTTGTCGAGCGAATCCTGATACACCGGCAACTGACTGTGCGGGTGCGCCGACAGCAATTGCGCCACGCTCTCCAGCGGCGAATCGACATCCACACACACCAACTCCGTGCGCGGCACCATCACTTCGCGCGCCGCCAGATCGCCGAACGAGAACACCGCGTCGAGCATATCGCGCTGATCGGATTCGATCAGGCCGCCTTTCTGGCTGGCCGCCACCAACATGCGCAACTCATCGACCGAGTACAGTCGCTCGTCCGCCATGTCCGGGCTGTAACCCAGAATACGCAACACGAGGCGCGACGCGCTTTTCAACAGCCAGATGGCCGGGCGCAACAACCCGGCCAGCGTGTTCATGGGCGCAACCACGATCAGCGCAATCCGCTCTGCCGATCGCAAGGTGATCGAGCGCGGCACCAGCTCGGCCAACACAATCTGGAAGAACGAGGCGATGAACAGGCCGATCAGGCCGCCCATGACCGCCGCCAGGCCGGACAACCAGGGCGGCGCAATGCCGCCCAGCAAGTAGGTGAACACCTGGGTGAAGGCCGGCTCGCTGACGATGCCCACCGCCACCGACGTCAGGGTGATGCCAATCTGGGTGGCGGCAAAGAAACGATCGGGGTCCTCCATGACGCGCAAAACCACGCGCGCGCCGGCGTTGCCACGATCCGCCAGCTCCGCAATGCGCGTCTTGCGCGACACCGCCAGGCTGTACTCGGCAAACACAAAGAAGGCGTTGATGGCGATGAGAATAAACAGACTGGCGATGCCAACGCCAACACTCACACTATCCATCAGGCGCCACCGCGCATGCCGCGAACGCTATAATCCCATGCTGGTGTTCGCCTCAACGCATTGTCAGGATCCGGCTCTGGCACGTCTTGACTCATGCGGACATTCTAGCGGATTCACCACCAGCCGCCGATGAGAAAACGAAAAGGCGTCTACCAGGCGCTCGACGCCGCCGGCAATGTGATTTCGGACGAGCGCTGGCAAATGTGGCTGCCGGATGACGGTTCCACTGGCGACGGGTTGCGGCAAATCGAATCGGAAATCACACGCATCGCCCCCTTCCCCCACCCGCGCATCGAGTCGCTGGCGGCGCAACTGGTTAGCGTGGGCGACGGCCCAATCGCCTGGCACGCGCTTTCCATCCACACACGAAACGGGGCGATTGAGGCCGGCGTGCGCTTCGAGAAAGACGCTGCCGGCCAGGACTGCGCCCGATTCTGCTGGCGCCGCCATCAACAGAGCTGGCAGCGCCAGTACGCCTGGAGAGCAGATTGTGAAATCGGTTACAATTCCGCCCTGTTTGGCGCGGCGGCGGTGTGGCGAAGCCGGCTGCGCCCGGGTGAATCGCGGATCATCACAATGATCGACATCGACGCCGTGACCCTTGAGCCTCTGCCGGCGCAGCAACGCTGGTCGCATCGGGGATTCGAGGCGCTGGACACGCCACTCGGACGCCTGAGCCTGGCGCGCTATGAATTCGGCCCGGCCGGGGTGACGGCGCAAGGCCGGCTGTGGTGCGATGAAGACGGCGTGGTCTACGCTTACACCGCTGCGGATGGCAGCGGTTTCCGGCTGGCCGCGGTAAACGCAAAGCAGACATGATCGTGACGTTGTTGATGGACGGTGGAATGAACTCATGACCTGGAATGACCTCGTTGCAGTGCTCCCTCCTCTCATTTTGATCGTCGGCGGCATCGTGATCCTGATGGCCGACCTGTTCGTTCCCGCCGACAGAAAAGCCGTCACAGGCTGGGCATCCTTCGCGCCGTTCATTCTGGCGCTGCTTGCGGTGTTCGCGCTCTGGGGGCAGACCGGCGCGGCGTTCAACGGCATGGCAAGTCTGGACGGGTACGCGCTGTTCCTGGACGCGCTGTTCGCCAGCGTGGGCATTGCGACGCTGGCGTTCGCCCTGCGCTACAACCAGTCGCGCGGCATTCAGCGCGGTGAGTTCTACCCGTTGCTCCTGTTTGCCGCCAGCGGCATGATGTTGATGGGCCACGCGACGAACCTGCTGATTGTGTTCATCGCGCTCGAACTGCTGTCGATACCGCTATATATCCTGTGCGGCATCGCCCGGGGCGCCGTGCAAAGCCAGGAATCGGCGCTGAAGTATTTCCTGCTCGGCGCGTTTGCGTCGGGTTTCGTGGCGTATGGCATCGCCCTGGTGTATGGCGCAACCGGCACATTCGACCTGAACGCCCTCGCGCAGATCATCGCAGCCAGACAATACACCGACGCCATTGTGCTGTATGCCGGCGCCAGTCTCATCCTGGCCGGGTTGGGATTTAAGGTGGCCGCCGCGCCGTTTCACATGTGGGCGCCCGATGTCTACGAAGGCGCGCCGACCAGCGTCACCGGCTTCATGGCTGCCGCAACCAAAGCCGCCGGCTTCGCGGCGGTGGGGCGCGTGTTCCTGTTTGGCATGGGCGACCTGATCGCGCTGTGGCAGCCGGTCGTAGCCGTCATCGCCGCGCTGACAATGATCGTGGGCAATGTGGCTGCGCTGGCCCAGACCAATCTCAAGCGGATGCTGGCCTATTCAAGCATTGCGCACGCCGGCTACGCGCTGGTGGGCATTGCCGCCGGAGGCCAGGCCGGCGCTTCGAGTGTGCTGTTCTATCTGGCAGCCTACGCCGCGACGACGCTGGCCGCATTCGCCGTCATGACCGTGATGAGCGCGCCCGAAAGCGAAGATCAATCCATCGACGCATACACCGGCCTGATTCACCGCCGGCCGTTGCTGGCAGTGACACTGGCCATCGCCATGCTGTCGCTCACCGGAATCCCGCCGCTGGCCGGGTTCGCCGGCAAGTACTTCCTGTTCGAGGCCGCCATCCGCTCCGGCCTGATCTGGCTGGCGCTGATCGGCGCGCTGACCAGCGTGGTTTCAGCGGGCTATTACCTGCGGGTGGTTGTTGTGATGTTCATGCGCGAGCCAGGCGCAGAGACGCCGCCGCTGAGCGTTGCCGGCCCGGCCCGAACGGCGGCGATCGTGGCAACGTCCTTCCTGACAATCATCATCGGCATCCTGCCGGCGCCGCTGCTCGACACAGTCGCGCGGGGCGTGCAACACATGCCGCGCTAGGCGCGCCCCAGACGCACGCCCAACCCTCATCCCATACACTCATGATCCAGAAACTACAGCCAGCGCAATTGCGGCGCGCCGTTGATCCCGCCTCGCTGGGAATTGAAACGACTGAATGTATTGAGCCGAGCAACACCATCATCGGGCAGCATCGCGCCGTGCGGGCGCTCGAATTCGGCCTCGGCATCCGCCAGGTTGGTTACCACATCTACGTGGCCGGCCCGCCCGGCATGGGCAAGATGAGCGCCATCCGCAATTTTCTGGATCAACTCGCCCGCAGCCAGGACACACCGCCCGACTGGTGCTACATCAACAACTTCGAGGACCCCTACCAGCCCAGGGCGATCCGTCTCCCGCCCGGCGCCGGCCGCCAGCTCCAGCACGACGTCAAGACGCTGATCGAGCAGGTGCGCCGGGGCATCCCCAAAACCTTCGAGAGCGAGGAATACAGCGCCAAGCGCGACGCCATCATCAAGGCGCTGGAACAACAACGCGAGGCGTTGTTCCAGGAGTTGAACGACAAGGCGACACAGGCCGGCTTCACCATCCAGGCGACGCAGATGGGGATCGCCATCATTCCCGTGCTGAGCGGACGCCCGCTCACCGACGCGGAGTTTCAGGCCCTGCCGCCGGCTGCGCGCGAAGACTTTCAGCGCCGGCGCGAGGCCATTCAGGAGCAACTCAAGGCCACGATGAAACAGGGCCGCGCGCTGGAGCGCAAGACCCAGGAAGCGCTGGCCGAACTCGACCGGCAGGCAGCCATGTACGCCGTCGGCGAATCCATCGACGATTTGATCGAGAAGTACAACGGCCAGCCCGACGTCACGGCCTATCTCAACGCCCTGCGCCAGGATATCGTCGACAACATCGACCTGTTCAAACCCGGTCAGTCGCCCGAAGAGGGCCAGCAGCCCATGCCGGCCTGGCAGCGCGGCTTGCCGTTGCGCAAGTACGAGGTCAATGTCATCGTCGATCACGGCAAGATGGAAGGCGCGCCGCTGGTGGTGCTGTTGAACCCAACCTACAACAACCTGTTTGGCCGCATCGAGAAAGAGACTCAGTACGGCGCGCTGTACACCGACTTCACCATGGTGAAAGCCGGCGCCCTGCATCAGGCCAATGGCGGCTACCTGGTCATCCCGATCGAGGATCTGCTCAGCTCGCCCTTCAGTTGGGAGAGCCTGAAGCGCGCCCTGCGCAGCCGGCAGATCGAGATCGAAGAGCCGGGAGAGTTGATCGGCTACGTCACAGCCAAAAGCCTGCGCCCGCAACCCGTCCCGCTCGACATCAAGGTGATTCTGATTGGGCCGCCCCGGTTGTACTACCTGCTGCACGCTTACGACAGCGACTTTCCGGAGTTGTTCCGGGTCAAGGCCGATTTCGACACCCGCATGCCGCGCACCGACGAGAACGCGCGCGACTTCCTGAGCGTGGTGTGCCGGCTGTGCGCCAACGAAAACTTGAACCACCTCGACAGCAGCGCGATGGCCAAATTGCTCGAATACGCCTCGCGCCTGGCAAACGACCAGGAGAAACTGTCAACGCATTTCGGCGCAGTGGCCGATGTCGTGCGCGAGGCGCACTACTGGTCGCAGCAGGCCAACTCGCCCCGCATCACCGCCGAGCACATCCGGCGGGCGCTGGAAGAAAAAGTGTACCGCTCGAATCTGGTGCAGCAACGCATCCAGGAGATGATTGCCCAGGGCACGATTTTGATCGACACCACCGGCGCGCGCGTCGGGCAGATCAACGGCCTGTCCGTCATCAACCTTGGCGACTATGAGTTTGGCGAGCCGGGGCGAATCACAGCCAGCGTGGGGCCGGGGCACGAAGGCATCGTCGATATCGAGCGACAGGTGGCGCTGGGCGGGCCGATCCACACGAAGGGCGTCCTCATCCTGCAAGGGTATCTGCGGCAGAAGTATCTGCGCGACCGCTCGCTGAGCCTGTCGGCGCGACTGGTGTTCGAGCAAAGCTACGACCTGGTCGATGGCGACAGCGCCAGCAGCACGGAGTTGTACGCCATCCTGTCCGCCCTGTCGCAATATCCGCTCAAGCAGGGCATCGCCGTCACCGGTTCGGTCGATCAGCACGGCAGGGTGCAGGCCATCGGCGGGGTCAACGCCAAGATCGAAGGCTTCTTCGACGTGTGCAAAGCCAGGGGCCTGACCGGAGATCAGGGCGTGCTGATCCCGGCCAGCAATGTGCGCGACTTGATGCTGCGCGAAGATGTCGTGGAGGCTGTGGCCAACGGGCAATTCCACATCTGGTCCGCCGAGACAATCGATGAGGGCATCGAGCTGCTCACCGGCGTGCCGGCCGGGGAGCGCATGGAAAATGGCCGCTTTGCCGAGGGCACCGTCAATGCGCGGGTGGAACAGCGGCTGCGCGAACTGGCCGAAGCGCGCTGATTGACATCTCGATCCGGATTGAGGCCGGAAGCGCAAGCCGGCTCACTTCGCGCGCAGGCTGACCTGCGCGTTGCTCAGGGTCACCAGCCCGGCTTCGTTGTCCACCCGCACGCGCACCTCGCCCGCCGGCGACACATACGCGCCGCGCACAATGGCCTGTCCACCAGATGAATTGCCCTCTGTGATTACCTGGGTATAGGCGCGCGCCTGCCAGTCGTACAGCCAGAAGGTCGTGTCGCGCAAATCCGACAGCCGGGTCGATCCGCTGAACTCATACTCGAACACAACGGTCAGCGGGCCGGTAGTGCGCAGTCCGAGCCAGGGGGAGAAGCCCAACACATGCCGCCCCGGCGACAGATTCAACCCCGAGTCGGTCAGGCGCGCGCTCGATGAGGTCGCCCGAATCTCCCAGGCAAACACATCCGGCGGCGCCACAACTTCCGGCGCATCTCCCCTTCTGACATCGATCAAATAGGGCTGAACCGGCAGCCGCCAGACCCGCAGCCCGCGATCGGTGTAGCTGGCGCCCTCAGCCCCGGCGCCAGAGCGGTCGGCCGGCTCCCAGCAGGCCAGATTGACGCCCTGCCCCAGCCGGTCCCAGGGTTGGCCAAACAGGGCGAATACGAGATTGCCTTCTGCAGCGGCGCGCATGGCGTCCTGGCCATAGTCACGCCAGCCGATCAGCATATCCACGACCCTGGCGCCAGCCATGTCGAACGGCTCGCGAAGGGCAAGCGGCGCGCGGCTCGCCGGGGGTGACGTCCGCCGCGCGCCAACGAATGATGTGTAACTCGCGCTGATCTGCGATTGGGCCAGACGCATCACCGGCTGCGGCCGGTTCAGATACAGCCGCGCCTCCACAGGCGCCCGCTGATTCGGGCCGATGTCGCCGATCGCCGCATAATCGCGCCCGACCACCAGCACACACCCGGACAGGGCCGCGTTGCTGGCGTTGAGGATGTCGCCAGTGATGCGCGCCGGATCGGAGGCCGACTGGCCGGGCACAAACCTTAAGTCCGCCTCCACATCCGGCAGGCCGGCTTCGCCACGGGTGTAGAACGCGCGCACATCGGTGCTGCCAACCTCCAGGCCCTGCAATCGATCCGGGTCGCCATAGGCCAGTGTCACGCCCCTGGCAGAGGCGGCATCTGCGCCGGAAGTCGGTCCGACCTCGCGCGCCAGGCCCCGGCCTAACCCCACATCCAGCGTCATCCGTCTTGGCGCATAGACCCCGACCACCGAATGCGCCGCCGCGCCGGCGCGCCCGGCGGCGCGTCCAGTCTCGTCCAACCGGGCGTCACCCAGAACAACGCTCAGCCGGTGGATCTGCGGCTCGTTGCCCCGCAAGCGAAACCCGGTTGCCAGGCCCAACACGGTGAATGCCGTCACCAGAACGGGAATCGATATCCAGGCCAGTTCGGGCCTGCGCAAGCGGCGCAACACCATGAAATTGAGCGGGCCAAGGCACAACACATACAAAACCAGGAAACCGGCCACCACCCAGAACGCCGGCAGCGCCGCGCCAGGCAGCGCCCGCGCAGCCACCAGCGCCGGGTAATCATCGCGCGTATCGCGCCGTGCATCTCGTCGGATGGCGCCCAGCGCATTCGGCAAGTCCACGCGTCCGCCCAGGATCGAGCCGAACACCGCCGTCCTGCCGGCCCAGTCTCGCGCCGGCGCCAGCGTCGCATCGAAGGCAAGCTGATCGACCAGCCCCCGGCCCAACTCGCGGCGCATCATCAGCGGCGTGTCGCGCGAAGCGGCCAGAGTCTGCGCGTCGGGCGCTGCCGGGCTGAGGACAGTGGCCTGCGCCAGCAGATCGCCGCGATCGGCGTCTGCCAGCGGCGAGAGCGCATCGGGCCGCGCGAAGTCCAGCAACCCGTCCAGGGCCGTGGCAATCAGCGCGCTGCTTGCGCGCGCCGGCGCCACATCGGCCAGCCCAGCCAACGTGAGCGCTGCGCCCGGCCCGCCGTTGATGATGAGATGGCCGCCATCCACAAGCCATGCGCGCAACGCCGCATGCTGCGCGCCGCTGAAGGCAGCGGTGTCAGCATTGCTCAACACCACCGCATCAATCGAGGCCAGGGCAGCCGAGCGATCGGGAAGCTGGTCGAGCGTGATGTGGGCCACGTAGCTCCGCCCATCAAACGGCGTCGGGAGGGCCGTCAGAAAGTTGAAGCCATCGGGCGGATCACCGAGGACCACCACAACCCGATCCTGCCGCGACAACAAGCGCAAGGCCGGCTGGGCGCTGGCCAGCACACGGCCCATGCTCACAAAATCGACCCTGACCGCATTACTGCCGGGCGGCGCATAGAGGGTCAAGTCGCGGCGGACGCCCGGCGTCAACGCAACGGGCGTGGCATAGCGCATACCCGTTGCCTCCTCGGACACAATGACCACCTCACCCTCAACAGCCACGACACTGCTCAACGCCACACGAACAGGCAGCCAGGTGTCCACTTTGGCATAGCCATTGAAGCCGGCCTCGGCGGCCAGTGCCGGCGTGGCGCCCCCATCCTGCCGGGGCTGGACAGCCAGCGCCGGAACAGCTCCGACCAGCAAGCCCATGATGAGCAGCGCCAAAGCGCTGCGCCATGCAACCCTCATGCAGCGCATTCTAACCCCCGCTTCCCGGCGGCTGAGCGGAGCGGTGAGCTTGTCGAACCGCTTGTCGAACCGCCTGTCGAAGCCGCCAAAGCCGGCGCCGTTGCCTTCGACAGGCTCAGGCAACGGCTGCGATGGCGGCGGCTGAGCGGAGCGGTGAGCCTGTCGAACCGCTTGTCGAAGCCGCCAAAGCGCCGCTCATGGTATCCTAGCTTCGCCGCATGTCCATTGAAGTTCCTTTAATCCTGCTATTCAGCCTGACCGGGCTGATGCTGGCTGCGTTTCTGGCGCTGCTGGCTGCAACCGGCTATGTCTATCGGCGCCGGCGCGCGTCACGCCGCGCGCTCGAACAGCGCGTCGCCGAATTGCAGGCGCTGAGCAATGCTGTCAACCGCATTGCATCGGCGTCGCTCGACGAAGACGCGCTGTGCCGGCTGGTGTACGACTGCGCCGCGCAACTGGTCGACGTCAACAGCTTTCAACTCGGCCTGTTTGAAGACGACGACTACGTGATCAAGGTGCGCTACGATCGGGGCGTCCTCAGAGCGCCTTCCCGCTTTCACCTGGGCGAAGCCAAAGGCATCGTGGGATGGATGCGCGACACCGGCCAGTCGCTGCTGGTGCGCGACTTCCAAACCGAGATGGAGCATCTGCCGGCCAAACCGCGCTACATGAGCGAACGTCCGCCGCGCTCGGCGGTGTTCGTGCCAATGGTCACCTCAGAGGCCATCATCGGCGCTGTGTCCATCCAATCGGACATGCCGGGCGCGTACACCGAGTCGCATCTGCGCACGCTGAGCATCATCGCCAACCAGGCTGCTTCGGCCATTCAGAACGCGCGCGCCCTGTCGCGAGAGAAAGCGCGCGCCCGGCAACTCGAACTCGTCGCCGAAGTCGCCCGCCAGACCGCCACCATCCTCAATACGGAAGAACTGCTGCCGCGCTTGACCCAGACCATCCGCGACACCTTCGGCTACTACTTCGTCGGCCTGGTGCTCTTCGACGAAGAAAAGGGCGATCTGGTCTTCCGCTCGGCCACGCATCCCAGCATGATCGGCGCCCGGCTGGACATCGGCCAGGGCCTGGTGGGCGCCAGCGCCCAGGAGCGCCGCATGATCGCCGTAGCCGACGTGTCAACCGACCCGCGCTACATCTGCATGAACGCCCTGCCGGAAACGCGCAGCGAGATCGCCGCGCCGCTGCTCATCGAGAACCGCGTGATTGGCGTGCTCGACCTCCAGTCGAACCGGCCGGCCGATTTCACCGAAGACGACCGGCGCTACATCGAGGTTCTGGCTTCGCAGGTTGCTGTGGCAGTCGAAGACGCCCGGCTGTACGAAGCCGAACGCGAGCAAAGCTGGATGTCAACCGCCCTGCTCCAGGTGGCCGAAGTGGCCCGCAGCGCCGAATCGCTGGAAGACGCGCTGACCGCAGTGACGCGGCTCGCGCCGATGCTGACCGGCGTGGACTGCTGCGCGCTGCTCACCTACGAGCCGGCGACCGATTGCTTTGAGATCTCGGCGCTGCATGGCGCCCTGTCGCACAATGAACATCTGGTGATTGGGGATGTCTTGCTGCCCGGTGATGTGCCGGCGCTGGAAGAAATGCTGGCCACGCGACATCCTGTCATGGGCGCCGAGCGCGGGCGCCTGGCCGTGCCGGTGCTTGCGCTGCCGCTGATTGCTCAGGATCAACTGCTTGGCGCCATGCTGGTCGGCCAGAAGGACGGCGGCGTGATTCCCAGGCAGCGGCGCGAGTTGCTGGCCGGCCTGGCCAACCAGGCCGCTCTGGTCATCGACGCAGTGCGGGCGAACGTCGCACAACAAGAAGAATCGTGGGTGACGGCGGCGCTGCTCCAGGTGGCCCAGGCAGTGAGCGAACAGGCCGATCTGAATGACATCGCAGCCTCGGTCGTCCGACTGACGCCGCTGCTGGTCAGCGTCGATGCATGCGCCATCTTCGTGCGCGAGGGCAATGATGTCAACTTGCGCGCCGCTCAGGCCTATGGCCTTTCGCCCGAAGCCCAGGAGCGTTTCAACCAGGATGCGTTTCCGATGGCTGCCTGGCGCGAGTGGTTTCAGCGTATTGACACCCGGTTGGAGGGACAGTCCAACGGCGCAGCCGTCCAGGTGCTGCACCCGGCGCCAGAAATCATCGCCGAGCGCCTGGGACTCGGAGTCTGCGCCGCGTTGCCGTTGATCGCCAAAGGCGATCCTGTGGGCGCGATGGTTATCGGCGTGGATGCTCCTGAACGTCTTCCGGCGGGCCGCGCGCTGAACATTCTGACCGGCATCGCGCAACAGACCGCGCTGGCAATCGACAATGCCCGGCTGTATCGCGAGTCGCTGGAACGCCAGCGACTGGAGCAGGAACTGTCCCTGGCGCGCGAAATCCAGACCAGCTTTCTGCCCAGGGAAGCGCCAAGCGTCCCCGGCTGGGGGCTGGCGGCAGACTGGCAGGCCGCCCGTCAGGTCGGCGGTGACTTCTACGACTTCGTGCCCTTGCAAGATGGCCGCTACGGCCTGGTGATTGCGGACGTGGCCGACAAGGGCGTGCCGGCGGCGCTATTCATGGCCCTGTCGCGCACCCTCATGCGCGCTGTGGCCTTCACCGGTCGGACACCCTCCGAGGCGCTCCGGCGCGTCAACCAGCTCATCCTGTCCGATGCCCGCTCAGACCTGTTCATCACAGTGTTCTATGTCATCTGGAATCCAGTCACGGGCGAACTCGCATACGCCAACGCGGGTCACAATCCACCCATGCTGATCCGCGCCAGTGGCGCGTTGGAGCTGCTATCGGGACGGGGCATCGCCCTGGGCGTCGTCGAAAATATCAACCTCGAAGCCCGGTCGATCGTCATGGCGCCGGGGGATACGCTGCTGCTGTACACCGACGGTGTGATCGACGCGCTGAACGACGAGGATGATGCGTTCGGCATGGACCGACTACGCCGCACCCTGGACGCGGCGCGACACCTGCCCGCGCGCGACATCGTCAAGGCAATCATGAGCGCGGTGGAGCAGTTCTCCTGCTGCGAAGGCGCCTTTGACGACGAAACGATCATGGTGCTCAAGCGAGAGACGGATGGCGGATGACCGAGGGCGGAGCACAGACGACAGATCACAGATCACAGATTACAAATGGCAGATTCTGGTGTTCTCGTGTAATCGTCAATCGTCAATCCCCAAAATCTAAAATCCGAAATCCAAAATCGTTCAGGGTGGCGGGGGCGCCGTCAGCGGTTGGGCAGCCGGAGGGGCCTGTCCGTTGTTGAAGAAGCTGTAAGCAGCGCGGGCAATATCGGCAATGATCAACGACGTGTCCGCCCAGTTGAGCGGGCTTGAGCCATGCAGCATCACGACCACGATATAGTCGCCTCCCGGCGAGCGCACCAATCCGGCCACGCCATGGTTGTTGGCATCCCAGGATTGCCGGCTGATCACCGGGCTGCCCCCACTGCCAGCCTCCAACAGCCCATTTAGCCTGTTTCGCCCCAGCAACGCGAGGGCTTGCTCGCATTTGCTCGCAGTGAACTGCTGCGGAAAGGCCAGCAACAACGCGCCGGAATTGGCGCGGCACTGATCGAGCATCTCCAGCAACAGGCCGGCATCGACAGGCGTCGATTGCGCAGCCGGGTCTGGCGAAGCAGTCACATCGGCCCTCGAGTTGGCCGGCGTGATAATTGTCGGCGGAATCGTGCGCTGGTCGAAAGGTTGGGCCAGAAAAGTGTTGACCAGCCCCAGCTTCTTCAACAGCGCATTGAGCGCGCCCACGCCCAGATTGGCATCCCCCTGCCCCAACTCGCGCAACACATCGTTTGCGTTCAGGCTGCTGCCCTCGACAACAACGCTGGCCAGCCGATCGTTCAGTTCGGGCGAAACCTCGCCGGCGACGCGATACGTCTCGATCACCAGCGCCAGCTTCAGCCAGCCGGCCGCCGAGAAAGCCACATCGCCATTGAGCGAGAACTCCTGCCCGGTTTTGAGGTCTTTGACAAACACGCCGGCCACATTGCCGCCCACGGCGGCGAAGCCAGACACGCGCGCCGAGATCAAATCCCCCAAAGCTTGCATACCGACTTTGGTCATTGGCGCCACATCGACTGGTAGATCGACCAGGCGCGACAGACCCGACGACAGCGCTGCCAGAAGCCGGTCGCGTGCTTCGACCAGGTTGAGGGCAAGACCGTCGGCGCCGGGCCGGAGATTGAGCGTGCCGGGGTCGGCGGTGGGAGGCGTGGGCGGCTGGTCGTACTGCGCCGCCAGCTCGAGCAGATAGTCTTGCAGCTTCGATTCAGAGTACTGGTAGGGCGGCGGCAGCCGCGTCGGCGTGGCTTGCCGAAGCATGAACGGGATGAACTGGTCAAAGCCCTGGTTGCGCTTCAACACGCCCTCCAGCAGCAGCCGGGCGACCGTTTCATTCAGCTTGAAGTCGAGTTGGGCGGGGGACAGCGTCAGCGAGACCGTCTGATAGCGCAGCGATACGGGCGCCTGAAGCGCGCGCTGCGCCCGATTGATTGCCTCATTGATCGTAGCGCCGCTCACATCGATATCCGCAAGGTAGGTCTCACGCGGAAGCCGGTCCCGGCTGGTGGCAAAAGCGATCAGATTGCCGAGGAGCACCAGCGCCAGCACAGCGGCAGCAACCATGCCGCCGATCCTGAGCATAGATCTCGGGGAGGCGCGTCGTCTCATCGATCCGGGATCTCCGTGGAACACTTCATGCGGCGAATCTGAGGGAGTATAACGTAAGTTTGTCTTGACAAGCCCAACCGTGACGCTATACTGCCTTGCGAATGGGCGCCCTCCATGCCAGCCGGCGACAGGCGCCGCGACGAAACCTCAATTTGCGCCGGGGCCGCAGATCAGGCGCCGGCGCCCGCCAAACAGAACACTGATCAGAGGAGCAAAACCAGAATGACTCTCGCAGAAGCCCTTCAAGGAATGATCTCCAGCTTCAACCCGGCCAAGGCCAAAGGCGTCAATGCCGTTGTTCAGTTGAACGCCACGGGCGAGGGCGGCGGCGCCTATCACATCAAGGTCGCCGACAACCAGTGTGACCTGGCCGAGGGCGCAGCGCCCAGCCCGACTGTCACGATCGAGGTCGCAGCTCAGGATTGGATTGATATCCTCACCGGCAAACTCGATCCCACACGGGCCTTCATGAGCGGCAAACTCCGCATCAAGGGCGACCTCGGTCTGATGATGCGCTTCCAGAGCATGTTCGGGCGCTGACGCGCGCGGGGGCTGCCCATGAAAGGATTGATTCTCAGCGGCGGCAAAGGCACGCGGCTTCGCCCGCTCACCTTCACCAGCGCCAAGCAGTTGTTGCCGGTCGCCAACACGCCGGTGCTCTTTCGCGTCATCCAGGCCATCCGCGACGCCGGCATCACCGAGATCGGCGTGGTGATCGGCGACACCGGCGAAGAGATCAAGGCCGCCGCAGGCGATGGGTCGCGCTGGGGCGTTCGGCTGACCTATATCCCTCAGCCTGCCCCGCTCGGCCTGGCCCACGCCGTCAAGATCAGCCGCGATTACCTGGGCGATGAGCGATTCGTCATGTTTCTGGGCGACAACGTCATCCAGGGCGGCATTCATTCGCTCATCCGCCAGTTCGCAGACTCGACGCACAACAGCCAGATCGTGCTGACCGAAGTGTCGGATCCGCGCCAGTACGGTGTCGCTGTCCTGGATGACCAGGGTCGCATTGCGCGCCTGATCGAAAAGCCCAAAGACCCGCCCAGCAACCTGGCGCTGGTGGGCATCTACATGTTCGACAAGCATGTGTTCGAGGCTGTCGAAGCCATCAAACCTTCCTGGCGCAACGAACTCGAAATCACCGACGCCATTCAGTGGCTCGTCAGCAACGGTTTCAGCGTGTACCCCTATGTCCACAAAGGATGGTGGGTAGACACCGGCAAAGCTGTGGACATGCTCGAAGCAAATAGCCTTGTGCTGAGCGAACTGACGCCCGCCATCGAAGGGACAGTGGATGCCGATTCATCGGTGGATTCGCGCGTGACCGTCGGCGCCGGCGCCCAGATCATTAACAGCGTCGTGCGCGGGCCAACGATCATCGGCGAGAACACGCGCATCGTGAACAGTTACGTCGGCCCGTTCACCAGCATCTATCACAACTGCCTCATCGAGAACGCAGAGATCGAGCGTTGCATCGTGCTGGAGAATTGCCGGATCAGCGATCTTCCAGCGCGCCTCCAGGACAGTTTGATCGGGCGCAATGTGACTGTGGCAAGGTCGTCTCACAAACCGCGCGCCTACAAACTGACCCTGGGCGACTACAGCCAGGTCGATCTGCATTGAGTCCCGCCGGAGTCTGACAACCGGCTCCGGTCAGACTCTGGCGCGCCTATGGCTGAACTCACGCGCAAGGAAGTCATCCAGTTGCTCGCAGTCGCCGGCGGACCGGACGCCGGCGCGCGGTTGTCCGGCGTCGATCTGAGCGGGCTGGACTTGCGCGGCCTGAACTTCCAAAACGCCGATCTGCGCCTGACCAACCTGGCCGGGGCTTCTCTGGCGCAGGCCAATCTGCGCCAGGCCCGCCTGATATCTGCTGATCTCAGCCAGGCGGATTTGAGTGCGGCTGATCTGACGCGCGCCGACCTCTCAAATGCCGCGCTCAACGACGCAATTCTGGCGCGCGCATCGCTGACTGAGGCTTGTCTGCATGCAGTAGACGCCGTGGGCGCCGACTGCCGGCAGGCCGATTTCACCCAGGCCCGCCTCGTCGCCGCCGATTTCAGCAGCGCCGATTTCAGTCAGGCGCGCCTCGTCCGCGCCCGGCTCTCCAGAGCGCACCTGGGCGGGGCCGATCTGGTCGATGCCGCCGCCGCCCACGCCGATCTGTCTGACGCCAACGCCGATCTGGCTGACTTCAGCCGGGCCGACCTCAACCACGCTTTCCTGCAGCGCGCCAGTTTGATTGAAGCCAACCTGACATGGGCGAATCTGCGCGAGGCCAACCTGAGCGAAGCCATCCTGCTGCGCGCCAATCTCACCAGCGCCGATTGCAGTCGCGCCATTCTGCGCGGGGCGCAATTCGGGCCGGCGGTGTTGCGCGACACCAACTTCACCCAGGCCTCGCTGCGCGACTCCGATCTGCCCGCTGACGCCTGGCCCTGGATCGTGCTGGTCGAAACCACCATGCCCGATGGAACGATTTACACCGACGCAAACTCGTGAGTGCTGAGTGCCAAGTGCTGAGTGCTGAGTGCTGAGTGCTGAGTGGTGAGTGGTGAGTGCAACTGCGTCAACACAAGAATCGTCAATCGCTCAATCACTCAATCACTCAATCGCTCAATCACCCAATCGCTCAATCACTCAATCACCCAATCGCTCAATCACTCTCTCTCGCGCGCTCACGGCTGATCGCAGCAATCACACAACGGATCTGGCCATAATCGATTGTGTCGGGCAACAAATACTTGATGGGCGCAAGTTTGTCGATGGCGCCGACCTGTTCGACGGCCCGGCGCACTTCGATCTCAACCTGTTCAGTCACCAACTGGCGCAGCGAAATCTGGTTGCGGGCGATCAGTTGCGCGGCGTGATGGTAGATCGTGGTGATCGACAGCCCGCGCCTGGCTGCCACTTCTCGCGCCGACAAGCCCTGGGCAAACAGGATGCCCGTCGCTTCAAGCGTCGAAACCGGCCCGCCATCGCCATCAGGGCCGGCGTGGGCTTCCGCCGTGTGACCGGCGTCAGTCGCCGGCGCGGGCAACTCGCCGCGCGACCGGCGGATATGGTAGTCGCAACATGGTTTGGCGCGCGGTTCGCTCATGTCGCCAAAATGCCGCAACAACATGACCTGCCGGCATTCAGTCGTCGATTCGGCGTAGGCGATCATCTTTTGCAACTGGGCGCGCTTGTGCGCGCGGCGCCGCTGCACATCCTCTGCTGTCGCCAACAGCGCCTCTTCCGTCAACGCGCCGACGCGGAACGGAATGCCGTATCCCTCCTCATCCAGGCGCTCCAGACTGCCGGCCTGCTCGAGCTGCAACAGGCCCACCCGCAGCTTGACCTCGAATAGCCGGGTCATGCGCGCCAGTTCCTCGACCGACACGCGCGCCACGCCATTGCGCGCGCGAGACGCGATCGCTCTGTGCAAAGCTGCCAGTTCGTTGCGCGAGGGGGCGTCGTTTTCGATGAACCACTCCTGCAACTTGCGGTCCTGGGGCGCGTAGAGCAACACGCACTGAGCCAGCTTGCCATCCCTGCCGGCGCGCCCGGCTTCCTGATAGTACGCTTCCAACGTGCCGGGGATGTGGAAGTGAGCCACGAAGCGCACGTCGGGCCGGTCAACGCCCATGCCAAAGGCATTGGTGGCGATCATGACCGCGTTTGGGGCGTTCAGATACCCATCCTGCGCCGCTGTTCTTTCCCGGCGATCCATGCCGCCGTGATAGACAAACGCCGGGATGCGATAGTCCGCCTCCAGCGTCAGCGCCAGTTCGTCAGCCTCGCGGCGGGTGCCCACATAGATGATGCCGGCGCCTTTCACCACACCCAAAAGCTTGCGCAATGCCTGCAACTTCGCGCGCAGGTCGGGCGTGTGCCGGACATGAAAGACAAGGTTGGGGCGGGCAAAGCCGGTCACGATGCGCTCGGCAGAGGCAAGGCCCAGTTGCCGGATGATGTCGTCCTGCACCTCCGGCGTCGCCGTGGCAGTCAGCGCCACCGTGACCGGCTCATTAAGCAGCCGGCGCACCGCGCCCAAATGGAGATAGTCCGGCCGGAAGTCGTGCCCCCACTGCGAGATGCAATGCGCCTCGTCTACCGCAAGCAGCGATATCCTGACCTTCTTGAGCGCCGCCAAAAACGACGGGTTGCGCAGTCGCTCTGGCGCGACATACACCAGTCGCCAGTCGCCGTTCTGCATCCGGTGAATGCGCCGGGCTTGTTCATCCGATGACAGTGAGCTGTTGATGTACGTCGCGGCGATGCCGCGCTCGCTCAAACGATCCACCTGGTCTTTCATCAAGGCGATCAGCGGCGAGACCACCAGCGCCGTGCCGGGCAGAGACAGCGCCGAGAACTGATAGATCAGCGACTTGCCGCTGCCGGTGGGCATCACGACCAGCGTGTCGCGCCCGTTGAGAATATGGCTGATGGCTGCGCGCTGGCCGGGGCGAAAGGCCGGCACGCCAAAATGGCGCTCCAGCAGCGCCATCGAGATCGCGGTGTGTTGCCCTTCTGTCATGGGTCACAACGAACCGCTCAGGACAAAACGGCGTCGAGCGCCCGGCTGGTTTCTGCCACAGCCTGCTCAACCGGCATGGCCTTGATGGCCGCGCTAAACGGTTCCACGGTGATGGGGCCGTCGTATCCGATGCGGCGCAGCGCGCCCAGGAAGCCGGCGATATCGATCACCCCGGTCGCGCCAACCATATCGCGCTCGTTGTCGATCTGCTCGTCCGGCGACCGGCCAGGGCGGGCGTCGTTGACATGCACATACACCACTTCCTGCGGCGCGAGCGCCTCGATATCGCCAATGAGGCCGTGCGAGGTATACCAGTGAAAACAGTCCAGCAGAAAGCCGATGTTGCCGGCGCCAATGGCTGCGCCCAGCGCGCGCATGCCGTCCATCGTGTGGATGAAGTCGTATTTCCGACTGGCGCGCAGGGTGCGCGGGCCGACAAACTCCAGACCCAGCCAGATGCCGTAGGCTCTTAGAATCTCGGCCACCGGTCGCAGCCGGCGCGCGACCAGGGCAAAGTGATCGTGAAATGGCAACTCGTTCGAGCACGGCATGACCCAGGTCGCGCAACGGGTCACGCCAAGCGCAGCAGCCAGTCTGGTTTCCTCAATGAATCGCGGCAGACTCTCCACATAGTTCCGCTCACTGTCCCAATCGCGCCACGCGACGCTCAGTCCAAAACTGGACGCCTTCAAGCCGGTCGCGGCAAACCAATCCTGAGCCGCTTGCAGGGACTGCGAACGAGCGATGTCGAGCAGGAAGCCGGTGTCGAGATCGATCCCGGCGAAGTTGTGCTGCCGGGCCAGGTCGCACGCTTTGTCGAAGGGTAGCGCATGGCCCAGTGCGCCGACGCTGAGGTTTTTGTACATGGCCAGTATTGTAGTCGCGGGCAAGCCAGAGAACGGG